>Ga0335077_10000567_pt1 | contig 41677 bp, 35 predicted proteins | sample Lox_Sample_31_FD_207151 | JGI IMG/M metagenome (GOLD analysis project Ga0335077, IMG submission 207151) | Soil microbial communities from Loxahatchee National Wildlife Refuge, Florida, United States - Lox_Sample_3.1 | ecosystem: Environmental > Terrestrial > Soil > Wetlands | place: USA... | reverse complement strand
GAGCGCGCCGTGCACATCCTCGGTCTGCTGTCGCCCGGCGGCGTGCACAGCCATGAGGACCACATCCTGGCGTTGATGGAACTGGCCGCCGTGCGGGGCGTCAGGCGCATTTACATCCATGCCTTCCTCGACGGCCGCGACACCCCGCCGAAGAGCGCGGGTCTCTCGCTGCAAAAGGTCATGATCAAGTTCAATGAACTGGGGCGATGCGGCCGCGTCGCCAGCCTCATCGGCCGCTACTACTCCATGGACAGAAACCAGCGCTGGGCGCGGACTCAGGCCGCCTACGACCTGATCGCCGACGGCCGCGGTTTGCACGTCTCCAGCGATCCACTGATCGCGCTGGACACGGCCTATGCCCGTGGCGAAACCGACGAGTTCGTGCAGGCCACGACCATAGTCCCCCGCGACGGGCGGCCGGTGCGGGTCGAGGATGGCGACTTCGTGGTATTTGCCAATTTCCGCGCCGATCGCGCCCGTCAGTTGAGCGAAGCCTTTCTGGAAAAACGGTTCCCCTTTTTCGCCCGCGCGCGCACGCCCCACCTGGGCGCATTCATCACCATGACGCGTTACAGCGATGATTATGATGTGCCGGCGGCGTTTCCACCGCAGCACATCGACAACACGTTCGGCGAATACATCGCCCGACTCGGCCTCAAGCAGTTGCGCATCGCCGAGACCGAGAAATACGCACACGTGACCTACTTTTTCAACGGCGGCGAGGAACGCGTCTTTCCGGGCGAGGATCGCATCCTCGTGCCCTCCCCACACGTGCGGACCTACGATCAGCAGCCGGCCATGAGCGCAGTGGAAGTCACCGACAGGCTGGTGGAGGCCATCCGCGGTAAAAAGTATGCCGCCATCGTCTGTAATTACGCCAACGCCGACATGGTCGGTCACACCGGCAATTTCGAGGCGGCGGTCAAGGCCATCGAAACGCTGGATCAATGCCTGGGTCGCGTCGAAACGGCGGCCCGCGAGGCCGGCATGGAAGTCCTTATCACCGCCGATCACGGCAATGCGGAAAAGATGCGCGAGGTCTCCACCAAACACGTCATTGGCCAGACGCACACCGCGCATACCAGCAACAAGGTGCCGCTGGTGTACCTGGGCCGCTCCGTGACAATGGCCCACAACGGCACGCTGGCCGACGTGGCCCCCACGTTGCTCACCATCATGGGCCTGCCCATCCCCAAGGAGATGACTGGCAAACCACTGGTTGATCTGCCGGTGACCGAGGTGATGTCACCGGCCACCAGCACGGGCCGCCGCGCGGCGTTTTAAAATCGTTTTTCCGCTGATATCCGTCATATATTTTTTCTGATCTTCGGCTCCCCCGGTCATCGCTGCAATACCTGATTAACTACGACGGCTCTTTGATATCTGCCCAGCGGATCGAGTTTGGTCGCAATGGCGAGTTCGGAGTATGCCGACTCTTTATTGCCCATCTGGGCGTACCAGTTAGCGAGACCGACGTGAAACATTGCGTCGTCCTGATTCAACGCAATGGCTTTTTTTAGGTATTCACCAGCCTCGAATTGCCGACCACGATCACCCTCCCAGACAGCGCGCAGATTGTATATCTCTGCGGTCATGCGCCTGCCATTTCTGGGATTTTGCGAGAAATTGTCGAAAATACCCGCCATGTCATCGGAGGGGATTTTGCAGTAGGCACGCTGGCAAAACACCAAATCCGTTAAGTAGGCCAGATTGGAATGGCTCGGCACGTCGATATTAAGCCGATGCTTAATGACGGAAAACCATGTCGGGTCCGGCTCCACTCCGGCTTCGTAGCTCATCATCACCAAAGTGCGATAAGGCAGGATGTCAATTTGATCGAGTTCGGCTGCGCGCTTCAGCGTATTCCGCGCCAGCGTCAGGGTGTCCGTATCATGCGTCTTCAGGTAGATGCGGAAGTACAACCAGCCCAGGGCATGCAACGAGCGGGCCGACTGCGGATGATTGATCGCTTCCTCGACGGTGTGCCCTGCGTACTCCCCGAAATCCCATGCGCGTGCGAAGGTGTTGTTGAGTATCAGAACAAAGAACAGGGCAGCCGGCGCAAAGCGCCACCACGCGTGTGTCGCGGCGCGCGCCAACAATGTCAATGCCCATGTTGTGGCCAGCAGGGGGCCATAGGCGGGTAGATAGTTGCGGTGTTCATGTGCAATCTCGAGTGGCAATATGGTCGATTCCAGCACATGGCCGGCCAGAAACCAGAACACGGCCAGGGCCAGCAGCGGTGTCCGTCGCGATGATCGCGCTGCGATTACAATCAGCACGATGATGCCCAAGATGGCGGCCAGGGTGGTGGGCGGCGACAGCAGACCACGCGAGATTGTGATGTCATCATGGTACAGCCCCATACGGGTGATATCCGGGTAGAGAATGAGGGAAAGGTAGAACCAGAGCACTCGCGTCTCTGTCATCAGGCGTTCAATCAACGTGAAGTCGCGACTTTGATAACCCTCGGCGAACCATTCCGGTCCGGAGAGCAGATACGGCACGGCCAACAATACTGGAAGCGCCACGGTGGCTGTAAAAAATCCATACAGGAATTTCCGATCCGTCGGCACCGCCACTCGCCAGCGAAACACCGTTACTTCAACGACCAGCATATACACCGGCAGCAATACGGCGGTTTCCTTGCTCGCCAACGCCAACAAACCGAACCCGCACAACGCCCCGATAATAAGCCCTTGTCCACGCCCCACCGCCAGCATCCTGCGTCTGCCCACGGCATAGCACAGCAACCCCGCCAGCATGAACAGACTGGCCAGGCTCGTCATGCGCTGTACGATGTACAACACGCTGGTGAGATTGAGTGGGTGAAGCAGCCAGATCGCGGCCGCAGCCGCCGCAAGCGGTTCACACATTGCCGGCGCGAAAGCCATTTCCGCCAGCAGGATGCGTCCCAGCAGAAATAGCAGTATGCCATTGATCAGATGGATGAGGAGATTGACGAGCTTGAAGTAAAATGGATTCAGACCAAAGTAATAATGATTCAGGGCAAAGCTCAAATAGGCCAGCGGCCGCAATAACGGTCCGGAATTACCCGCCAGTGCGGCGTTTTTGAAGGCCGCGACACTTGCCTGCGAGACGTGCAGGGCGTCGACTCTGACGATATTGGGGTAGTCGTCGAATTCGAATTCACCGCGCAAGCCGGGCCAATACGCCGCAACGGTCAGCAGCAGCGCCGCCAGCATTGCGAGCGCCGGGGAAAAGTTCTTGCTCATGGAGACATTAAATCATCAGGCATACAATGCTCATAACCGCGATCGCGCTGGCGCAGCTGGACGACGTGAAACTTAACCGTTCGTGATGCTCGCTTGTATGGTACGGCTGATAAGGTCGGCACTGGCTGTCGATCCAGTGGTGGCCGTGGAGGTCAGGTTGTACACGTTGTAGGTATTCGCGCCCTCTGTCACCGAGGTCGAAGTACAGGTCACGGTAATGGTGAAGTTATTCGGTGCTCCAGATGCCGATGTGATGGTGGTGCTTGCAGCGCAGCTGCCCCCCCCGCCGGGCGGTAACGCCTGGCGCGCAGCCCACTCGATGCCGCTTAGCGCTGCTGCGTACGCTCGCGCGCCCTGCAATGAATACGTTGCCGCCGCCTGTTCGGTCCCGGAAATAGTCACCAGAAACGCGGCCAGCGCCGCCAGCACGGTGATGATGAATACCGTGCCGACCAGCGAGAACCCAAGTTCGTATCGGCCGCGGTTAAATACCTTGGGGGATTTCCAGATCGACGGTTCCCTGCCCGCGGAATCCAAGTTTTTATTCATGGTATGTTGAGAACATGTGCTTGATCGAGGAGTGTCACCTGCATATTACCCCCACTTGTGGCGCTGGGATCCGTGACCGTAATACGAATAGTCAACAGTCCGGCCCGCGTCGCCGTGCCCGCCGTATAATCGAATTTGCACGCGGTCACCTGGTTCGCCAGCAGCCTGGCGACACCTCCCGGTGGCACGGCATGGGTGGCCGCAATGGGATAGGCGTCGTACCGATTGATTTGATTCGTGGAAACATCGCAAACGTAACTGACCGGCGTATCGACAACGTCAAAACGCTGGCTGGGCGAGCCCGTGGGAAACTTGGTCCTCCCGGCCGCTATGTTGAAGGATATCGATTTCAGCAAACCGACCGTTGCGACCTGCGTAATCACGGCGATGTTGTCACCGGCGTAGGCACTGGCGCCGCTTTGACCCGTGTTATAGATGACCAGACAGTTGGCGGTGGACGCATTCGATAGACAATTCGCCTGGGTGGCGCCGCCGCCACCGGCTGTGATAAGACCGAAACTCGGCGGCGGCCCCAATACCTCAAAGCAATCGGCGGCGGCATTGAAATTGAGGGTATCTCCATCACCACCCGCACAGACGTCGTTGTTGGTGGCATCGGCCTGGACGCGATAACGGCCGCCGCTGACGGTACGCAGGATCTCGATCGCGCACAGTGTGCCGGCGCTCGCCGTGCAGGAAGAGGAAAATGTGGTGCCGTCTGACGTGAGACGAATACTGTTGGGCGCCGCCAGCCGGATTTCGCTGGTCATGCGGTGCAGCGCGCTCTCGGCGACGTCGACCAGCTGGGCGCGCCGGGTGGTGTCCTCGAAGCCCGTAATGGGCTGCGAGATATTGCGCCACGCCACCGCCGCAAGTATGCCGCTGATGACGATGACCGTTACCATCTCGATCAGCGTGAATCCAGCGTTACGCATACGATGCATGATTCAGTAGTTGGTCTTATAACCGGTGACGGTGCGGGCGCCGGTGAGCGCCGGATGAGTGACCTTGACGTCCACGCGCACCACCTGCCCGTTGTTGGAATTCAATCCGTTGAAGGTCACCCCCGCACTCGCCACGGTGACGTTGATCGTATAGTTTCCCAATCCGATGATGGCAGTGCCGTTTTGATCGCGCGCGCCGTTGTCGTTCAGGCCATTGTAGTCACACACATCGTCGTAGAGCGCCCGGGAACCCTCGGCGGCCGAGCAACTTGCACTGCTGCAGGCGCTGGCAGTGCACGCCGTGGGGCAATTGCTGGTCACATCGGGATCACAAAAAGGTTTGAGTAGAACCTCCTCAAGATAGGACTGGGCGATGGCGGCGGCCTGTTCTTCGATCATCGGATCGGCGCTCCTGCTGACGGTGGTGTTTACCGCCAGCATCACCCCGCCCACGGCGATGATCAGGATCAGGATCGAACTGACCAGTTCGATGAGGGTCAAGCCCCGTTGCGATTCGCGCATCAGTGTACGAAGCCGGTCTCTTTTTCCACCGTGATGGTGCGGCTGCCAATCGTGACAGTCGTGGTGGCGGGGGTGCGGCCCATGTCGTCAAAACTGATCGAGGCGGCTGTTACAGCCACCCCCGTCGGCGCGGTGTTGCTGAAGTTGCCGCCACTAGGCCGCAGCACCGACCCGGCGCCCGGACAGCCGGCATATGTGAGCGCGTAGCCTGCGGGAGGGCCGGTGCCGGCGGTAAAGGTCGCGGTTACCGAGGTGCAACGGGAGGCGATGGCGAATTTTTGTGCGTAGCGCAACGCCGCCAGCGAATCTTCATAAAAACCACGCTCGGCGAAGGGACTGGTGGTGAAAAACCGGGGCCCGGCGAATGCGGCCACGATACCCACGATCACTAAAACGGTCACCAACTCCGTGAGAGTGAAGCCACTGAGGCGACCCCTTGGCCAAACGCCGCTGCCGGGAGTCGTCGACGTCCGCCGCATGCCCCCTTCAGACTCCCGCCTCACGCGCCTTCGACCACTCGTCGGGTGCGTGGGCGGCAGCCATTATTTTTTGGCTATTTACAATTTGTAACAGTGGCGGCAATACCCGGCGCTGCGCCGAGGCTCGCTGCTGCTGTATATGTCACTCTACAGTTGGCCGTCACGGACGCGCTGTTGATGTAATAGTACCTCGTGCCAGCGGCGGTAAAGCCAGTTGTACTTTGAAGAGTAGCGTCAATACCCCCTACGGCAGCGGTGGGATAGCCGAACGTCATGGCCACAGAGTTACCTTCCATGGTGACCGCTTGGCCCGAGCTTTTGCCCTGGGCGAGCTGGGCCGCATGCGCCAATGCCGCACCGGCCCTGACACCTCCTGCCATGCCGTTTACGGCCGCAATGCGCGCTTGTTCCTCCAGTCCCGCAAACCGCGGCAAAGCAAAGGCGGCAAGTATGCCGAGTATCACGATGACCGTGACCAATTCAATCATGGTGAACCCTTGTTGTTCAGATTTCATGCATTTTCTCCTTTCTTCAATAAGTAATCCTAGCACAAGTTTAGAACGAAATTGCTCCAAATGCCCAGTTTTGCGCACTGCGGAAAACCCCAATTTCTTCTCACTTTTCTGTCCATTCATAGCGATCCAGCTTCTTTAAAACCAGCCCTTGAATCTGGTCCACCCCAGCGTCATAACGGCCGTTGCCATTGACGTCCTCATATTTCAGGCTCAAGCGGATTCGAATACGGCCGGGGCCTGGCAGGCCGCCTTTGAAGTACCGGTCGTTGACCACACGGTAGATGATCTGTCCGTTCTTCTTGTCGAAATACCAATGCCCCGGCGCCATGAGGGTGGGCCGATCGCCGTCGATCTCGCCGGCGTAATTGGGCGGCGCACTGAATATGCGCTCAAAGGGGTTACGCCCATCGTATTCCGCCAGTTGGCCGGTTTTCCCGGTCATGGTCAGCTCGCTCTCAAAGATGAGCAGTTGCGTACTGACTTGATTGATCATCAGATCGATGGCTGCATGATCCATATCGGCTTCCAACCGCTGCACCCTGTGGTAAAAGACCGTTGCCAATATACTCGTCAAGATGACGACCAACGCCGTTTCAAACCTGCCAAGATTGCGGCTGAGGACGGCCGTTTCCAGTGACATCAGTGTCTCAGTTTGACCGCCGCCAGATCCCACATCGGCAGGAAGATGCCGAGCGCCAGAATCAGCACCATGCAGCCCAAGCATACAATTAGGATAGGTTCGATGGTCTGGCTCAGGTTCTTGATGTCGTAGTCGACCTCGCGCTCATAAAACCCGGCCACTTCCTCCATCAACTGATCGATCGCGCCGGTATCCTCGCCGACCATCAGCATCTGGATGACCAGCGGCGAGAAAATGCCGGTGAGCGTCGCCGTGTGACTGAGGGTGTCGCCACGTTCCACGCCGGTGCGCATGCTCAAAATGTGACTGCCTATATAGGTATTGTCCACCGCGCGCGCCACGACGTTGAGTGACTGGATAAGAGGCACCCCCGCTTTCAACGCCATCGACAGCGCGCGGGCGAAACGGCCCAGTGCGGCGCGCGTCAGGATGTCACCCACCACTGGTAGCCGCAATTTCATGCGATCCCAAACCAGGCGGCCCTGCTCCGTGGCCACCCATGAGCGCGCCATGACCGCCGCCGCCAGAATGACGATGATCATGGCCGGCCAATAGTGGACAAAGATATTGGACGTACCGATCAGAATGCGCGTGGGCAGCGGTAATTCAACATTCGCGCGGGCAAACAACTCGGCGAATTTCGGTATGACCAGAACATTAAGAATACCGATGGCAACTCCAATGGCAACAATGACCATGGCGGGATATCGCAGCGCGGCCTTGACCCGTTCGCGGGTGTCTTTTTCAAGGTCCAGATACTGCGCCAACTGCAACAAGGAATCATCAAGCCGGCCCGTTTTCTCGCCTATGCGGATTATCGAAACAAACAGCGTGCTGAATACCTTCGGGTGCAGCGCCAGACAGGCGGACAGTTCACGACCCGATTCGATATGGGTCTGCACATCTCTGAGCACCTCCACCAATCCGGGATTACGGGTGGAGCGCACCAGCCCGGTCATGGCCTGATTGATGGGCACACCGGCCCTTAACAGTGCGTAAAGCTGGCGGGCAAAAAGAATCAGGTCCGTCAGCGTGGGTTGCTCCTTGACGAGTTGCCAGTCCAAGAAACTCGTCTGTTTTGCCGCTTCGATGATCTCTATGGGTGTGACATCGCCATTGATCAACTGAGCCGCGACGGCGCCCGTATTGGCCGCCTCGACCCGGCCTTCGATGATCTCGCCCAGGCGGTTGCGGGCGCGGTAACGGTAGTTAGGCATCGGAATTCACTTGCTGTTTGGCTGCAGCTGCAGCCACTGGCTCTTCAAGCTCGGGGCCAGCGGTGTCCGCCGAAACGCGCATGACTTCATCGATGGTGGTGATGCCATTGATGGCGTAGTCCAGCGCCATTATTTCCAACGGACGATACCCGGCGGCGCGTCTGGCATGAAGGGCGAAGGTGGCGCTGTCGCCACGGGAAAGTATCATGCCCGTCTGCTCCGTCAACTCCAGCAGTTCATAGACGCCGACGCGTCCGGAGTAGCCGGTGTTGTTGCAGTGGTGGCAACCCGCGCCACGCATGAATTTCGCATGCACATGCTGGGTGCCGGTCTTGGCCTGCAGCCAGGCCTGCGCTTGCGGTGAAAGCGGCGCGGACTGACTACAGCTCGTGCATATCCGCCGCACCAGTCGTTGCGCCAGGATGGCATTCAAGGCCGAGACGAGCAGATAGCCGGCGATGCCCATATCGAGCAGGCGGTTGACGGTGCTTACCGCGTCATTGGTGTGCAGTGTGGACAGCACCAGATGGCCGGTCATGGCCGCACGCAGGCCGATCTGCGCGGTTTCCTCGTCGCGCATCTCGCCGACCAGGATGATGTCCGGATCCTGGCGCAGGGCCGAGCGTAGGACGCGCGCGAAAGTCAGCCCGATGTTGGTGTGCACCTGCACCTGGTTGACGCGGGGCAGGCGGTATTCCACGGGGTCTTCGACGGTGATGATCTTGTTCTCCGGCAAATTCAGCAGTTGCAGGGCGGAATAGAGGGTGGTCGTCTTGCCGCTGCCGGTGGGGCCGGTAACCAATACCATGCCGTGCGGGCGCGAGATGATTCGTTTGAAGCGCTCGCGCATTTCCTCCGGCATCCCCAGTTGATCGAGGTTCAATACGCCCTGGGTCTGATCCAGCAGGCGCATGACCACCGATTCGCCGTGTTGTACCGGCATGGTGGAGATACGCACGTCGACAACGCGGCCCCTGACCTTTATGGAAAAGCGCCCGTCCTGCGGCAGGCGTTTTTCCGATATATCGAGACCCGCTATCAGCTTCAGACGCAGCACCAGTGAGGCGGCGATGCGTTTTTCATTGAGCACGTGTTCCTGCAGGACGCCGTCCACGCGCTGGCGTATGCGCAACACGGTCTCGTCCGGCTCGATATGTATGTCGGAGGCCTTGATCTGCAGGGCGTCCTCAAACAGGGTCTGCAGCAACTTGACCACCGGCGCATCGGCGACGTTGGTGGCGACCAGTTCCTGAGTGATATCGCCGACACCCAATTCCTGTTTCAGTTCCTGCGCAAACCCGGTGATCTGCTCGGTGCGCCGGTATACCGCGTCGATGGTCTTGAGCAGATCCGCCTCGCGTACCACGGCGAGATTCACAGGCTTGCCAAGCAGCAGGGTCAACTCATCGAAGGCGAAAATATTGGTGGGGTCGGACATGCCCACCATGACGCCGTTCGCATCGACCTTCAACGCCACCGCGCGCAAACGGCGGGCGTGAATTTCCGGAATCAGCTTGGCCACTTCCGGATCCAGCTTGTAATGCGCCAGATCGACGAACGGGAATGGGTTGCTGATCTGCTTGGAGAGGAATTGCACCAACTGGTCTTCGTTGATATAGCCTTTGTCGATGAGAATGCGGCCGAGCTTTTGTCTGCTCTTTTTTTGTTCCTCCAGCGCCGCCTCCAGTTGCTGAATGGTAATGACCCTGTTCTCGACAAGCAGTTCACCGAGACGGATTTTTCGCCGTTGCGCCATTTACGTGCTGGCTCCTTGCAATTGTTGAAGTTGATCGTTGAGGAACTGCCGCAACCGGCCGGGAAGGCTCTGATCCGTCAGGGCATGGGTGAACGCGTCTCGCGCCTGCTGGCGCTGGCCGGACGCCGACAGTGATATCCCCAAACCCATCCACCACAGGCCGTTTTGCGGCTGCACGGAAAGCAGGCGGCGGTAGGAAACGATGGCGTCATTGTGACGTCCGGCACGCTGCATCAGGGCGGCAAGCAATGCATGATAGTCGGGGTCGCTCGCGGGGGCCGGCGCGTCATGCGCCAGCAAATCAATCGCCTTGCCGATCTCGCCGGTTTCCGACAACAGGCGCGCATAGAGCAGCTTGTAATCGCGGTTCCCGGGCGCCTGACTCAAACCCGCCTCCAACTGCGCGCGCGCTTCCGCCGCATGTCTGTCCTCCATCAACAGCGTCGCCACCAGCACCCTGGGCGCAACGGCCGGGGGATCGGCGTCCATGGCCTGCCTGCCCAATGACAACGCCCGCGCGCGATCCCCGCCGCGCAGCGCGGACACCGCCGACTGGTACAGTTCGGTCTTGCGGTCTGGCGGCGCGGGCACGTGTGGAATCATGCGGAAATCACCGGGCCGCTCGCTTTCAACCATTTCGCGCCCGCCACTGGCGGTGTCGGCACGGTCAGCGCGCGCAGATGCCCCTTTGTGCGGGCGTCCGCGCTTGTTTTCAGGCGCCGGTGCGGGTTCCTTCGGCTGATCCGCATGAATTTTCGCCGCGGCGTGAGCCGGCGCATCGGCAAGTCGTTGTGGGGAAACACCTGGTCCGGGCGTGGTCGGAGCGACAAGCGGGGCAATCCCGGTGTTGTCGCAGTGCACTATCAGCTGATAGCCGCCTCCATCCGCCGGCGTGACCTCCACCTTCCCCGTGCTCACGCCCGGGCGGAGGTAAAAGCGTACGGACACATCCCCACCGTCCCCGTGTCGCACCTGAACATCGTGTATCAGCCCGTCTCCATCGAAGGCCTGCAGGTAGCCCTCGCGCAACCTGACATTGGCGAGCCGCAACGTGGCTCCGCCTTTTGGATCGGTCTCCAGGGTGTACTCAACCGGCGAGGAAAGATGCAACCAGAGCGCAACCCCGTTGTCTTCCTTCCTGGCGGCCAATTGCAAGAGTTCGGGGACATCGGTCGAGGCCGATGTTCCGGAGTCCGCCACAGTGGGATCGACTGCGGCCGGTACCGCCGCCAAGGGCGGGGATTGGGGTTGTACATCCGTCGAATCACGGAGAGGAGTGCCCTCACCGGCTCCGGAGGTGCTCTCAATGGGCGCATTTGGCGGTGACGGTTTTGTGACCGCGATCATTTTCTCCGCTGAGAAGACGGGAATATGGAATAACCGTTGCAGAACGTTCTCCCGCCAGGCCAGCAATGCGCTGGCAAACAACAGCAGCAAGAGCAGGGCCGTTCGGGTGGCGGGTTGCGATTCTTGGAGAACAGCGGGGCGTTCCGCCGCAGCCAAGCCTGCCAGGGTGACTTGCGCGGTCGGCGACAGGGCGCCGCCGCGCCTTTCTTCAAGATCGGTGAGCACTTGATTGACCAGGCTCATGACAGCATGTTCCTGAGCAACTCGATATGCAGGCCGGTCAGCAGCAGCGCCGCCAGCGCCATCGCCCCCTTGGCGCCATACAACCAGCGGAAGATGCGCTGACCGATGCGCGGTTTTTGGATCTGCGCCCACCGCCTGGCGTCAGCGGTATCATCAATGGCGGGCAGCACATGTGCCCTGTCCACCAGCCGCTCGCCGCGGCCGAAGGCGGCCATCAATGCCTTGTTGGCGAGGATATTGACCAGCCGCGGGATGCCGCCGCTGGCGCCATACAGGAGATCGAGCGCATGGCAGGTGAATAATTCCGGGCCATGGTATCCCGCGACCGCCAGACGGTGACGCACGTACTGATCCAGGCCCGCACGGTTCAAAGGCAGCAGATGAAAGGAAAAGGTGATCCGCTGGCGCAGCTGGCGGATCGAGGGGTTTTCCAGCACCCGATCCAGCTCCGGCTGGCCGAAAAGCACCACTTGCAGAAGCTTGCTTTTCTCCGTCTCCAGATTGGTCAGCAAACGCAACGTCTCCAGCGTCTCGACCGGCATGGCCTGCACCTCATCCAGGCAAACCACCACGCGTTTGCCGGCACGGTGAAAATCATGCAGCGCCTGATACAGCCGTTTCATGAAATCGTGCTGATCGACGTTGCTGGCATATGGGATCTGCAATTCATCGGCAAGCGACAGAAACAGCGCCATCGGTTTGAGGTAGGGGTTCGGGATATAGGCCGTCAGGTATTCCGGGCCCAGCCGGTTCATCAGCGTGCGGCATAACAGGGTCTTGCCCGTGCCCACCTCGCCGGTGACCTTGACGAAGCCCTCGCCGCTGCGCAGCGCGACGAGCAGCACATTGAGGGCGTCCTGATAGCCGGCGCGGCTCATGAAAAACGCCGTGTCCGGCGTGATGGAGAACGGCAATTCGCGAAAGCCAAAAAACTCGAGGTACATACCAGGCTGCCTTTAGGCCGGTACGATCAAGGTGTCGTGGTCCCGTAGGGAGCGGCCGGGTCCTGGCGGTGTTCAGTCCATTTGTCGAGTTGCTCGCGCATGCGCTGGAAGCTGGCCTTGGATTCGTTTGCGGCGTTCATCCAGTCATCCTCGCCCTCCACGACGATGGGCCGCAGCAGGATGACCAACTCGCTCTTGAGGGTGGCCTGGCGCTTGTGGCCGAAAAAGGCCCCGATGACCGGGAGATCCCCCAGTTTGGGCGTCTCCGCATCATTATCGTTGGTACTGTCCTGCATCAGGCCGCCGATGACAACCATCTGCCCGCTCTTGGCGCGGACGACGCTATCGGACTCACGCACCGTGGTCTTCGCCAGCGGGAATTGCTGGGTGACGCCGCCGACGCTGAACGTCCGCTGATCCTCGGCGACGACGCTTACCGAAGGATGGATGTGGAGCGTAACGTCGCCCTGTTCACTGATCTGGGGCGTGACGTCCAGTGCGATGCCGGAGAAGAACGGCGTCAGTTCGATGTTCGGCGTGGAGGTCGTTGCGGTGCCGGTCACGGTCGTGGTGGAGATGTTGGTCACGAAGAATTGATCCGTGCCCACCTTGATCAGCGCCTTCTGGTTGTTCATGGTGGAAACGCGCGGACTGGAGAGCACCTGCACGTTGCCCTGGGTTTTCAGCAATTCGACGAAGGCCTGAAAGTTGCTGCTGTTGACCGCCAGCGCAAACACTCCGCCAAACGCCTGGGTCAGCGCACTCGTCACCGCGGCCTTGCCCGGTGAAATCAAGGTATTGGTTCCCGCGGTTGAATTCAGGCCCGTGGCGTTCGACGGATTCAAATTTGAACCGCCACCCGTCTGGAAGGCGGCGAAATCGCCGCTCAGGGCACCCCAGTTGATGCCGGTCTGATAGCCCTCGTTCAACTGCACTTCCAGCACCTTGGCCTCGAGGATCACCTGCCGCTGGGTGACCAGCTGGGTGGCGCGCAGGAACGTCTCGACTTCGCGCAGCTCATTCGGCAACGCCCGCACCACGACGACACCGGATTCCGGATTGACCACGACACTGCGGCCGGGATTCGTTCCCACAATGGCCTGCACGGCGTTCTGCAACTCCTTCCAGAATGACGTTTCCGGTTGCACGGTGCTGATCTCCGTCCCCACCACCGCACGCCGGCTGTTTGATGAGTCTGAAGTCACGGGGCTGCCATAACCGCCGCCCGTTTGTTGTGACTGGTTCTGGCCTGCGCCATTGACCGTTTGGAGGGTGCCGGAACTCACGAAGGTCGAGGATTCGCCACGGCGGCTAACGTTGAGGTAGTTGATCTGATACACGCGAGCCTCCAAGCGCGCCGGCAGCACCTCGAAACCGTAATCCGTCCGCAGGAATTCATAGCCGTAGACGTCGCGCGCCGCCTCCAGCACCTCCGGAATGGTGGCGTTCTTTAGATTGAGGGTGATGTTGCCGGTGACCTCGGGGTGCACGACCATGTTGTACTTCGTCCCATCGACCAGGCTCATAAAGAACTGATTGGCGGGCACTTCATTGACCGAGATGTCGAAGTGCTGCTCGTCGGCAATCTTGGGCATCGCCGGCGCATTGAGGCTGATGGAAGGCAGCAGCGCGGCGGAAACGTCGGCCGGAACGGGTGTCGGTGATTTCTTGGCCTCCGATTTCGTAGGCGCGGGTATTTCCTGTTGTATCTTGTCCAGCGTGTTCTTGAGCGGCGGCAGGTTGTCACAGCCGGCAATGAACAACATGACCAACATCGCGGGCAGTGATCGATGCAGCACGGTGCTTGTCCTCATGGTTGCTTGCCTCGTGTATGAGCGGCATGCGATGGGGTTTTTACGTCATTGGACAGCAGCGACAGGGTGATCTTCTGGCCGTTGTAATCGATCAGCACCCGGTCCGGTTGAATCCGAAGAACCTGTGCCGGCCCAATCTTGTCACCCTCCTCCACGCGTTCGCTATTTATGATGGCCCAGCGCAATTTTGCACCCACCTTCACGGCGTTCAAGCGGAAATTGGTGACCTCCTCGGCAATCTCCGTCGACGCCGCCGCCGGTGCGACGGTTTTGAAATCCGGCGGCTTCGTCGGATCGACCAGCGGGGCGGCATATGACGGCCACACCAGGCCCGCGATGAGAATTCCAAGAAGCGATGGGGAATGAGAGTGATTCATGTGCCGATCCACGCCGGGGCTAGACTCACGGTATATACTATAATGGCTCCCTTGGCTTGTGGATATTCACTGACTTCATACTCCACGGCGCCCCACAGGAACTTCCAAGGCAGAGATTCCAACGTCCGCAGATATTCCAGCATATCGAGGTAAGGACCGGAAAATTCCAAGCGCAGGCCGTGCCGGTAGGCCACCGCGGGCGGGGCGGCAGGCGCCGGGTTTGTCGTTCCGGGTTGCGCATTCGCTGGCGGCGACAACAATGCAGCCGGCCCCAGCGGTGAGGTACCCAGACTGTTGAGTGCGATCAGACTCAGCTTGCCGGATTTCGATATCATCGTCTGCAAAACCTCGGCCATCTTCTCCGGCGGGACCAGTTGCGATCCGTCCTGAGCCAGTTGCTGCCGGACTTCGTCAATCTGCGCGCGCAACTGCGCCATCCGGCTTTTGTTGTCGGCGTCCGGATCGACAATGCCGCGTTTCTCAATGTCGCTCGCCTGCTGCTCCGCCGAGACGATGTCGTTCTGCGTCTGGGTAATGTTCTCCATGGCCTGCACCCGCTGCTGGGACAGCGGCTGCCACAGCGCTACATCCCACAACCATGCCAACAGCAAGGCGGCGGCGCCGAACAGCAACGCGCGCTCCCGTCCCGGCAACGCGTCGATCCTGGCCATGGTCTGCGCGACATTAGCCATTTTTCTTGCCCCCCTGAGCCGCATGGGATTGGGTAAACAGCGAAAAGTCCACGCGCACGGCCGTTTGATCTGCCGGCCGTTTCAACTCCAGTTCGCTGAACGACTTGCCGTTGAAAATCCTCTCCTGACTCAGGCGCTGGACGTAAAGCGGCACCAATTCAGGTTCAAGCGCATGGCCTTCCAGGCCAATCTGCCTGCCGCCCTCAGTAATCTCTATGCGTCGCAGCCAGGTGCCCTCCACATGCTGTCTCGACAAGGCCTCAAAATACGGAGAGAACCCGTTGCGATCGCCGTAATCGCCGGCTTGCAGCGCCTGTACCACATATTGATCGTCATCCAGTTCCTTCTGCAATTGCTGCAGTTCCTCTTCCAGCCGCTTGTCCTTCTGCCGCTCGGGAAATTTGGCCTGGGTCTCCGCCAGTTTTTGCTTCACGGCCTGCGCCTGATTCTGCAGGTCTATGAGCTGCACTTGCAACATGCGGGTCTCCCAGAATTGCCAGCCGTACACGCCGGCCAGCGCGCCGGCGAGTACCAGCAGCATGCGCGTCATGAAGGCGGCCGTCAGCAGCCTGCGCTGCTTGCGGAACTGCGATTGAAACAGATTGATCTGCTGTTTCATGCGGCATCCGTCTCGCTGCGCAACGCCGCGCCCAGGGCCGGCAGGCAAAGCACCTGTGCCAGCTCGGGCACGGGCCTGGGGCAATCGATGAGATCATTCAGATCAAGCACGCGGCACTTCAGGCCAAGTTGCGAGGAGAGATACTCCGCTATCCCGCGGACTTTTTTGCCGAGCGGCGCCACCACGACGCCAGCGATGGGCGGCACCGAAAAATTGCTTTCATAGTAGTCGAGGGAACGCTGGAGTTCGATGACTATCGAATCCAGCCATTCCTTGATCTCGGCGGTGAATTCATCGGCGTCATCGCGCCGGATTGCTGCGTTATCGCGCCAGAGTATTTCGGCCCCGGTTTGCAGGCGCCGCGAGAAATAAAGCGTCCCCTGATGGGTCAACGTCAGCATGCCGCGCTGGCGGGCGAGGCAGATAAAGGCCACCCCCCCGGCGTCCTCCGGCAGCAGACTGGCGATATTGCGAAAGCACAATTCCGGGATGTCGACGACGTCCAGTTTCAGCCCCGCCTCCAGCAACTGGTCGACGCGCTGCTTGACGAAGGGGGTGCGCGCCGCGACGACGTAGACCATGCGGTTGCCGCCTTTCTTCTGCGGCGGCACATCGAACACATCGATGACCGCGTCATCCGCGGGAAAATCGATCAGCTCGCGCACCCGCCAGCGCATGGCATTGCGTAGCTCATTGGCGGGGACCTCTGCCGCCTCCGTCAGCAGGAGGCTGTAAGCGCCCAATTCCAAGGCACTGGTGCACTCTATTTGCTCCAGGTGCTTATTTTTTACCAGATTTTTTAACTGATCATTTTGAACGTGTATGTTGGGGGATTGCAGATACTCACAGTATTCGAGCGTTGGCGATCTTCCCTTTTCCCGCCGCACTTGGGCCACGGCGATGCCCTCTTCGTTCGGGCAAACCGCCAAAAGGACATTTCTGCGCAGCGACTTTTTGAATAGCCCCACCCGATGCCCCCCCTGCTTCTCGTGTTGGATACTGCTTATAATTTCTGTGATTCCAGCTTTAGAATTTCATACTAACCCATTATTGTCAATGATGTTTTTTCAGATTATGGGGGGGCGACGCCGTGAAGGTCGTCGCTGCGCTGCAGCGTGTCGTAAGCCACGCGCCGTTATGTCGAGTGCAGGCAGGTACCTTTACCGATGGTGAACAATAGACCCTGGATCTTGGAGATAACCACAACCCGATTGTTTTCAGGATGATATCACCAGGGTTCGCGGATATAGATCTGGCGCTTTGAGCCGGAATAGGTGCCGAAACTGATGCGCGCCGGCGGTGGATCGTTGTCATTGACACCGTTGCCATCCCAGTCGTAGCGCAGCCACGGCAGGGCGCCCAAGGTGGCCTGAAGGGTGAAATCACCGACGTTGCCCGTTCCCGGGGCGCTAAAACTCAGACCGGCATCGCCCGCCAATACGGGATTGTTCGCGATCGTGCCGGTGGTCGTGCCACCACCCACAGGTACACTGGCGAAGGTACCGGCAGAGGGCGTCAGCATGGCCGAAGTGATCTGTATGCAACCGTCTTGGGTGTTGGTGACGAAACCACTGCCGTTGTAATACTCGGTGTGCAGCGGCACCGGCAACGCCAGTAATTCCGAACCCAAGGCGTTGGCGAGTGTGGCCCGGCCAAAGCGCATTTCCTTGCCGGCGCTGAAGGCGATGCCATTGCCGGCGGTGGCCTGGCCGAATTTCGTGGGATTGCCGGCGTATGCAACAGAGTCCGTGTCGATCACGTTGACCGACAGTGCGATATCGGCATTGAACGGCGCCGCGGGCGCGGCGGCGCGCGTGAACTTGAGTCCACCGGTAGAACTGAAGGTGAGCGTTCCGGTGCCGTTACCATTGGCGACGATCACGGGGTCGGGCCCGATGACGGGATCCGGAAGCGCCGAGACATTCAGCGTGCCGGTTGCGGCGGCGTAACGTGCCGACTGGGTCGAGGGTGTAAGGCTGCTGTTGGTCAGCTTGAAAAAGGCCTGCGCGGCGGGCGAGGTGCCGCGGTAGTTCGTCGTTGTCGTTCCGCTCAGGTTGCGTGCCGTCACCGTCAGTACCGGCGCTGTTAAGTACGTGAATGGCTGATCGAGATATGTGAAGTTACCGGTCGCACATCCCGTAGTGAATTGCGGCGCGTTGTAATTCACGTTGAAGTCGGCGGGGTAAAAGCGACCGACATTGCCGCTGGCCGTGCCGGTTGCATCGCCAGCGCCGAGATAATCGCCATCGCCTACACTCGGCGTCAGCGTGATGATCCCGACCTCGCCCCAATTGAAGGTCGTGCCGGTGGCCACGCCGCTGCTGAACGCGCCGAATGCGGTCGGGTTCGCCAGCGCGGGTATGGCGCCACCCGCAGGCGCGACCAGATTGGCGGTGAGCTTGACGCCTTCCGGCGTGACTTCCTTGCCGTAATTCGGCGTGGCCGTCACGCCGTCGATGGTGGTCGCGGTGACGGTCGCGCTGAAACTCTCCCCCGCCTTGACGAATTTGGCGCCGGTGGCATCGGTCGCGGCGGGATTCGCGGTGTTGGGGGCCGCCGTCTGCTGGATACCGGACAACGCGAATCCTCCCGGCTTGACCACGAATGAATTGGAGTTGCCCATCATGTAATTGCCGGACAAGGTCGAGGGTGTGGTATCACGGGGTATGTTGTACCGCGCGTATAACTTTATCTGCCCCACATCCGGATAATTAAGCGCTATCGGTGCGGTTGAAATGAGCCCGCTATTGGTGCCGAAGTTGAGCGTCGCTGCGGGCACCGACGTATACGTCGATACGGCGCCATTGTTATTGGCGGCGATGGCCGTCCCGTTGATGCTGACCTGGCGTCCCGCGCACGCGGTTGGGTTCTGGCATTCCGAGGCCAGGTCAACGCTGACGTTGCCGTTGAATACAGCGGCACAGGCACCCGTATTCGTGTCGGTGCGTATGGCCTGCAAGTACAGCGTTTGCGCCCCGGGCGCGGCGTTGGACGCCTTGCCCGCCAGTTGCGCGCCTATGGTGGCCACCCCGGCGTTATCCACGAACTGGAACCCGGAAGTCACCATCACCAAATCCGGATCGAACGGAACATCCGCACTGGCGGTGCCGGTTCTCTCTGTGACGGCGCCAGAGAGGATATTGATGTTGGTGGTTTCAGCGAAAGTGTCCTTCAGATTCAGCACGAAACTGCTCTCGGCACCGGAAACATACTGTGCCACACCGTTTCCCGAGTTGGTCAGCGTGCCCGCACCGCTGACCAGCGACCAGTCGCCGTGCGCAGTGGAGGTTGAAAGATTGACGACCGTGCCGGCGGCCATCGGGAACAGGGCGTGCGCAGCGTCGTGCGCGGTGATGGTGATAGGCACCGCCTGACAGGTCACCCCCGTTCCGGAATGAGTGATTGCGAAATGATCGGGCGTGAGAGTGCAGGGATGGGTCTGTCTGGCCATGGCGGCCAGTGCATTCTGGCTCAGGACCTTTTGAAATACCCGCAACTCATCGATATTGCCGTGAAAATGGAACCCTGACGTCGCTTCGGCCGAGGCGTTGGTTTCCCCACCGATCGACGGTGGCCCGGCGTCGGTTCCCCAGGTACCGGTGAACGCGGCGGCGTCGCTGGTGCTGTTCTGAAGCACTCCCGCGGAATTGTAGACATAGATGGTCCGTATCTGGTTGTTGATGTCCGCCACGGCAGCCACGAAATACCAGGTATTGTTCGCAATGGTAAATGTGGAATCGAGACTGATCGGGGCAATGCTACGAGAGAAAAACCTAAGCCGTCCCGCAGCACCATCGGCCAGACTGAATCCATAACCGCCCGTGTTGTTCTGATCGTCGATGAAAATACGCTGCCCGGTAAAGGTGTTGTTGGTTGTTCTGATCCAGGCGGTGATGGTGAAATCGGCGGTCAGGTTTGGGAAGCCGACCGGCACCGCGACGTAACCCTGGGTAATGGTGCCGCCGTTGTCGAATATCCCATAGCGACAGGTGCCTGGATCGCCGGCAATTGCCGGCGAGGCATTGGTGGTGGTCGCCGAGTTGGCGGCGGTGGCGTTCAAACCGCTGCCTGAACTGTCGGCAACTTCACCGGCGGTCCCGGCCCAGCCGGTCTCATCCATGTGGTACTCGACCAGGGCCGGTGTGGCGCTGATGGTATAGACCTCCCCGGTGAAGGTGCCGCTGAGCGCGTTGCCGGCCAGATCAGCAACCGACCCGGCGCTGGTTTGATTCAATCCCAGCGTGCCCGAGCCTATACCGGTGTTGGCCGTGATCGTCCAGGTGGCGCCGCTGCCCGTCACATCGCTGATAAATGCGCCGCTGAGTCCGCTGGCCGCCAGCGTGAAGGCGCTGGCATCCACTCCCGTCACACCCTCGCTGAAGGTCACGGTCCACTGCACGCTGGCGGCGTTGGTCGGATTTGCTGAGACCCGGGTGATCGAGGAAACCGTGGGGGGGATCGTGTCGGTTGTGTAATCAACGGTGATTTCAATGAAATCGACGCTGACCGTATGAGATCCCCCGGCAGAACTGGGTTTTGTCGCCGCAAACGCCGCGCCGAAGTTGGCGGCGTTGATGTCTGCGGGCGTCCAGGTCAATCCCCACAGATCGGTGGCGCCGCCATGCGCTTCAGTAACATCAGCGGTGGTGTATTGGGTCGTGGTGGAACGGTCGCTGGTGCCGATGGTGCCGCCCTGGACGATCCGCATTGCGGCATCAAAGCTGCCGCCATTGGCCGTACTGGAGGATTTGCGTTCGACATTGACCGTGATGCCGAGAATTGTTGCAGTGGCGGGAATCGTGAATCCATAGTTCAGGCATTTGATGTAGTGGCTCGTGGTGCCATCCACGGTCCGCGTTGCGTAAACATTATTGCTGGAGAAGGCGTTACCAGGGTTGGTCCAGGTCAACGTCCCGATGCTGTTGTCGTCAGTACAATTTCCCGTGGCGCCGGGACCTCTCGTCTGGGTCACGGCATTTGCGAAACTGCTCCATACCAGGACCAAAGCCAGCCCGGCCAACAGTGCAGTGACCCGGAGAATCTTCAGCCAATAGATCGCAACGATCGATTTCATCGGCAAATCACCAAAGCAAATGCAATACGGGAAAACTGCCCGGGTTCGTCACCCGTGAATGAATCGTCAGTGATGGGAAGATGATTCCAAGCTGACGATTTTTATTGTGATATCACCACGGTTCGCGGATATAGATCTGTCGTCCGGAGCCGCCGTAGGTCCCGAAGCTGATGCGCGCCGCGGGTGGGTCGTCATTATAAACACCGTTGCCATCCCAGTCATAGCGGAGCCACGGCAGGGCGCCGAGACCAAGCTGCAGGGTGAAATCGCCGACATTGCCCGCCCCCGGGGCGCTGAAACTCAAGCCGGCGTCGCCCTGCGATACGGGATTGTTCGCGATCGTGCCGCTGGTCGTGCCACCGCCTATGGGAACACTCGCGATAGTACCGGCTGAAGGCGTCAGCATGGCCGTGGTGATCGACGTGCAGCCATCCAGATTGGTTGCGCTTTTACCGACGAAACCGCTGCCGTTGTAATATTCCACTTGCAACGGTACTGGCAACGCTAGCAATTCCGAGCCGACGGCGCCGGTAAGCGTGACCCGGCCGTAGCGCACCTTGGTGGTCCCCCCGCCTATGGCCACACCGGTACAGGCCGCCGCGCAGGCGCCGCTGGTGGCGGGATTCATGTTAAGGCCGGTGAGCACCGCGCCATCGGCATCAGTCACCTTGACCCCAAGCTGCAGTACATCGTAGGGACCATCCGGTGCACCTGAAGCCTGCCTGCCGAAGGTAGCGATCGTGGTGGTAAAACTGTAGGTACCCGTTGTCCAGGAGCCCGCAGGTGCGGACACGCGTGAACTGAGATCGGTGCCGTTGTCGTTGTTTTCCGCCAGTATCGACACTGTGCCCGTATTGTAGGCGGGACTGTTGATGTAATTGGCGGTCTTCGCGTTCGAAAGATTTCGCGCTTCGATCGTGAAACTGTAGCCCAGAGCGGGCTGATCCATGTAGGTGAAGCCGCCGGCGGCGCACGCCGGCGTCACCCCGCTTGCGGTCAGCGTAAAGTGATCCGGAAAGAAGCGCCCGACCACGCCGTTGCGCGCCGGTGTGGCGCCATTGTCAAACACGATCGCAAGCCCGTTCGCGCTCGTCAGATCGACCCCGGCCGTGTTGAGGAAGCTGGTCGCGCTCACGCTCATTGTGAAGCTGCCGACTTCGTTGTAGCTGAGGGTGTTTGGCGTCGCGCTGCCGCCAGCGAAAGCGCCGGCGGTGAGCGCGCCGTTGTTCAACGCGGCCAGCGTCCCGGCCGCGGGCGTATACGGATTCGCCGCGGAAAGCGCCGTTGCCCAGGCGTATTTGGGCGTCAGTCCATTGGCGGTGATCTGCGCCAGCGTCGCCCCCGCATCCGGCACGCCGTCGTTATTGGCATCCGCCGCTGCACTCCATAAATAGGCACCCACCGTTGCCTGGAAACCGGTGCCGGCCGCAACGAACTTGCTGCCGCCGGTCGCCGTGCCGGCGGGATTGTTGGTCGCCCCGCTTTTGATTGCGTTCACGACCAGCGCAAACGGTCGCGTCGTGATCGAGTTCGAGGCGCCGCTGATGTCCACGGCGCTGGCAAACGCGCGCGTGTCGTCGCGGATGTTCAACACGTACTTGCCGACGTCGGTCGTGGATAAATTGAAATTTGCCTGTCCATTGGTAAACGTGAGCGTGAGATTGTTCGACGCCGGATTCGAAGCTGGCGCGGCGCCCGGCAGGCTCAGTGCACCGATGGTCGGCGCCGCGCCGCCCGGGTCCTGCGCGTCGCGCGTGATCCAGGCGTCGAGCGTTTTTGCCCCGGTGTAGAGGGTATTGATTGCGCAGTTGCCGGTGGATGCATCCTTGGTCCACAGCGCCACGGCCATCGCTTGATTGCGGCCGGCAACCTGGATCGGATCATTGGTAATCACGAACACGTTGTCACGGAAATTGATGGTCGCCGATGTTGACAATGTGGCTGGAACGATGCTGTCGACCACGCTCACCGTGGTGTCGTCGGCATGGGTATCGGTCAGCCCCAGAGTGATCACGCCGTTGTCGCTGGCGACAAAGGTGTAGGCCGCCACGCCATCGTCCGCCGCGCCGTTGTTCAATGTCCCATTGGCACTCACGGCGGACCAGTCGCCGTGACCTGACGAGGTCGTGATGTTGATCGTGCCGGTGTAGCTGGTGATGACGTTGCCGACCGCGTCGATTGCACTGATGGTGATGCTTTTTGCCGCGCAAGTGCTCGCCGAGGCCGCACCGATGTTGATGGCGAACTGAGTGATCACACTCCCCGGCCGTAGTGCGAGCATGTCCGTGGCGCCGGTATCGGCGGCGGGTGTGGGGGCGGTCCACGTCGCGGTGCGCGTCCCCGTCGCGCCCGTGGTCGCATTTAGTTGCGTATCCATTTCCATGCCTACGCCGAGGTCGTTGTTCGGTGTCAACGATGCGACATCGGCCCGCTCGGTCATGCCCGCGGGCGGTGTCCATGTCGGCGATGAGTTGACTGCATACGTGCTGACCAGCATGGTATTGGCGACGGTGCCGACATTAATCGATGGCGCCGCATGGGAGGTGCTCGATGCCGTCAATTGCCCCGCATCGGCCACGATCGGATTCGTGGTGTCCACGCCGGAGAAACTCACGATGCCGCCGGCCGCGCCCGCGTGGACCGGTGAGCCGCCGAAGGTCCACGTATAGCTGGCGGGCTCCGTCCCGTCGACCACGCGCTGATACACAAACAACTGCAGGCCATTGCCGCCCGTTCCACCGCCGCCGGGTTGTAGTTGAGACTCGACCAATGTCCAATCAGGGTTCGCCGTTATCGTCACCGTGCAAGGCAGTGCGGCATTGCTGCAGGGACGGACCACCACGCTGGCGATCATCACGTCATTTACTGCCGTTCCCGCAGGGACATTGATTGTCAATGTATTCCCATCGGCCCGCAGCGCGACCAGATGCGCGATATTGTCCGCGGCACCAGCGGCAATGGTGGAGGTCTTGGCGCCAGAGGCCCCTGCGGCGGCCAGGGTCTGGTCGTCCTCCGACACCGTGACGCCGGCAGTGGTTGTGCCCACATTGACATCGTAGTGTTCGGCCATGCCCGTGGCCGTGGAGTGGGTGCTGGCGCGCGAGGAACCCAGCAGCGCCACCAGCATCGCACTCGGCGTGGTGGTCGTGACGTTCGGAAGCGTAATGGTGGCATTGTTATTTCTGGTAACGGCACCGAAGACGTCGATCGGCGATCCACTCGCGTCCACCCCACGGTAGGCGGTGATGCCGCCCGCCGCGTTCCGCGCACCGGTCCACGACCAGGTGTAATTGGCGGGCTCACCGGCGGCCACGCGGCGCCAGTACACCGCCTGTGTTATCTGGCCGCCTGCTGTTGAAGTGGACCGCTGATCGATGAGGTTCCACCCGACTGCCGGCGGCGTAACAGTGGCGACCACGCCCTTGAGCGCGATCTGGGCGATCATCACATCGTTGACCGCCGTGCCACCCGGCTTGTTGATGGTGATTGAAGTGGTGGTGCTGGTGCCGGTGGTCTGTGCGACGCGGGTGATGGTCGTGACTGCGTCAACGCCTCCCTGCGAGGCGGCGCGGAACGCGATCGCTGCGTGTACCACAGTGGGGGCCAGCCACGCTGCCGCCAGCAACGTGAATATGAGTACGCCCTGCCGCCTCAGATCCCCCAGGTTCATAATCACCGCTCTGCTTAAGCTACAGTATTTGGCAGAGAATCCCTCTTCCCTAGGTAATTCAAATCCGATAATGAACGTTTCTCGCTGCTTTTAGTAGAATTCTGGTCCAAGACGGGCGTTTATCCATGCAATATGTCTCATTTTGGCATTTATTTCTGGATTTCGTGAATTAATTCATGTTCCAGCCATGCCTGATCAACTCCGGCCAGGTACATCGGCCATGCAACTTGTCAGGCTTCGGGCGGGAAGGCTATGCTTGCACTTCCGCTTTTTCATTCATTCCCGTGAACTGAAATGAGAGCGACCGCCGGCCCGGTGGCGGAATACGGGCCGTGTTTGGCAAACAAAATATAAAGTACGTTGGAACTGTCAATGAACAACAGGTTGCCCACATCAATTGTTCGGATGTCAGCGTTGACGCTGGCGTTTCTTTTTGTCACGCCGCTCAGCCGTGGCGCGGACGAGCCTGAGCCAGCGGCGGCGCCGGCCGCCTCACCCGCAACACCGTCACAGGAAGGCCTGCCGATTGATGATTTGCGCGTGTATACCGAGGTCTATGCCAAGATTAAAAGCGATTACGTCGAGCCGGTCACGGACAAGACGCTCATCGAAAATTCGATTCGCGGCCTGCTCAACGGACTGGATCCCCACTCGGCCTACCTCGATCCGGAGGAATACAAAAACCTGCAGGAAGGCACCAGCGGCGAGTTCGGCGGCCTGGGGATAGAAATCGGCGTCGACGACGGCATCATAAAGGTCATTGCCCCGATCGACGACACGCCGGCGCAGAAGGCCGGCATCCAGGCCGGCGACATCATCATCAAGATCAACGATACGCCGACCAAGGGCATGAACATGAACGACGTCGTTAATCTGCTGCGCGGCCGTCCCGGCACGGAATTGACGCTGACCATCGTGCGGCAGGGGCAGGACAAGCCGCTGCCCATTACCATCAAGCGCGACGTCATCAAGGTGGCGAGTGTCAAGGGCAACCTGCTGGAGCCCGGTTTCGCCTACGTGCGCATCGCCCACTTCCAGGCCCACACCGGCGCCGATCTGCGCTCCACGATGGAACGCCTTCAGCGCGAAAACAAGGGCGCCCTCAAGGGTTTGGTCATGGATTTGCGCAATGATCCCGGCGGCGTGCTGACCGAAGCCGTTGAGGTCTGCGATGCCTTCATGGAGTCGGGCAAGATCGTCTACACCGAGGGGCGCGTGCAGGATTCGCAACTGGAATTCTCCGCCAAGCCGGGTGATCTATTGAATGGCGCGCCCATGGTCGTGCTGATCAACGGCGGCTCCGCCTCCGCCTCCGAGATCGTCGCCGGCGCGCTGCAGGACAGTCAGCGCGCGGTGATCATGGGCAGCCAGAGCTTCGGCAAGGGCTCGGTGCAGACCATCCTGCCCATGAACAACGGCGCCGCCCTGAAACTGACCACGGCGCTCTATTACACGCCGTCGGGGCGCTCCATCCAGGCCCAGGGCATCACGCCGGACATCGTCATCAAACCGGCCAGGATCGCGGATGTCCAGGAGGAAATCGCCAACACCGTCAAGGAAAAGGACTTGTCCGGACACCTCATCAATCAGGAAGACAACGGTAAATCGTCAGCACCAGTACAGGCAGCCAAGCCCGGCATGGAGGCGGCACAGAGCAGCGATTATGAGTTGCACGAAGCACTAAACATGCTCAAGGGCATGGCCTTGCTGAAGGAACGTGCGGGCGCGCACGGCTGATTATGCGTTTTTCTGTCCACGGTTCTTTATTGATGTTCTGCAGCGCCCTGATCGGTGGAGGCATGCCGGCGCCGCTGCGCGCCGAGCAGGCATTGCCCGCCATCGGCATCATCATTGATGACATGGGCTACCGCATGGCCGAGTGCCGGGAGGCGTTGTCGCTGCCGGGACCGCTGGCTTATTCCTTTTTTCCGCATCTGTCCGGTAATCAGGAACTGCTACAGCGCGCGATGGCCGGCGGCAAGGAAATCCTGCTGCACCTGCCGATGGAGGCCGAGCATAAAAACAATCTCCTGGGTCCCGGCGCACTTTTCGAGCGCATGAGTCAGGGCGAGCTGGAAGCGACCCTCAATTCTGATTTCGCCTCCGTGCCACAGGCCGTGGGCGTCAACAATCACGAAGGCAGCGTGCTCACCGCCGACCCGCAAGCCATGGGCTGGCTGATGCAGGCAATCAAAACCCACGGCGGTTTGTTCTTCGTTGACAGCCGCACCACCGGGCGCACCGTGGCGGGACAGACGGCGGCGGTGGAAGGCGTCCCGCATCTGAATCGCGACGTATTCCTTGATAACGAATCGGATCGTATGGCGATCCGCCGTCAGTTCCTGAGCCTCATCGAAACGGCCAAACACCGCGGTACGGCGCTGGCCATCGGCCATCCGAAACCGGAAACGCTGGCGGTGCTGGCCGAAATGCTGCCCACCCTTCCACAATATGGCGTCCAGCTCGTTGCATTGCACGATCTGCTCGCCCGGCAATCGCTCCCAGAGGTCACATGGCAGTCGTCCTCGTCCCACTCGCCCAGGGTTGCGAAGAACTAGAAGCAGTCACCATCATCGATCTACTGCGGCGTGCGCAGATCACCGTGGTCACCGCCGGTCTCGACGATAAGCCGGTGCATGCCAGCCGCGGCGTCACCCTGATCCCCGACACCACGCTGGAGGCCGCGCTCAAGCGGGAATACGACATGATCGTACTGCCGGGCGGCATGCCGGGCGCCGATCATCTCGATCGCGATGCGCGTCTGCGCGCGGCGCTTAAAGCCACCAGTGAGCGCGGTAGATTCGTCGCCGCCATCTGCGCCGCGCCCAAGGCCCTCGCCTCCGCCGGGCTGCTGGATCACAAACGCGCCACGGCCTATCCCGGCATCATGGATAATCTGACAGCACCGGGCCTGACAAAAACGAGCGAGGCCGTCGTCTGCGATGGCGTCGTCATCACATCGCGCGGGCCGGGCACGGCGATGGATTTCGCCCTGATGTTGATCGAAAAACTCGCGGGCCGGACCAAGCGCGACGAGGTCGAGCACGCCCTCTCCCGCTGATTAATTTCAGAAACTCCGCAAGGTTTGGAGACAACAAACTAGTCGCCGCGCAGGGCGGCGATCACCAGCACCATCCCCGCGACGGCCAGCGCCAGCAGCAGCAATGTCCTGCCGGGCAAGAGCGCCCCGCCGGACAGCAATGTGGCGACACCGAGCAGGAGCGCCGCACCCAGTATCACCCATCTCGTCTGCCGTTGCGCGTGAACGAGATCCTGGCGCAACTGCTGCAACTCCTTCTGGCTGGCCTCGTCCCAGCGGCCGCTCTTGATCCTGTCCATGGCCTCGATGGCCAGGCCCGGCAATTCCGGAAGGCGCTCCATCCATGACGGGGCGTGCTCGCGCAGGGCGCTCATGAACTTGCGCCAGCTCACGCGCTCATGCAGCCAGCGTTCCAGCGATGGCCGCGCCGCGGCCCACAGGTCCAGATCGGGGTACAGCTGCCGGCCGACGCCCTCGACATTGACCAGCGTCTTCTGCAACAACAGCAGTTGCGGCAGGATTTTCATGTGAAAACGTTGGGCGGTCTGGAACAACCGCAGCAACAGATGGCCGACAGAGATGGTACGGATGGGCCGATCGAAGATGGGCTCGCACACCGTGCGGATGGCGAACTCGAAATCGTCCACCCGCGTGTCGCGCGGCACCCATCCTGACTCCACGTGCAGCTGGGCGACGCGGCGGTAGTCGCGGTTCATGAAGGCGAGGAAGTTCTCGGCCAGATAACGTTGATCGAAATCGCTCAAACTGCCCATGATGCCGAAATCCACCGGCACGAAGCGGGCACGGCCGCCCGCCAGCGGCTGCACGAACAAATTGCCGGGATGCATGTCGGCGTGGAAAAAATGATCGCGGAACACCTGGGTGAAAAATATTTCCACGCCCGACTCCGCCAGCCACTGCAGGTTCACCCCCGCCGCTTTGAGCGAGGCCACATCGTCGACACGGATGCCGGAGACCCGCTCCATCACCAGCACCTCCCGCAGCGTCAGCTCCCAGTGCACCTCCGGCACGTAGATCGCCTCGGCATTGGCAAAATTGCGGCGCAGCTGCGAGGCGTTGGCGGCCTCGCGCAGCAAATCCAGCTCATCGACCAGCGTCTTTTCGAATTCCGCCACGACGCCGGTCGGCTTCAGGCGCCGGCCCTGCCCCCAGTATTTCTCGAGCGCCCTGGCCAGGATGTACATGAGCCCGATGTCGCGCCGGATGACGGTGAGGATGCCGGGCCGCACCACCTTGACCACCACCTCGCGTCCGTCCTGCAGGCGGGCGGCGTGCACTTGGGCGATGGACGCCGAGGCGAGCGGTTGCTCGTCGAATTCTGCGAACATCTCTTCCAACGAGCGGCCATGGGCCTTTTCCACCAGCCGACGCGCCTCCCTGCCAGGAAAAGGCGGCACGCGATCCTGGAGCTTGGCCAGTTCCTCGGCGATGTCATCCGGCAGCAGATCGCGCCGGGTGGAGAGGATTTGCCCGAACTTGACGAAGATCGGCCCCAGTTCCTCCAGCACATGACGCAGGCGCACCGCGGTGGGCGCGTATTTGTGCCGCCACCAGTTCCACGGCAGCAGGTACAACAGGAACCGGAAGGAGCGGAGCAGCGGCGTGGCGAAGATGATCTCATCCACCCCGTGGCGAATCAGCGTGCGCTGAATGGTGAACAGTCGGAAAAATTGCCCGGGCGTGATCATGTCCCCGTCTCCGGCCCGGTGCGTTCGCGCAACCTCCGGACCCGCGCCGCCATGCGGTCGGTGTCGGCGCGCAACAGATCCACGGCGGTGTTGAAACCCTCCACTTCCTCACGCTCCGGCAACAGCGCGGCTTCAAACCGGCCATATTCCGAGAAATCCTGCGCGAAGGCACGGGCACGCCCGCGCAGCCATTGCCAGGCGCCACGCGTGACACGCGTCAGTTGATGCGCGGGCACATCGCCGAGACGGCGCGCCAGCATCTCCTCCCAGTCTATGTCCATGTTCTTCAGGATCGCCTGCAACTGTTGCGCAGTCTGCAAATCGCCCTGAATCTCAACGCCCGCCGCGCCCGCTGCAGTTCCTTTTTGCAGCAGTCCGATAAAAGACGGCAGCGTCCCGCGCAGGCGCACATGCACGGGCTCCGGCGAACCAGCCTTCAATACAGGTCCTTGAGGCGTCACGGCGAACAGCAGCGTGCGTTCAAGCTCCATGAATTCAATGGCGATGCGGCGATCCTGCAACTGCCTGAGCGCGGCGCCGCTCTCCGGATCGAATTCCAGCGTGTGACGCAGGGCGCGTTCCAGCATCGCCAGCAGGCGCTCCGGGGGCGATGTGGAGGTCATAAATGCCAGCCGCGATGCACGGCGACGATGCCGCCGCTGAGATTATTCCAGGCCACGCGCGCGAACCCCGCCACTTCCATCATCGCAGCCAGCGCGCGTTGATCCGGATGTCGCCGAATCGACTCAACGAGATACCGGTAGCTGTCGCGATCGCCGGCGACCAGTTCGCCCAAGGCCGGCAGCACCCGGAAAGAATAGGCATCGTACAGTCCCCGCAATCCCTCGGAGACCGGCCGCGAAAATTCCAGGATGGTGAGACAGCCGCCGGGGCGCAGCACCCGCCGCATCGACCGCAGGGCCTGCTCCTTGTACGTCACATTGCGCAACCCGAAGGCGATGGTGACCACGTCGAAACTGTGCGCAGCGAACGGCAACGCCTCCGCATCCGCGCGCACGCACTGAACCCTGTCGAACCAGCCTTCATCCATGAGCCGATCGCGACCTCGTTCCAGCATCGCCGCATTGATGTCGGTGCCGATAACACGGCCGCTCCCGCCCACCGCGCGCGCCAGCCGCGCGCACATGTCGCCGGTGCCGCAGGCCACGTCCAGCGCCCGGCAACCCGGACGCGCGCCGCAGACCCGCACGGCATAATTTTTCCACAAACGATGCAGGCCGGCCGACATCAAATCATTCATCAGGTCATAGCTCGGCGCCACCGAGGCGAAGACCCGCCCGACCCGCGCGGTTTTTTCCGTCGCATCGACCTTCTGATAACCAAAGTCCACAGATTCCGTCACCGTCTTCCCTCGGACTGGCGTGTATACCCCTGCGCCTTCAGGGCATCAAGATACTCCCGCCACAAGGCGTCCTGATGCTCGCCCAATTCGCGCAGATAATCCCAGGTGTAGAGACCGGTATCATGGCCATCGTCGAACACGAGCTTCACCGCATAATTGCCGACCGGTTGTATTTCCTTGATGTTCACATTTTCCTTGGCCATCTGCAGCACCCGTTGACCGGGCCCATGACCCTGCACCTCCGCCGACGGCGAGTAGACCCGCAACAGTTCGCAACGCAGTTTGAATATCCGGCCGTCGTCGTAGGCAATTTCCAGCAGGCGCGAACTTTGATGCAGTTTGATCTCCGTGGGCGCGGGTGTGTCCATGCGGATCACAGAATATATTTGGCCAGGTCTTCGTCGCGGGCCAGCTCGCCCAGGTGTTTGTCCACATAGGCGGCATCGATGCTCACGGTGGCTTCGCCGGGCTGCTGGAAGGAAATATCTTCCAGCAAACGTTCCATGACCGTGTGCAGGCGGCGTGCGCCGATGTTCTCCGAACGCTCGTTGACCTGGGAGGCCACCTCGGCGATGCGTGTAATCCCTTCGGGGGCGAATTTCAGCGTCACGCCCTCCGTGGCGAGCAGTGCCGTGTATTGCCGGGTGAGCGACGCATCCGGCTCGGTGAGGATGCGGACAAAATCAGCCGTGCCCAGTGACGACAACTCGACGCGGTTGGGAAAACGGCCCTGTAATTCCGGGATCAGATCGGCGGGTTTGGCGAGATGAAACGCACCGGAGGCAATGAACAGGACGTGATCCGTTCGCACCACGCCGTATTTGGTCGATACCGTGCAGCCCTCGACCAGCGGCAATAAATCGCGCTGCACGCCCTCGCGCGACACGTCGGCGCCGGCGTACTCGCCGCGGCGCGCCACCTTGTCGATTTCATCGATGAACACAATGCCATGCTGCTCGACGGCGGCAAGGGCGTGGGTCTTGATATCGTCTTCGTTGATGAGCTTGGCCGCCTCCTCCTCCAGCAATATCTTCCGCGCCTCGCGGATTTTCAGGCGGCGGTTGCGGGTGCGCCCGCCGCCGATATTCTGGAACATGTTCTGCAACTGGCTGGTGAGTTCCTCCATGCCGGGCGGGGCCATGATCTCCACGCCCACGCTGGCCTGACTGACCTCGACAGTGATCTCCTTGTCATCCAGCTTGCCCTCGCGCAGCATGGCGCGGAACCGCTGGCGCGTGACCACATCCTCCTCGGCCTGCCCGGTGGCAACCAGCGTGTCGCGCGGGCGCGGGAGCAGCGTATTGAGAATGCGTTCCTCGGCGGCCTCGGCGGCCTGCGCGCGTACCTTGTTCATGGCCTCTTCGCGCGTCATCTTGATGGCGGCATCGACCAGATCGCGGACGATGGATTCGACATCGCGCCCGACGTAGCCCACCTCTGTGAACTTGGTGGCCTCCACCTTGATGAACGGTGCATTGGCCAGCTTGGCGAGCCGCCGGGCGATCTCCGTCTTGCCCACGCCGGTCGGTCCGATCATGAGGATGTTCTTGGGGATGATCTCATTGCGCAGCGCGGGTTCCACTTGGGATCGCCGCCAGCGGTTGCGCAGCGCGATGGCCACCGCGCGTTTGGCGGCATCCTGGCCGATGATGTGTTTGTCGAGTTCGGCGACGATCTCGGCGGGCGTCAGCGCGGACACTGGTTGTTCCTGAAAGAGTACGCGGACTCAGCCGCGCAGCTCCTCGATGGTGAGGTTGGTGTTGGTATACACGCAGATGTCGCCGGCGATGCGCAGCGCCGCCTCGACGATGGCGCGCGCATCCATCTGGGTGTGGCGTACCAGCGCTTGTGCCGCCGCCTGCGCATAGGGACCACCGGACCCGATGGCCATGATGTCCTCCTCCGGTTCGACGACGTCGCCGTTGCCCGAGATGATGAGCAGGGCGCTGAGGTCGGCGACGGTCAGCATGGCTTCGAGGCGGCGCAAAATACGATCGGTGCGCCAGTCCTTCGCCAGTTCGACGGCCGAGCGCGTGAGATTGCCCTGATGCTTCTGCAGCTTGGCCTCGAAGCGTTCGAACAGGGTGAATGCATCCGCCGTGCCGCCGGCGAACCCGGCGAGCACCCTGTCATCATGCAGACGGCGCACTTTGCGGGCGTTGCCTTTCAGCACGATCTGCCCCAGCGACACCTGGCCGTCGCCGCCCATGACCACCACGCCCGGCCGCCGTACGCACAGGATCGTCGTCCCGTGAAATTGTTTCATGCCCAAACTCCAGTGATTCTCGATAGGCATTTTACACCAGCCGCTCAGGTTCCCTTCTAACCTCAAATCAATCTGATAGGAGGGACTTCCGCAGATTGCTAAAAAACGTCACGAGGAAGCCCGGCTGCTAGGCGCTACGAGCGAGGAAGCGAGACAGTACAGGCTAGTACGGCGAGCTTTCGAGCGAGTAGTAACGACGCAGACGGGCTCCGCAGTAGTTTTTCAGCAATCTGCTAGCGGCGACGGGCGCGGGGATGGGCTGAATCGTACACCTTCGCCAGATGTTGGAAGTCGAGATGGGTGTAGATCTGCGTGGTGCTGATGTCGGCGTGGCCGAGGAGTTCCTGCACGGCGCGCAGATCGCCCGAAGACTCCAGCAAGTGGCTGGCGAAGGAATGCCGCAGCATGTGCGGGTGGACATGGGTGTCCAACCCCTGCCGCTGCGCCCACTGCCTGAGCCGCGCCTGCACCGCGCGCACGCCCAGCCGCTGCCGGCGATGATTGATGAAAATGGCGCGTTCCTCCGGCGCGGCGGTTTTCCGGCGGTGGACCAGCCACGATTTCAGCGCCGCCATCGCCTGCCGGCCCACGGGCACCAGCCGCTGCTTGCGCCCCTTGCCCCACACCCTGATCTGGCGATCGGCGAGATCGAGATCATCCAAATCCAGACCCACCAACTCGGAGACGCGCAGACCACTGCCATATAACAATTCCAGCATGGCCCGATCACGCACGGTCAGCACATCGTCTTTTGCCGGCAGTTCCATCAGCCGCGCGCTCTGATCCACGTCCAGCACCTTGGGCAGATGGCGCGAAGTCCTCGGGGCGCGTACCAGATCAGCGGGATTGTGCGCCGCCTCGCCACGGCGCAACAGATGACGATAAAAGGCGCGCACGGCAGACAGGCGCCGTTGCAGGCTGCGCGCGCCGATCCCCCGGCGGTGCTGTTCGCCGACGAAGGCGCGCAAATGATGCGCGCCATAGTCGCGCCAGTGAGTCACGCCAACGCGCGAACGGTGGGCGTCGAGCGCCAGCAGATCACGCCGGTAGGCGTCGCGGGTATGCCTGGAGGCATGCGGCAGCGTGGCGAGGAAATCGCGGATGCCGGCATCGTCGGTTTTATCCGACAATCAGTCCCCCGGCGCCGGCGGCGAGGCGTAGGACGCTATCCAGGGTTGCAGGATCAGGCTGACGACATCGCCGACGTGCGCCAGGAGATCGATGCCCATCTCCGGGTGATAGCGGCGCGTGTCGTGGCTGGCAATCACCAACACACCATCCCAGGTCTTGCCGGATAGCGGCAACACGGCGGCCGATCCTTTCGCTTCCGCGGTGTCGGCATCGAACACGATTTTGTACTGATGCTTTTGCAGGCGGCCGCATTGCGGCCGCCGTTCGATCAGCGCATCGATGAACGCCTGCCGCTGCGGCGCGCCGCGGCCGACAAATTCGGCGCGCGCCACGCCGGAAATGGCCGAGGCGAATAATTGCACCAATACGCGATCGGCGGCGAAATCGGCGCGCAAATCCCGGTAAAGCACGTCCAGCGCTTGATCGATGGATTCGGCCTCGACCAGCTTCAGCGTCAGCCGGTGCAGGCGGCGCGCCAGTTCCTCATTGTCCCGGGCGATCCCGACCAGTTCGCGGAAGCGGGCCTTGAGTTCGCGGTTTTCATCGCGCAGCAACTCGACCTGTTTCTCCACCAGCGACACGGCCGGGCCCGTGGGATGCGGGATCATCAGATCGCTTAACAGTTCCGGGTGTTCCACGAAAAAATCCCGGTGCTTGCGCAGATACTCCGCGACCGAGCTGTGAGTCTCCGGCGCCGGGAGCGTCGTTTCCGTGTCAGAAGATGATGTGGTCATAGGTCAATGTGCCCCTCAAATACCCGCTCGGCCGGGCCGGTCATCCACAACGGCTTGCCCTCTCCGTCCCAGGCAATGGACAGATGCCCGCCCCTTAATTGCACGTCCACTTCACGTTCCAGTTTCCCCCACAAACGCCCGACGGCCACCGCGGCGCAGGCGCCGGTGCCGCAGGCCAGCGTCTCGCCGGCGCCGCGCTCGAAGACGCGCAATCGGACATGGCCGGGATCGAGAACTTGCAGAAAGCCGACGTTCGCCCCTTGCGGGAAACGCGGATGGCGCTCCAACTGCGGGCCCAGCGCGGCCACCGGCACCTGATCGACGTCATCCACGGCCAGCACCGCGTGCGGATTGCCCATCGACACCGCGCCTATTGTCATCCTCTGGCCGCCAACATCGATGTCGTAACGCGGCGCGCGCTCGCGCGCGATGAATGGAATGTCCGCCGGGGCAAAACGCGGTGCGCCCATGTTGACCCGCACCCGGTCGCCGGCCTCCAGATGCACGCGCGCCTCGCCGTTGACCGTCTGCAACACCAGTTCGTCGCCGCGGGCGCGGCCGGCATCGCGCAGATAGCGGGCCACGCAGCGCACGCCGTTGCCGCAGTGTTCCGCCTCCTTGCCATCGGCGTTAAAAATGCGGTAATACACGTCCGCCTCGCCGTTGTGCGGCGGTTCGATCAAGAGTACCTGATCGCAGCCCACGCCAAAGTGCCTGTCGGCGATGCGCCGCACCTGCGCCGGTTGCAGGGACAGGGGTTGATTGAGGGCGTCGAACAGGACGAAATCGTTGCCCAGGCCGTGCATCTTGATGAAGGCAAGGCGCATAGAGTGGGGGAATAGAGTAACGCAAGCGCCGCACAAAAGGGAGCGCCCGTGCAAACCGGCGAGCCCACCGTTCCGGAAGACACCGGGCGCTACTTGGGCTGCGGCACGATCCGAAGATAAGGCTTGGGCGCCTTCCAGCCGCCGGGGTATTTCTGCCGCGCTTCCTCGTCCTTCACGGAAGTGACGATGATGACGTCCCCGCCCTGTTTCCAGTTCACGGGCGTCGCGACCTTGTGCTTCGCCGTCAACTGGATGGAGTCCAGCAGCCGCAGCACCTCGTCGAAATTGCGGCCCGAGGTCATGGGATAGACCAGCATGGCCTTGATCTTCTTGTCCGGACCGATGATGAACACCGAGCGCACCGTGGCGTTGTCGGCCGGCGTCCGACCCTGCGCGCCGCCCGCGGTTTCAGCCGGCAGCATGTCGTAGAGTTTCGCGATCCTGAGATCGGTATCGCCGATCAACGGATAATTGACGGTGTGCCCCTGCGTCTCCTCGATGTCCTTCGCCCAAGCCTTGTGATCGCTGACCGGATCGACGCTCAGGCCGATGACCTTGCAGTTGCGGCGCGCGAATTCCGGCTTCAACTTCGCCATGTAACCGAGTTCGGTCGTGCACACCGGCGTGAAGTCCTTCGGATGCGAGAACAGGATGGCCCAGCCGTCGCCAATCCACTGGTGAAAGCTGATCTTTCCCCCCGTCGTTTCCGCCGTAAAGTCCGGCGCTTCATCGCCTATGCGTAGTGACATGGTTCACCTCCTGCGTATCGCATCTGTTTCGTTTGGGGTGATGTTTCCAAGTATAGAATATCTTCGGGTCTGGAGGGGGCAGCCGGCGTCTATGAAAACCCGCGGGTTGCGCGGACGAACGTAGACCCGTTCGCCCCGGGCGTAGCTATCGGCGAGATACTGGTCGCGCGACAGCTCCGCCTCGATGCCACCCTTGCCGTCGGTTCTTTCCAGTTCCAGCCGCACGCGGCCGCCGAAGCGACGCACGTCACGCACCACGACCTCAATGCCGCCCTTGCCATTGAGTTTGCGGATGACCTCGATTTCGTGCGGTCGGACGTACAGTTGCGCCGGCATGTCCTTTGTGTCGGCGTGCGTATCCAACTCGACCTCGACATCGTCGATGTGGGCATGCCCGCGATGCACGCGGCCGTGGAACAGATTCACGTCGCCGAGGAAATGGTAAACGAACGGCGTGGCCGGATGGTCATAGACCTCATCGGGCGTGCCGATCTGCTGGATACTGCCCTCGTTCAACACCACCACGCGATCGGCCACCTCCAGCGCCTCCTCTTGATCGTGGGTCACGAATACGCTGGTGACGTGCAGCTCATCGTGCAACCGCCGCAGCCAGCGCCGCAGTTCCTTGCGCACCCGTGCATCGAGCGCGCCGAAGGGTTCGTCGAGCAGCAGCACCCGCGGCTCGACGGCCAGCGCGCGGGCCAGCGCGATGCGCTGGCGTTGCCCGCCGGAGAGCTGCGCGGGGTAGCGGTGTCCCAGCCAGTCCAGTTGCACCAGTTTCAGCAGTGAATGAACCTTCCCATGTATTTGTTCCTCGTTGGGGCGCGTGGCACGCGGGCGCACGCGCAGCCCGAAGGCAACGTTCTCGAACACGGTCATGTGCCGGAACAGCGCATAGTGTTGAAATACGAAGCCCACCTGGCGGTCACGGGCGTGCAGGTAGGTGGCCTCTGCGCCGTGAAAATGCACGCTGCCACGGTCGGGGATTTCCAGGCCGGCGATAATCCGCAGCAGCGTCGTCTTGCCGCAGCCGCTCGGCCCCAAGAGCGCCGTCAACTCGCCGGTGGGGATGGTCAGGCTGACGTCATGCAGCGCCGAGAACCTGCCGAAATTCTTGCTGACGTTGCGAATTTCGATGCTCATGCCAATTCACCCTTTGAGGCCTGTATCTCAATATCCTGTAACTGGCGGGTGCGCCATTCGATCAGGCTCTTCAGTGCCAGCGTCACCAGCGCGAGAAAGGCAAGCAGCGAGGCGACCGCGAAGGCGGCGGTGAAGTTGTATTCGTTGTAGAGGATTTCGACGTGCAGAGGCATGGTGTTGGTGAGGCCGCGGATGTGGCCGGACACCACCGACACGGCGCCAAACTCGCCCATGGCACGGGCGTTGCACAGAATGACGCCGTAGAGCAGCCCCCACTTGATGTTGGGCAGGGTGATGCGCCAGAAGGTCTTCCAGCCGGAGGCGCCGAGAACGACGGCCGCTTCCTCCTCCTCCCGCCCCTGCTCCTGCATCAGCGGAATCAACTCGCGGGCAACAAAGGGAAAGGTGACGAAGATCGTCGCCAGCACGATTCCCGGCACGGCGAAGATGATCTTGATGTCGTGGTCCGCAAGCCACGGCCCGAACCAGCCTTGCAGACCGAACAGCAGCACATAGATGAGCCCGGACACCACCGGCGAGACGGCGAAGGGCAGTTCGATGAAGGTGGTCAGCAGATTCTTGCCGCGAAAATCGAACTTGGCGATGGCCCAGGCGGCGGCGATGCCGAAGATCATGTTGAGCGGCACGGCGATGCCGGCCGCGATCAGCGTCAGTTTGATCGAGGCCAACGCCATCGGCTCGGTAATGGCGGCAAGATAGACTGTCCAGCCTTTGCGCAGGGCCTCGGTAAAGACGGCGGCCAACGGCACGAACAGAAAAAAGCCGAGATAGGTCAGGGCCAGCGCGATCAAAAGCCGGCGCAGGACGACGGGCCCGGCGCTGGCGGGCCGGGCGATCTCCCGTGGGGCGGCAACAGCAAGCGCGGCGACGGTGGACATGGAATCGGCGTCCTGATCAGCGGCTGCGCCGCCGGCTCCACCACTGCAATCCGTTGATGGCCAGCAGCAGCGCGAATGACATGGCCAGCATCGCCACCGCCAGCGCAGTGGCGCCGGCGTAATCGTATTGTTCCAGTTTGGTGATGATGAGCAGCGGGGTGATCTCGGAGACCATCGGGGCATTGCCGGCGATGAAGATCACTGAACCGTATTCGCCGACGGCGCGCGCAAAGGCCAGTGCAAATCCCGTCAGCAGGGCCGGGGCCAGACTGGGCAGCAGCACGCGCACGAAGGCCTGCCAGCGGCTGGCGCCGAGGCTGGTCGCCGCGTCTTCGATTTCCGGATCCAGATCCGCCAGCACCGGCTGCACAGTGCGTACGACAAACGGCAGGCCGATGAAGGTCAACGCCACGATCACGCCCAGCGGCGTGTACGCGACCTTGATATGCAGCAGGGCCAGCAGGCCACCGATCCAGCCATTGGGCCCGTAGACCGCCGCCAGTGCGATGCCGGCTACCGCGGTCGGCAGGGCAAACGGCAGGTCCACCAAGGCATCGATGACGTGCTTGCCGGGAAAGGTGTAGCGCACGAGGACCCAGGCGACCAACAAACCTGAAAATGCATTAATCAGGGCGCCGATGAAGGCGGCGCCAAAGCTGAGGCGGTAGGAGGCGAGCACCTGCGGTGCCGTCACCGCCTGCCAGAATTGATCCCAACTCATTGTCGCCGTCTTCAGAAAGGTCGCGCTCAATGGGATCAGCACGATCAACGACAGATAGAGCAGCGCGAAGCCCAGCGCCAGGCCGAAACCCGGCAGCACATTGTGTTGTCGTGCTTGGAACATGGATCAGCGTCCGGGTTGATAGATCCTGTCGAAGACACCGCCGTCGTTGAAATGGGTCTGCTGCGCCTTTTTCCAGCCGCCGAAGTCCTGATCAACTGTCACCAGCGGTATGTTCGGGAACTGATTGGCGTATTTCGCGGCAATTTCGGGGTCGCGCGGCCGGTAAAAATTCCTAGCGGCGATTTCCTGCCCTTCTTTGCTGTAGAGATACTCCAAATAGGCCCTGGCGACTTCGCTGGTGCCGTGCTTGGCGGCAAATTTGTCGACCACCGTCACCGGGGGCTCAGCCAAGATGCTGAGCGACGGCATGATGATCTCGACCTGGCCCTTGCCCAGTTCCTTGACGGCGAGATAGGCCTCGTTCTCCCAAGAGATCAGCACGTCGCCGATGCCACGCTCGATGAACGTGATCGTGGAACCGCGCGCGCCGGAATCCAGTACCGGAACGTTCTTGTAAAGTTTGGCGAGAAATTCCCTGGCGGCGTCATCACCGCCGTATTTCTTCCTGGCATAAGCCCACGCGGCGAGGTAATTCCAGCGCGCGCCGCCGGAGGTCTTGGGATTCGGGGTAATCACCGAAACCCCCTCCCGTACGAGATCACCCCAGTCCTTGATGCCTTTCGGGTTGCCTTTGCGCACCAGGAATACGATGGTGGAGGTATAGGGTGAACTGTTGTCAGGCAATCGTTTCTGCCAATCCTTCGGGAACAGACCCGCCTTCTCGGCGATGGCGTCCACGTCGTAGGCGAGCGCCAGCGTCACCACATCGGCATCCAGCCCATCAATGACCGAGCGCGCCTGTTTGCCGGAGCCGCCGTGCGATTGGTTAATGGTGACCGTATCGCCGGTCTTTTGCTTCCAGTATTTGGCGAAGGCCTGATTGAAATCCATGTAGAGTTCGCGCGTGGGATCGTAGGACACGTTGAGCAGTGTCACATCTCCTGCTGCCGCGTTGAGCGGATGGGTAAATGCGAGCACACCCACCGTCAGGCTCAGGACAAGCAGAAATATCTTGCCAATCATGTTAAGCACTCCTTGGTAATAATGATGAAAAGTCGGGATGAAAGCGTCAGTACGAGAGCTGGACGCGGGTGAAGAACACCTTTTCCGTCTCGCGGTTGTCCGGTGTCGAAGTCAGTTTCTCGGCGCCACCACCTTCAACGCCGCCGCCGCCCTTGAAATCCGTCTGCTCGTAATCGGCAGCCAGCTTGACGGCGGAGTTGAGATACCAGTTCACGCCGATCCCCCATTCCCACGCCTCGGTGACCGAGGTAAAGGGATTGGCGAGGCGGGTGGCCTGACGCGCTGCCAGCTTGGCCGCTGTGGTACCGGTTGAGGGAGTGATACCTGTAAAAGCGTCGTCATCGACGTCCAGTTCGTCATAACGACCCACAAGCTCCCACGCGCCCCAGCCGCCACTGAACGGATCGAACTTGTTCTTCGGGATGATGCTCTTGTAACCATTGTCCTCGCCGGTCAGAACGTACGACGCCACGATCTGCCAGGAATCGTTGCCGACCGACTGCCTGTCGGTGAGTTTGCTGGTCGGATCATTGCGGCTGACCCGCTGCGTGGAATCCACATATTCACCGAGCAGACCAAACGGCCCCCAGTAGTAGTAACCCTGCGGCGAGATGCGGTAATGCCCGCCCGCCGCGATGGCTGCATTGGTGATGGGTCCGGTGCCTGCCTGCAGATAGGAGAATATCGTTGCCTGGCCCTGCGACTTGTAGCCCGGTATGGGCCCGGTGCCGCTGGGCAGGCCGGCGGCGCCATTCTGATCGCCCACGCTGCCGGCAATGCCTAGACCCAGACCCTGCAAAGGGCTGAAGGCGTTCTTGAAAGGCAGCGCGAAAATGCGGCCTTCGAATTCCTTGTCATCGGTGAAATCCGGATCGCCGTTGCTGCCGCCGTCCGCCACACCGTTGAAATAGCCGATGGAGTAATTGACCGATTTGTCGAACAGTTCACCGTTCAGATCGATGCCGATGTCGCGATTGGGCACGAGATTGGTGGGAAGGCCGCGCTCGACGAATTTGATGTCAGTGGCGCTGGCGAGACGTTCCAAACCAATCGGCCCCTTGAACTTGCCGATGCGCAATTTTGCCAGCGGCGACAGGTTTGCATTGGTTTCGATATAGGCGTCCTGCAGCACCGTATTGTTGGTCACGTCATTGGTGCCGAAGTCCGGCATGATGCGATAGTCATAATATTTGAAGACCGTACCATCAAAAATCGGCCGCACGCGACGGAGCAGGAAGGTGTCAGTGATGTTACCGTTGCCGGTACCCGTGCGGGTGTCATCCATGGCAAAACGGGAATCGGCCTGCAGAT
>Ga0335077_10000565_pt1 | contig 41748 bp, 39 predicted proteins | sample Lox_Sample_31_FD_207151 | JGI IMG/M metagenome (GOLD analysis project Ga0335077, IMG submission 207151) | Soil microbial communities from Loxahatchee National Wildlife Refuge, Florida, United States - Lox_Sample_3.1 | ecosystem: Environmental > Terrestrial > Soil > Wetlands | place: USA... | reverse complement strand
CCGGGGATCGATCTACGCGTGGTTTCCTGCCCATGTTGCCTCCTGTTGGGAGGCCCTGAATCATACCGAATTCGGCAGTCTAGTTTGAGCGGGGAGCACTACACATCCATGCTTTTCGCTCGTAAATCTCAAGCTCTGTGAGTCTTAGAGGATGCAGCCATCCCCGAGATGTGCGTGCGCCGCGTCGCCCTGAAACCGGACGCCACTGAAATCAACGGCCCGGCCGGTTTCCTAATTTCAGTTTGTATGTTAATTTTCCCGCCTCTTTAGCTGGTGCGAGAGTCGCCCTGGGAGGAGCCCAATGAAGCCCCGAATCAACATTGGATTGCAAGTCGCCTTGCTCGCCGCCGGCGCTCTCTTTTCAGGTTCAACCCCGATCTTCGCGCACCACGGCACAGCCGCCTACGATCAGCAGAAAAAAGTTACTCTTAAAGGTATCGTAGCGAGTTTTGAATGGGCGAATCCGCACTGCCAGATTCATCTCGATGTAACTGATGACAAAGGCCAGATCACACACTGGAACTTCGAAGCCCAGCCCCCCAACATATTGATCCATGCCGGCTGGACGAGAAACACCCTTAAGCCCGGGGATCAGATCACAGTCGTTGGCACCGCCGCCAAGAATGGCTCATCGATTGGGATTATTCAGAAGGTCGTATTGTCCGACGGCCAGGAACTCACCATGGAGGAAAAATGATCCAGGGGTCAAACTTCTCCTGGAAGCGCTTACTTACGCCCGTCGCGGCGCTGGCCTTGTGCTTAGTTGTGCTCCGTCCGGCAACGGGACAGACCGCGGCAAAATCGCAGGCCTCCGCCCCGCCCGCGCAAGATCTTTCCGGAGTTTGGCTCGGGGATGGCGCCGGCAACAACCGCGCTTTGCTTCTGCAACCGGCGACGCCGTTGATGCAGCCTTGGTTAAAGGCTAAATTCAACGCGCAGGGAGTCACCACCGAGACCGACCCGTTTCTGGAATCCTGCGATCCGCTCGGAGTCCCGCGGGTGCTTCTCACCAACACCCCTGTCAAAATCGTGCAAACTCCTGCCGAATCCGTCTTCCTTTATGAGCGGAATCACGATTTCCGCGAGGTCTACACCGACGGTCGCGAACACCCCAAGGATCTCGATCCCTCCTGGTGGGGACATTCTATCGGCCATTGGGACGGCGCGGCTTTCGTCGTCGATACGGTCGGCTTCAATGACAAAACCTGGGTCGATTGGTCCGGCCTGCTGCACACCGAAGCTTTGCACGTGATCGAGCGCTACCAGCGTCTCGATCACGACACCATGCGCCTCGACATTACCGTCGATGATCCCAAAACCTTCACCCAATCCTTTACCGCCAAGCGCATGTTCAAGCTGAAGCCGTGGGAGATTGGCGAAGATATCTGTAACCGCTCCGACGAGCAGCACTTCAGGCAGGGCATCTCCCAGCCCGCCACCGGAAAGAAGTAACGGTTTTCCCAATGATTCGCAGACTCGCCATCAGCCTGTTCCTATTGCCGCTCGCTTTGAACGGCCTCTGGCTGATTTGCCGTGACACGCCGGTCAACGCTTCGCCCCAGACGCCGTCAGAGGTGTCACTCGAAACCCAATCTGCGGACCAGACCCAGTCGGCTGCCGAGAGGCGCAAAGCGGAATGCGAAAGGATTTGCGGCTTGCACCCCGGTGCCGGTGCTCTCTGTTTGCTCTCGCCGGGCAATAAGACTTCCTTGTCCATCGTCATCCTGGGGTTGTCTATTCTTCCGGCCGCAGCCGCGGTTCGGCCGCCCGCCGCAACGCGCCGAACTGCGCTGGAATCTTTCATTCTCCTTTATGATACTTCCATTGCTGATCCGGCTCCTCCTCCTAGAACCTGACCTTATCTGCAGACTCTAAATCTGTTTCGCCGCGTGAAGTGACTGGTCTGCCCATCCCTGCGACCCGCGTGTTTGAGTGTTCTCGTCATCGCTGGCGCAATCGTCATTCGCACGCCGCTCACAGACAAGGGACGGGTTTTAGCGGCGCATGAGTTCAGGTACCTGAAATTCGAGAAGAAATTCAGATTAAATTGGAAAGAGGAGCTTTCAGATGAATCAATTTGAATCCGTAGCCCAATCGCTCAACGACTCATTGCATCTCCGCATCCCTCCCGTAGCGCTATGCTTCACGGATAACCCGCCACAGGGAATTCCTTCTTCCGCAAAACCGTCGCCCGCCGGCTGCTCATTTTGGGAACGAGGAGCTCAGGAGGCTTTCGTGACTTCGCCCAAGGATCACGAAAGCTGTACGGTAGGCATGTACACGCATCACATGCCGCTGGACACTCCGTCCCGCCAAAAAGATCTAAACGACAGCCTGAAAGTGTTTGCCGACCTGGGCTACGTTCGTAACGAAGACGTACCCGGCATTCCCATGCTGAAGAAAGAGACGAAATATGTTGTTTACGCTCCGCTGGCGTCCACCCCGATGCCGCCGGACGCTGTATTGCTTTTTGCCAATTCCCGGCAAAGCCTAGTCATCACGGAGGCTGTTCAGCAGGTGGATCCAGGCGTGCCTCCCGCCATGGGTCGCCCGGCTTGCGCGGCGATCCCACAGGCTGTCAATACCGGCAAGCCCGCTCTCAGCCTTGGATGTTGCGGCGCGCGCGCGTACCTGAACGTGCTTTCCGACGATTTTGCTCTTTGGGCGCTGCCTGGAAAGAAAATCGCCGAATATGCCAACCGGATCAAGGTGCTCACAGACGCAAACAACATCTTGACCCAATTCCATCGGCTTCGGCGGAACGATATCGAGCACGGCAAGTCGCCCAGCATTGAGGAGTCTCTCGTCAGGCTACACAATTCCAGTCGCTAGTTCTCCCCGGGCTCCGCTAGTGCTAGCGAAGCGGACCGCCGAGCCCCCTCGGCGGTCCCTGCTCGCTCGTGCAAAGCGCGTCCTGCCTCTTGGGGTTTCTGTTGCTGGTCCTCTCTTTGAGAGCTTGAATTACGCGACCTGCAAAATCTCCCGGCTGCCGGTGATCCATAGCTCCGTGTAGCCCTTCATCTTTTCTCGAAACGCAGTGTTGCTAGCGTAATCCTTCATGGCGCTTTCAAACGCACCGACGTTCTCTGCTTCGTATTCCAGAATGACGCGATTAAATTCACCTGTGAGGTCTGTAAGAACGCGGTACTTCCCCACTTTAGACGCCGCTGCCGCTTCCTTTAACTGTGCTGCCAGCTTGCTGGCATGGCCGGGTTTGGCGATAAAGCAGTTCCTGATGACAATCATCAAAACCCCCGTAAATGTGTCTATTTGACGACTGCTAGTGCGGTTCAGCGCGACGATCATAGCACCGGTGTATCTGGTTGACGTGACACAAGAGGCTAAAATTCACACTGACCCACTCACCTTGAAACCGAATTGTTTGACCTTCGCGATAAAATAGTATTGTTTCAGGTGAACCGGCGCTCCAGCGAGCGGATTTGATGGCACACATTGTCGTCCTGAGCGAGTCCACCGAAGAATGAGTCTAGTCTAAAGCTTTTAGAATGCGCTTACAAAAAATGAAGGAGGGGGCCTCCAGTTCGCTTCCGAATTGGACGCCCGCTGGGGCTCCGTGGAACATCCGACTGCGAATCGTTTCGCGGAATCGGTACAAGCCGCTTACGCTAGCGCCGCACATGCTCCGGAACTATCTCACTCTGGCCTGCGTCATACATTCCGGCCGAGGACGCGTTCCTTGTTTCGCGAAAGAGCCTGGTGCTAGAATGCCCCGCCATCACTGGGCATGGGAGAGTTTGAGATGAAGAGTCGAGCCATGCTTTCGCTCTGGGCGCTTGTCGCGCTCGTAGCGTTCTCCCCGCCGGTATCGGCGCAGAGCGCTAAGCCGACCGCGGGCGGCGCAACTTCCGCCGCGTCCGTGCCGGATATTTCCGGAGTCTGGTCGGGAGTCTTGTCGAATAACTTGCTCCCGAAAGGAACCGCGCCGCCCTTTACGGCCTGGGGCACGGCCCAGATGAAGGCCAATAAGCCCGCACATGGCGACGATTCCACCACGGCGTCTACCGACCCGGTCGATAAGTGCTTCCCGCCCGGCATCCCGCGTCTCTACTATCATCCTTTCCCCATGGAAATCTTACAGATCCCGGGCCGCGTGGTGATGGTTTTTGAATACGACCATTTTGTGCGTAACATCTACACCGACGGCAGGCCCCATCCCCCCGACCTGACTCCCACCTGGATGGGCGATTCCATTGGACACTGGGAAGGCGACACGTTGGTTGTGGATACCGTCGGTTTCAATGAAAAGACCTGGCTCGATCGTTCCGGCCTTCCTCATTCCGACGGCCTGCATTTGACCGAGCGCATCCGCCGCTCCGATCACGCCACGCTCGTCGATGAGATTACCGTCGACGATCCCAAGGCTTACACCAAGCCCTGGACCGCCAAGCGCTCGTTCGCGCTCAAACCCAAATGGAATATCATGGAGTTTGTTTGTCTGGATCAGCAGTTGAATTTCGACGATTACCAAAAGAAGACGCTGGGCTCGAGTAAGTAGGGCAGGGCCCTCTCGTAGGGTTATATTGCGTGTCCTAAGGAGAATAGGCGAGATGAATTTCGGACCGAAAAGAGCAGTTCATTACCTCTTGGGAATCGCGCTCGCGTCTTTTGTCTCTATTCCGCTGGCGCAGGGCCAGACCCCGCCCCCGGCGGACCAGAAGGCGGAGACCGTTTTCAAGAATATCCAGCTGCTCAAAGGCATCTCCGTGAAGGAATTCATGGACACCATGGGATTCTTTTCGGCGTCCACAGGATTGAACTGTATCGACTGCCATTCTCCGGACGCCGCGGACAGCTTGGATGCCTATGCCACCGACACGCCGCTGAAGCAGACTGCGCGCAAGATGATCATCATGGTGCAAACGCTCGATAAGTCCAATTTCGGCGGACAACTCAAGGTGACTTGCTACACCTGCCATCGCGCCACAGACCACCCCGAGGCGATTCCCAGCTTGCTCGATCAGTACAGCGTCGCTCCTGACGATCCGGACAGAATTGAGGTCATTAAAGGCGGAACGCCGCCGCCGAACGCGCCTACGGCCGATAAAATCATCGACAAATACGTCCAGGCCGTCGGCGGGGCGGCGCAGGTTGCCAAGCTCACCAGTTTCACCGGCAAGGGCACCTACGAGGGATTCGACACCTATTCGGAAAAGGTTCCCTTTGAAATTTTCGCCAAGGCGCCCAATCAGCTCACCACGGTCATCCACACCCAGCACGGAGACAGCGTCAGCACCTTTGACGGCACTCACGCTTGGACCGCGGCGGCGGACAAGCTGATGCGCGTGCTGCCTCTTTCCGGCGGAGACCTCGCCGGCGCCAAGATGGACGGTGTTCTCTCTTTCCCCACGCAGATCAAGCAGGGCTTCAAGTGGCGCACTGGCTTCCCGTCGACTGCTATCGATAACCACCCGGTCGATGTCATTCAGGACTCCGCCGGCGGTGATACGGGAGCCAAGCTATATTTTGACAAAATGTCTGGGCTTCTTCTGCGCCAGGTGCGCTATAGCGACACGGCCGTGGGCGTCATTCCCACGCAGGTCGACTACTCGGACTATCGTCTTGTGGCCGGAGTCAAGGTTCCGTTTCATGTGGTCTGGACCTGGACGGACGGCCGTTCGATCATTCAATTGAGCGACGTGCAGCCGAACGTCGCCATCGCTCCGGCGAAGTTCGCCACACCCGCAACGCCAAAGGCCATTCCCGAAAAGAAGTAAAGCCAGACGAACCGCAATTTTCTGGCGCCTCGTCGATCTCGAAAATTCTCACCATTTGGCGCAGGCCTGTTCTACGGGCCTGCCCACTGTCTTACAGGAAAGATTACTTTTTGGCTGAATTCCCGATGGCGAAGTTGCCGCTCGTTTCCCGTAAAGGTTATTCTTTTTTGTAGAGAGTCGGAGTCAAAGCCGGGAATCCGCGATAGAGGCTGCGTGAGCTACCAACCGGAAACGCCTTTCGACAATATCGAGAGCGCTGTTGAGTACATCAACTATTTGCTTGAGGCCACGCAGGAAGCGCACAAGCAGATTGAGGCGGAAATCGAACGTACCGGCGATCCCGAACTCGCCCGCCGAAAGCAGGCGCTGCAGCTGGTCAGCTACAAATTAGCCAAGCTCGAGTCCCACATCGGCTCGAGCCGCCATATTCTGAAGGATTTGAGGACGCTGCGCCGCTTGTTGCTGGAAGAGCGCGGAGCCCCCAAGACCTCCTCAACCCTATAAGGCACAAGTGATTACAAGTTCCTGAACGCGCCCAGCATCGGCCACGTTCCCAGAAGCGTAATGACGATTTTTCCGTCCACGACCTTCACCGAGCGCCGCACCAGGCAACAAGCCCTGATGCCGTTCAGTCCGCTGCGTATCTTGCGCGCCTCTTCGCTCGGATCGCCGTCGCATTCGAGAACAATGCTCTCTCCATCTTTAAGTTTGACCACGCGCTCGCCGAGGTTTCCCCACTTCGACGCGGCCTTCACCGCGACGCATCCGTCAGGATCGTCGCCGCACTTTCAGGACGGACATTGGTAAAGGAGCCGCGCTCGATTCGATCCACCGCATCCGACCCGCAGGCGCCGCATCGTCCATGAGTATCCAACTCGATTTCCGCGAGACAGCTGACACACCACCACTGCTTCTCCATCGCTCCCCCGATTCGCCCCGTAGTTTGAGTGCCCGCAGTTTCAGTGAAAGACATGGGCGTTCGTGGAGAAGCAATGGCGCGGCCAGCAGTGCGCTAAAGCGAGATTTTCCCAAGGACGTGTGCTCTCTTGGTGATGAGCAGGCTTGGCGAAAACGTTGAGCTTACCTCGCGCCTGCGTGTGACGCCTTATGCGTTAATGCTTAGTTCGCGCAGGCGCGGCGCTGGACTCGGCAAATCGTTCCGGCCGCGTCCATTTTTTACATTTACAATGTCGTTGCGATTGAGCCTTGCGAGAGGTCCGCAAGGGAACCCGCGAGGGACGCCGCTTAATGTTCGGACTCTTCCGCCTGGGTTATCTGTTTTATCCGTGGGGAATCATCCTACAATTGGTGGCGCTGGTGCACTTCGTTCGCCGGCGGCCGGACGGATTCTGGCTGTGGGTGATCTTCCTCGGAGGGTTCCTGGGCGCATTGGTATACATCGTGGCGGAGATGCTGCCGGACGCCGGTCTGCTGCGGAACGCGTATCGGGGATATGGCCGGAAGTCGCGCATTTCCGTAGTGGAAACAGCGATTCTAGACAATCCTTCCGCGGCGAATTTCGAGGAACTTGGCGAGCTCTACTGGGACGAAAAACAGTATGCAAAGGCGAAGGACGCGTTTGACCGCGCCATTGCCACCCGCAGCGATTCACCTCATTGCTTTTACCGGCGCGCGCTTTGCCTGATGGCGTTGGGGCAGCCGGCGGAGGCTGTGCCGGACCTCGAGCGCGTCGTTGGCGGCGATGGGAAGTACGATTCTCATCGCGCCAAGTTGATGCTGGCCGAGGCTTACGCGGCCACCGGACGCGAGCAGGAAGCCGCCCCGCTTTTCGCCGAAGTAGTGCAGTATTCCAACACTCCCGAGACGCTCTATACCTACGCGGCGTTTTTGAAGTCTCAAAACCGAAGCGAGGAAGCTCGCGAGTGGCTGCGGCAGCTCATGCAGAAGGAACGCACGCTGCCGCGCTACTGGCGGCGGCTGGAGCGGCCCTGGTTCAGAAAGGGGCAGGGTTTGCTTAAGGAGTTATCGGCGTCGTCTTAGCGAGTGACGAACCCATCTAATCGCCCTCGCCTGGAAGGCGCAGCCTAGCCTCCAGGTTTCGTTGGCAGCGCTGGAGTGCTTTTCGGCGGAATGCGGTGGTGCGTGGCCTGTTCGTATGAGTAGGCCAGTTTGAATATCACCGGCTCGCTATATGGCCTGCCCAGGAAAGTAATCCCCACCGGAAGGTTGTCCATAGTAAATCCCGCGGGCACGGTCATGGCCGGAACGTAAACAAGAAACGTATTCAAGACGGGGATGCCTTTGTTGTTGGCGTAGGGCGGATTCATTCCGTCGCGGATAAGGCTCGGCTGATGTTCGACGGTCTTGTGGACAATGGCATCCAGGCGGTCATCCGCCATCACTTTCATCAGGTTGATGGTCAATTGCTCTCTGGCCTGCAAGTAATCGCCATACTTGGCAAGATCCGCCACGGGCGTCCGCTTCCATTGCTCCGCTTTGCTGGGAGGAAAAATCTTGTCCACGTCCGGTGAATTCTGAATGTCCTGGCGAGTTTTGTAAGGCGAATTCGGGTTCCGCGCGAGCCAGACTTTCAAAGCCTCCCCGGAAATGTCTGGATTGTCTGCTCGCTTGGCCAGCAACTCTTTCAAGTTGGGAATCACAATAGGATCGATGACGACCGCGCCCGCCGCTTTCAATTCGACGACATCTTTCTGGAATACGGAATCGACTTTCTTGAAGTCTTCCGATTCGGGCTCCGAATTCTGGCCGATCGATTCGCGAAGAATGCCGATGCGCGCGCCCTTGAGCCCATTCGGGTCGAGGAACCTGGTGTAACTCTCCGGCGCATGTCCGACTCCCAAAGCCGTCTGCGGATCGTCGGGGTCGTAGCCCACCATGACGTCCAGCAACTCGGCAAGGTCGCGCACCGAGCGGGCCATGGGGCCCATGGCGGAGAAGGGAGTGGGATAGCCGTCGTACATCCCGCTCCGGCCGACGAGGCCGGCGGTAGGTCTCATGGTGACGATGTCGTTCCAACCGCCGGGGCGGCGAATGGAAGCGAAGGTCTCCTCGCCCAAGGCAACCGTCGAAAAATTGGCGGCGAGCGCCGCGCCGGAACCTCCGGAAGACCCACCGGCGGTTCGCTCCAAATCATAAGGATTGTGGGTGGCTCCGAATAACGAGCCGTAGCTGTCTCCGGCCGCAAACTCGCCCAGCGTGGTTTTGCCCAGAATTATGGCTCCCGCCTTCCTCAGCTTTGCTACGACGAACGCGTCCTGAGGCGGCCGATAGTCTTTGAAGAGCACCGATCCCAAAGTCGTTGGCATGCCGGCAGTGTCGATCTCGTCCTTCACCAAAATCGGAATGCCGTGTAGCGGACCGACAAAGCCGGACTTTTTGAATTGCGCATCGAGCCCGTCTGCGTCCTCCAACGCCTCCGGATTCAGGGTGATGACGGAGTTGAGCGCCGGTCCTTTCTGGTCATAGGCGTTGATCCGGTCGAGGTACCGCTGCACGAGTTGATGGGATGTCAGCGCGCCCGCCTTGTAGGCGCGGTGAACGGCGTCGATGGAAGTCTCCATCACCTGGAAGGAGGTCTTGTCTCCATTGGAATTCTGGCCATCGCCGGAGGGCACGAAAACGAAACCGATTAGGATTGCCAGGCAAGCGGCGACGGTGAGCGGTTTGTTCACTTCGAGGGCCTTCCGGCAGCGCAATAGTTTTAGAGAATCGAAGCGCAAGTCTACATCCGATTCGCGATTTAAAACGGCACAAAAAACTGGGACAGCGCCAAACCTCGGGCCCTGGTCCGATCGCGCCTTGCGTTTAGGCGCGCGCCCCGAGTACGATATTCATTTCCGCCGCAAGCCTCGAGCAGCTTCCCGTACGAATCGAGCGGCGAAAGTCAGCACCACGATAAGCTTTCGCCCTTTAACAAAGTTGCGGGATTTTCTGCGGCAGAGTGCGGCCTGAATCGCGTAGGGGAAGGGAATAGCAGCGGGAATGAAATCCATCGTAGTGGTGGGCGCGCAATGGGGCGATGAAGGCAAGGGCAAAGTCGTCGATTACATGGCGGCCTCGTTCGATTACATCGCGCGCTGCGCCGGCGGCCACAATGCCGGCCACACGGTTATTTTCAACGGCAGCCGTTTTGTTCTGCAATTGATCCCCTGCGGAATTCTCCGCCCGGGCAAGCACGCAATCATTGGGGCCGGCGTAGTGGTTGATCCCGCCGCGCTGGTGGCCGAACTCGACAGCCTGAGCGTCGCGGGCATCGACGTGCGCGGGAGGCTGCACCTCAGTTCTCGCGCGCACCTGATCTTTCCCTATCACCGGCAGATGGAAAAAGCGGCCGAGGCCGCGCGAGGCGCGGCCAAGATCGGCACCACCTCGCGCGGGATCGGGCCCGCCTATGAGGACAAGATGGCGCGCAGCGGGCTGCGCGTTTGCGACTTGATGGCGCCAGCGCGCTTTCGCGAAAAGCTCGCGCGAGTGGTGCGGGCCAAAGACGCCATCTGCCGCTCGGCGTTCGGAGTGCCTCTCGAAGTCGAGGGTCTCTGCGAAAAGTACCTGGAATATGCGGAGAGGCTGCGGCCGCTGGTGGTGGACGCTTCCGCGATGGTGAATCGCGTGCTCGATGAAGGGCGCTCGGTGCTTTTCGAGAGCGCGCAAGGAACCATGCTCGACATCGATTACGGCACCTATCCTTTTGTGACTTCGTCGAATGCCACGGCCGGCGGCGCCTGCACGGGCCTGGGCGTGGCGCCCACGCGAATCACGGGAGTCGCTGGCGTGACAAAGGCTTACACGACGCGCGTGGGGAGCGGTCCATTTCCCACAGAAATGCCCGATTTGGAGGCGCGCGAGGTGCGCGACCGCGGGAAAGAGTATGGCGCCGTCACCGGACGCCCGCGCCGCTGCGGGTGGCTCGATCTGCCCATTTTGCGCTATGCCATGATGGTGAACGGCATCACCTCGTTCGTGGTCACCAAACTCGACGTTTTCGATACCCAGCGCGAAATTCAGGTCTGCGTGGGCTATTGCTACAAGGGCACCCCGATACACGAAATGCCTGCCGCGGCCGAGGATTTCGAGCACGTTCGCCCGGAATACCGCACGCTGCCGGGTTGGCAGGCCTCCACCGAGGGCATTCGCGAAGCGAAGGACCTGCCTCGCAATGCGCTCGACTATTTGAAGTTCATCTCCGACCAACTCGAGGTCGAAATCGGGATGATTTCGACCGGCCCGGAACGCGATGCCACCATCATTGCTTCCGGAACGCAATTCGCCTCCTGGCTCTGAGCGGCGAAATGCTCTCCTTCCAGGATGCGCGGAAGAAGATCATTGCCACCGTCCGCGCGCTGCGCCCTCCTCTCGTCTCGGAAACAATCGAGCTTTCCCGTGCCTCGGGGCGCGTGCTGGCCGAGCCCGTCACGGCGGATCGGGATTATCCTCCCTTCGACCGCTCCATCCGCGATGGCTTTGCCGTGCGTGCCCATGACGCGCGCCCGGGCGCGACCTTGCGCTGCATCGGCGAAATTCGAGCTGGCAGCGGCTTCGACGGCGCCGTGGGCCCCGGCGAGTGCGTGCAGATCATGACCGGCGCGGCCGTGCCGAAAGGCGCGGACGCCGTAGTGATGATCGAGCACGTTTCCGTCGATGGCGATCGGGTGATGTTCAGCCGCCCCACCACGCGTGGCCAAAGCATCGTTCCGCGCGGCAATGAGGCGCGCGCCGGACAGCAGTTGCTCGCTCCCGGCATGCGCTTGGGCTATGCGGAGATGGGTTTGGCCGGACAGGTTGGGAAGCACCGCATCAATGTTTACCGCCGGCCTCAAGCGGCAATCCTTTCCACAGGCGATGAGGTCGTGGACATCTCCGTCACTCCCGGGCCCCTGCAGGTGCGCAATGGCAACAGCGTCGCGCTGGAAGCCTTGGTGCGGCTGGCCGGCGCCGAGGGCGAATCCATCGGCAACGCGCCCGACGAAAAAAAGGAACTTCGCCGCTACATGGAGCGCGGTCTGGAGGCCGATCTGCTGATCATTTCCGGCGGCGTGTCCATGGGGAAGTACGATCTGGTGGAGATGGTGCTCGGGGAATTGGGCGTCGAGTTTGCCTTCGATTCCGTAGCCATACGGCCGGGCCGGCCGGCGGTATTCGGCGTTTGCCGTGGCAAACCGGTGTTCGGATTGCCGGGCAATCCTGTATCCACGATGGTCACGTTTGAGCTTTTCGTAACGCCGGCGATCGATATACTCAGCGGCGCGGAGCCGCATCCGCTTCCGATCTTTCGCGCGCGCCTGGCGCACGCGGTTCACGAACGCGGCGAGCTCACGCATTTCTTGCCTGCGCGCATGGAGACGTCGCGCGGCGAGCCGGAAGTAACCGTATTGCCGTGGCAAGGTTCGGGAGACGTCGTAACGATGGCGCAATCGAATGCGTTTCTGATCGTTTCGCCGGATCAGCTGGACTGGGAAGCCGGCGAAATGGCGCTGGTCCTGCCGCGCCGCGGCCTCTTATGAAAGAGCTCAGCCATTTCGGCAAAGGCGCAAAGGTGGCCATGGTCGACGTCAGCGCCAAGACCACGACCGTGCGGCAAGCCACGGCGCACGGATTCGTGCGCATTGGCCGACCCGCGCTGGCGGCGGTGCGCCGCCGCAAGACCCCCAAAGGCGATCCTCTGGAGATCGCCCGCATCGCCGGAATTGCCGCCGCTAAGCGCACCTCAGAGTGGATACCTCTTTGTCATCCTCTGCCCATCACGCACATTGATGTGACCGCGACCCTATGCCAGAATGGCGTGGAAATCACCTCGCGCGTCGCAGCCACGGCGCAAACCGGCGTGGAGATGGAAGCGCTGGTGGCCGTAGCCGCCGCGGCGCTCACCGTCTACGACATGTGCAAGGCTCTCGATAAGTCGATCGAGATCACGGATATCTATCTGGTCGAAAAGACCGGCGGAAAGAGCGGCGATTACCGCCGCAAGCCGGCAGCAGCCAAATGAATCCCGCCTCCAAAACGGTGAACGTCCTGATCGTGGACGATAATCCGCTCATCCGCGAGCTGATGGCCCAGGCGCTCGATCCGCTCTGCCGCGTAATTATTGCCGCCGACGGCGCCGACGCGCTGCTGAAAGCCGTGGACGCGCCGCCCGATCTGATTATCACTGATTTCAAAATGCCGGGACTCGACGGGCGGCAGCTTTACGAAAAATTGCGCCACCGTGAAGCCACGCGCAACACCCCCTTCATTTTCGTGGCTAGCCAGGGCGACATCGAGGAAAAGCTGCGGCCCCTGGTGGCCGCCGAGGATTTTCTGCCCAAGCCGTTTTTCGTTCCGGACCTGGTGCGCGTGGCCAAGAAGTTCGTAGACCGCTTGCACCTGGAAAAGCTGCAGCAGCGCGCCGCGCGCCCGGGCGTGATCCAGGGGCGCCTGGAGGAGATGGGTGTGGTGGAGCTGATGCAGTCTCTGGAAATGGGGCAGAAATCCTGCCGCCTGAGCTTGAGGCACGGCACGCAGAACTGCGAATTATATTTCTCCGGCGGCCAATGCAAAGACGCACGGCTGGGCAAACTCGAAGGCGATGCGGCCGTTTTTGAGGCGGTCGGCTGGAGCGATGGCGAATTCGAGATCGATTTTGCCGCCGCTTCCGACCGCACCAACACCACGCGTTCCACCACCGGCCTGTTGATGGAAGCCATGCGCCTTATGGACGAAGCCAGCAACCGCGTGGAAAGCTGAGCCGCGCATGCGCGTGGCGGTGGTGACGGTAAGCGATTCGGTCGCGCGCGGAGAACGGCAGGACGCTTCGGGCCCTGCGTTGTCCGATCGCTGCCGCGCTCTGGGCTGGCAGGTGATCTCCTACGAAGCTCTTTCCGACGATCGCGAGATGCTCGAAAAACGCCTCGCGTCGCTCGCCGATCTGGATTCCGTGGACGTCGTGCTCACCACCGGCGGCACCGGGATCGGGCCGCGCGACACGACTCCCGAGGCTACCGCAGCGGTTTGCTTGAAGCTCCTGCCCGGGTTAGGCGAGCTCATGCGGGAAAAGGGAAGGCAGAAAAATCCTCGCGCCGTGCTTTCGCGGGCGGTGGCGGGCGTCCGCAAGAACGCGCTCATCGTTAACCTGCCGGGAAGCCCGCGCGGCGCCGTGGAATCTCTCGACGCGGTGGCCGAGCTTCTTCCCCACGCTGTGGAAGTTCTTCGCGGCGCCTCCCACGGATAGCTCGTCACCACACGAACGGAATCAGCGCCTTCACGTCGCGGCGATACTGTGCATAACTCGCGCCGAACTGCCCCATCATGAAACGTTCCTCCAAACTTATCTTGTGCGCCAGTATGAGAAAGACTAGACTCGCGCCAATCAGCGCGCGGATTTCTCCGATCGCGAGCGCTGTACCCATTATCGCCAGCAAAATTCCGGAATAGATGGGGTGCCGCACCAGCGCGTACGGGCCTCGGCACACCAGTGTGTGCCCCTGCTTGATCGTGACGATTCCGCTCCAATTGCCGCCCAGAAAAAGGCGCGCGGTGATCGTAAAGGCGAGGCCGGCAATCGTCAGGCCGACACCGGTCCATGCAATAAGGGGAGTGTTGGGCGCGAAGCGCCACGCCAGCAAGCCGAACCGCAATCGGCTTCGAAACAGAAGCAGCGCCGCGATCCACGCCTCCGCCATATCCAGTAACCGCGAGCGGGCAGGCTGCCGCCGCGCCGTTGGCTTCGTGGCGAAGGCGCCGATGAGCCACACAACCAGCGTTGCGATCCAAGCCGTGCCGATGAACTGTTGTGGATTGCCATGCATGGACAAGATCTGCCGAAAGAACGTCACCGCTCGATCAAGATTGATCACAGCCGTTCGCTCCGTACTCGCAATGCGCGCTGATCCACTGTGTGCCGGAAAAATTGATTTGCTCATCGGTTTTGGTTCAGTTGTGAAACAGATCTCGTTGCGATTGGCGGCGAGCAATTCTTCATATACGTTGAAGCTCTCAAGATTTTCACCAGGATGTTCCCGTGTGGGCAATCGTGATGCCATTCGGTACAGTTCGAGGTCCAGGTGAATGCCCTAGCGCAGTGCAACCTGTATCAAGTATTTTCTGTACGTGCGGTTACGCGTCGTCGCGAGGCCTTTTCCACAAACTTTTCAACACTTTTGTTGAAAACTAGTCTCTTCGCCGCCGAAAAATCTTGGAACAAAATCTCCCCTCACAGATTTCTTTGAACTTTATACGCAGCGCGCCGAGCGCTTTTGACCGCGCAACGAGCACAATGTTAAAGTTACTCCTCCGCAGAATGACGAGCTCACGGGACTCTGGCTGCATAAGAAAGACCCATGGTAGCTACTCTTGACTGTTGACCAAAGCGCGCCGATTCATCCTCCGAGATTCGTCTTTTTGCATTTGCTGTGGCGCAATCTCGGCGTTCACCCTTTGCGTTCCGCCTTGAGCGCAGCAGCCATCGGCCTGCAAGTGTTTTTGATTCTTCTGATTGTTGGTTTGACGTCGGGTATTTTGAGCGACTGGCGCACGCGTGCTGAAGGAGTGGGCGCCGACATCATCGTGCAGGCGCCCAACTCGTCGATCTTTTTCTCTGTTTCGAGTGCGGTGATTCCGGAATCGCAAGTGGCGCGAATCGAAAAACTTCCGGGCGTCGATGAGGTCGCACCGGTCTTCGTCATCGTGGACACGGCGACGCTGGGCGTCATTTATGGAATTGACTACGACCGGTTCAATGGGCTGAGTTCGGGCTTCACGTTTCTCTCCGGCGGAGCCTTCAGCGGTCCCGACGACGCGATTGCCGACGATCTGGCGGCGCAAGCGCGGAAGCTGAAGGTAGGCAGCGCCGTTTCCCTGATGAATCGAAGCTTCCGCGTATCCGGGATCGTGCTTCACGGCAAAGGCGCCCGTTTTTTTCTGCCCATACAAAAGGCGCAGGAGATCGCCGGCGCCGAAAAACGCGTCTCCTTGATCTATGTGCGCAGCACCGGAGACACGGGGGCCGTGTTAGCCGAGCTGAACAGACTTCTTCCGGGCTATCGCATTCGTTCCATGGCAGAATATATGTCGCTGATGACTTCTTCGAATCTGCCGGAGCTCAGGCCTTTTCTGCGCTCCTTCATCGGCCTGGGAATTGTGATTAGCTTTTTGGTGGTATTGCTGACGATGTACACGATGGTGCTCGAGCGACGCCGTGAGATCGGCATCCTCAAGGCCATCGGGTCGTCGCGGCTGGAGATTTGCTGGCTGATTGTGGCGGAGGCTCTCATGCTGGTGGGGTTGGGTGTAGTTGTCGGAGTGTGCGGCACTTACGCCACGACTGCCATCCTGCATCGCACCTCTCCGACTTTGCAGATAGAAATTCCCCCCGACTGGATTGTTCGGTCCATCCTGGTCGCCGTCGTCGGCGCCCTTGCGGGTGCCGCTTATCCCGCACTTCGTGCGGCCCAGAACGATCCGGTCGATAGCCTCGCTTATGAATAATTCCGCGAGACCTCGCGGAAAAAAGCTCCGGAGAAACTAGACCGATGGATCTCAATAAAGAGAGGTTTTACCGCGCCCGAATCCTGCAACGCAGGGAACTGACCGGCGATCTATGGTCTTTTCGAGTCGAGCGCGACCCGGACTTCCAATTCGTGGCCGGGCAATACGCCACGCTGGGAGTTCTCGCGCCGCACAAACATATCGAGCGGCCGTACTCGATCGTCTCCTCTCCGTACGAACCCGAACTCGAATTCTTCCTCGAATTAGTGCCGCGCGGCGAATTGACCCCGGCGCTGTATCGATTAAAGGCGGGGGACGAGATCACCATCCGCAAAGCGGCCAAGGGCCGTTTCACCTTCACGCCCGACGGCTCGGCGCATCAAAACCATCTGCTCCTCTGCACGGTTACCGGCGTTGCCCCCTTCGTCAGCTATATCCGCACGCTCACGACGGAGAGTCAGCAGAGCAAATCTTCGGGGGTCCGCAGGCTGTTTCTTCTGGAAGGTGCCAGCCGTTCGTCGGAGTTTGGATATATCAACGAGCTCAGGCGCATCGCCTCGGAAGCTCCCTGGCTCAAATACGTCCCCACCGTCAGCCGTCCTTGGGAAGATCCGGGCTGGACTGAGGAGGTAGGCCGTGTCGACGACGTCGTTCGTAAGTATGCGAACGTTTGGGGCCTCACCCCCGAGAACAGTACGGCGTATGCGTGCGGCCATCCGAAGATGATCGAGAATGCCACCGGAATTCTAGCGCGGGGCGGGTGGCAGAAGGAAAGCGTGAAGTCGGAGGTCTACTTTGTTCCTAAAGAGCACGTCGCGGTAACCACTTAACGGTGGCGGCAACGGGGTGGCCGCTTGGTCGCGGCCACGGCGCCGAAATTTACGGTGCCGCGCGGCCGTTCCCGGGTTCAACGACAGATGCCCTAGAGGTTATGTCAGTACTCGAAACACAGATGTGAAGACGCTGGCTGTTTTCTTGACATCGTTTGAGTGCCTCGTATAATTACTTTTCTCTCGCGAAGGTTTCACCTATGTTCCTCGATGTCAAAGAATTGGCGCAGCGGAAGTTACGTGTGCACCAGCACTACGCGCCGGGCGCGGTGGATTATCACACCCGCGATTTCCGCCAGATCGAACCGCTCGAAGTCAGGGCCACCGCCGAAATGGTGGATAGCCAGATCCGCATCTCCGGGGAACTGCACACTCGCGTGGAGATGGCTTGCGCGCGTTGCCTGGAGCCGGTGGTCGAGGAGGTCAGCCGCGGCTTCGACTTGTATTACCGGCCTATGCAGTCGATCTCCAAAGAGGAAGAGTTCCGTTTGAAGCTCGACGACACGGAGATCGCCTTCTTTGAAGGCGAAGGCCTCTTCCTGACCGATGTTCTGGCCGAACAAGTATTGTTGGCTATACCCATGAAAGCTATTTGCCGCAGCGATTGTAAAGGGCTGTGTCCGCATTGCGGCGCCAACCTCAATAGCGACGAGTGCCGCTGCGAGAGTCACCTGGGTGACCCGCGCCTGGCCCCGCTGGCTCGTCTCAAGCAGGACTGGTTCAAAAAGCAATAGCTATAAAAATAGAAACACCATAGAATCCCCGCGCAATACCGCGGGATCGAATCGAGGAGTTTGCATGCCGAATCCAAAGCGACGACATTCCAAGAGACGCACCAGCAACCGCCGCGCCCATGACCATTTGGCCCGGCCGCCCTTCACCGAATGTCCCAATTGCCACGAGATGAAGCAGCCACATCGAGCCTGCCCGCACTGCGGTTATTACAAAGGCCGGGAAGTGATGGACACCTCCGCTTGAACGGCATGCGGCACGAGCGCAGCCTGTTTCATCAGGCCGATCGCGGATTCTAGACCCGCGTCAGAGGCGGCTCGCAGATGATCACCATCGCTGTCGACGCTATGGGAGGCGACCTTGCGCCACGCCCCGAGATCGAAGGGGCGGTGCTCGCGGCCCGCGAATTGGGGGTACGGATTCTGCTGGTGGGCCTTCCCGCCGAAATCAAGCGCGAGCTTTCCCGTCACACCGTCCGGAACCTTTCCATCGAAGTGATCCCGGCGAGCGAGGTGATCGCCATGAGCGATTCCCCCGCCCACGCGTTTCGCCGCAAGAAGGACAGCTCCGCGCACGTCGCCGCTCGATTGGTGCGCTCCGGCCAGGCGGACGCCCTGGTGAGCGCCGGAAACACCGGAGCGTTGATGACCGTAGCGCGTTTCGTCTTGGGCACGCTTCCTTCGGTGCAGAGGCCCGCGCTGGCCGCTCCCTTCCCCACGAGCCGCGGAGGAGTGACGGTTTTGATCGATGCCGGCGCGAATGTGGATTCGAAGGTAAGCCACTTGTTGCAGTTCGCCGTGATGGGAGAGATCTATTACCGCGTGATTTTTGGAACGCGGCGGCCCAGGGTGGCGTTGCTCTCGATTGGCGAAGAAGAGTCCAAGGGCAACGAGCTCACCCGGGAAGCGTACAATCGGCTGAAGGACCTGCCGCTCCATTTCGTTGGTAATATCGAGGGGCGCGAGGTTTTCTCAGGCAGCGTGGACGTGATTGTCTGCGACGGCTTTATCGGCAATGTGGCCTTGAAAATCAGCGAGGGCGTGGCCCAGCATATTGCGGCGGTCTTGAAGAAGGCGCTCAAGAGCACCATCGCATCGCAGGTCGGCTATGTTCTTTCGCGGAGCGCCTATCAGGAATTTCGGCGGCAGATCGATTATTCTGAATACGGCGGTGCGCCGCTGCTGGGGGTGCGCGGCATCGCCATCATCGGCCACGGCGGATCGAACGCCAACGCCATCAAGAATGCCGTGCGTGTGGCCACGGAATTGACTCAGGCTCGATTGAACGAAAAGATCGAGCGGGAGCTTTCCTCCCTGCCCATTGCGGTTGGGGCATAATCCGCCAGTTTGAAGGAGTCGCGAAAGCCAAATGGGTGGAGTGGTATTCCTTTTTCCCGGTCAAGGATCGCAGTTCGCCGGCATGGGCCGGGAACTCGCGGACGCATTTCCGGCAGCGCGCACGGTTTTCGAGGAGGCGGATCGGGTGTTGGGTTTTCCGCTTTCACAGCTGTGTTTTTCCGGACCGGAAGAGCAGCTCAAGCTCACGGAAAATACGCAGCCGGCGCTTCTCACCGTTTCCATCGCGGCGTATCGGCTCCTGGAAGAAAAGGGCGTGCGTCCCAATTTTGTAGCTGGCCATAGTTTAGGAGAGTATTCGGCGCTGGTAGCGGCGGGCGCATTGAAGTTTGCCGATGCCCTGCGTCTGGTGCGGCAGCGAGGGAAGTACATGCAGGAAGCCGTGCCCGCCGGACAAGGCGCGATGGCGGCAATTTTAGGGATGCCGCCCGGGCGTGTGGCGGAGATTTGCCGCAAAGCCGACCAGGGTACCGTCGCGCCCGCAAATTTGAATTCGCCCGAACAGACGGTGATTTCCGGTGACGCGGCGGCGGTAAAGAGCGCCGTCGAACTTGCGTCGGCCAGCGGGGCCAAGCGTGCCGTAATGCTGCCGGTTTCAGCGCCCTTCCACAGCGAGCTCATGCGCCCGGCGCAAGAGCGCCTGGAGAAGGACCTGCGTGCCACGCAGTTTGCCGACTTGAAAATTCCCTTGGTCACCAACGTCGACGCCGGGGTGATTACGACAGGAGCCCAGGCTAGAGAAGCGTTGATCCGGCAGGTAACCTTGCCCGTGCGCTGGGAGGAGTCCATCCGCGAATTGATCGAAGAGGGAGCTACGACGTTTGTGGAAGTCGGCCCCGGACGTGTGCTTAGCGGGCTCTTGCGCCAAATTGACCGCTCGGTGCACACCCTGAACGTCGAGGACCCCAAGTCCCTTCAAGCTGCCCTCGATCGCCTGGCGCAGGTCCGAGGCGGCGATGCGGAAGCCGAGGCGTCCTGAGATGCGCATATTTCGGTTATGTTCAGCCTAAAGGATCGGGTGGCCCTGGTAACGGGCGCTTCGCAGGGGATTGGGCGCGCCATTGCGCTGGCGCTTTCCTGTGCGGGGGCGCGCGTCGTTCTGGCGGCGCGCAATGCCGAAAAGCTTCAGAGCCTGGCGGAAGAGATTGGCGCTGCTCATGGCGCGGCGCTCGCGATCCAAATGGACGTGGGCGATACGCAGCAGGTCAAGACCGGCTTTCGGCAGGCCCTGGAACAGTTTGGCCGGCTCGATATCTTGGTGAATAACGCCGCGATCACGCGGGATGGTCTGGCCCTGCGCATGAAGGCGGAGGACTGGGATGCGGTTCTGCGCACTAACCTCACGGGCGCGTACTATTGTATTCAGCAGGCGCTGGCGCCCATGGTCCGCCAGCGTTCCGGACGCATCATTAACGTGAGCTCGGTAGTGGCGGAAACGGGGAATGCGGGACAGGCAAATTACGTCGCCGCCAAGGCCGGCTTGCTCGGCCTGACACGGGCCATCGCGGCGGAGGTGGCCTCACGAAATATTACGGTCAATGCGGTCGCGCCGGGGTTCATTGTCTCGCCGATGACGGACCCCCTGCCTGAAAACGTGAAGCAGGAATTGCTCGCGCGCATTCCTTTGGGGCGAATGGGACAGGACGCGGAAGTGGCCGCGGCCATCGTTTTTCTCGCCAGCGACGAGGCGGCTTACATCACCGGGCACGTGCTCGACGTAAATGGCGGCATGCGCATGAGTTGATGCCAGCGGTTGACCTGATTCGGCGCAGCAAATAGAATGGGCGGGTTGCGCAGGCGCTAAAATGAAGAACGGCGCGAAGCGGCGCGGGCCAAAGCGGAGGCAAACAGAATGGCGAGTGTGGAAGAACGCGTAAAGCAAATCATTGTGGAACAGTTAGGCGTGGACGAGGCGGAAGTCACGCCGACGGCCTCCTTCGTAGACGATCTGGGTGCCGATTCGCTCGACACAGTCGAGTTGGTGATGGCCTTCGAAGAAGCTTTTGGCATCGAAATCCCCGATGAAGATGCTGAAAAAATCGCCACAGTCAAGGATGCAGTCTCGTACATCGATAAGCACGCTCAGGCGAAGAAGTAATCCCCCTCGCCAAAATTCTTTCAAGGAGAGAGGTACTTGAGGCGCCGGGTAGTGGTAACGGGTGTCGGCCTAGTCTGTGCTCTGGGGATCGGAACCGACCGGGTGTGGGAAGGGCTCCTGGCCGGCACGGCCGGCGTCGGCCCGATCACGCAGTTCGACGCATCCGCTTTCGATTGCCGCATCGCCGCTGAAGTCCGCGATTTCGACCCGCTGAACTGGATCTCCAAAAAAGACCTGAAAAAGATGGGCCGATTCATCCAGCTCGCCGTGGCGGGCGCGGATTTTGCCGTGCGTATGGCCGGGCTGGAAATCACTCCTTCCATCGCAGACGTGGCGGGCGTCTATGTCGCTTCTGGAATCGGCGGGTTCGACATCATCGAACGCGAGCACCTGAAGCTGATCGAGGGCGGCCCTGGCCGCATTTCGCCCTTTTTCATCCCTGCCGCGATCATCAATCTGGCTTCCGGCATCATTTCGATTCGCTACGGAGCTCGAGGACCGAACTCCGCGACGGCCACAGCCTGCTCCGCGTCGGCGCACGCCGTGGGCGATTCATTTCGCCTGATTGAGCGCGGCGATGCGGAAGTGATGATCTGCGGCGGCACCGAGGCGGCCATCACTCCCATGGGCATCGGCGGATTCGGGGCCATGAAAGCGCTCTCCACGCGAAACGAGCAGCCCGCCTGCGCCAGCCGGCCGTTCGACGCCGAACGCGACGGTTTCGTTGTCGGCGAAGGCGCGGGTATTCTCGTCCTGGAGTCGCTCGACCATGCCCAGAAGCGCAATGCGCTGATCCTGGCCGAAGTGGTCGGCTACGGCATGTCCGGAGACGCCAATCACATCACTCAACCGGCCGAAGATGGCAACGGCGCGTACCGCGTCATGCAGGCGGCCCTTCGTGACGCGGGAGTGGAAGCCAAGCAGGTGGGTTACGTCAACGCGCATGGCACGTCGACTCCGCTCGGCGACGCCATTGAAACGATCGCCCTCAAGCGCGTTTTCGGGGAGCATGCAAAAAAAGTGGCCGTAAGCTCGACCAAATCCATGACCGGCCATCTGCTGGGCGGCGCGGGAGGCTTGGAAGCGGGAATCAGCGCGCTGGCGCTGCGAGACCAAAAGCTGCCGCCAACCATCAATTATGTGCATCCCGATCCGGCATGCGATCTCGACTACGTTCCCAACCGCTCGCGCGCTGCGGATGTGGAATACGCCCTCTCGAACTCCTTCGGCTTCGGCGGCACCAATGCCGCGCTCTTATTCAAGCGCTGGCACTAATCGGAAATCGAGTCCAGACAGGCGCGGGACCGCGCACGGCAGCATCTGAAAACTGAGGCCCAATCGAGGAACAGATGAAAGTCGCCGTTTGCATCAAGCAAGTTCCGGCCAAGGATGCCCCCCTGCACATCGCCGAAAGCGGCGCCTGGATCCGCGAAACCGATATCGGCTTCGAAATGAACGAGCCCGATAGCTTTGCGCTGGAGGAAGCGCTGCGCCTGAAGGAAAAGCATGGAGGCGAGGTGGTGGCGCTTTCCATGGGGCCGGAGCGGGCCAAGCAGGTCATCAAAGAAGGCCTGGCCAAGGGCGCGGATCGGGGAATCCATATCGCGGACGACAAGTTTTTCCTGCTCGACCCGCTGGGCGCGGCGAAACCTCTGGCTGCGGCTCTGAAGAAAGAAAATTTTGACCTAATCCTCACCGGCTTGCAGAGCGACGATCAGGGCTTCGGCCAGACTGGCGTTCTGCTGGCCGAGCTTCTGGGCCTGCCTCACGCCACCATCATCATGCAGATCGAAGTGCAGGGACAGCGGCTCAGATTGAAAAGGGAATTGGAGTCGGGTTGGTTCCAGTGGGTGGAGTTGCCGCTGCCTGCCGTGCTCACCATCCAGTCGGGCATCAATAAAGTGCGCTACGCGTCGCTGAAGGGAATCATGGCGGCAAAGAAAAAAGAGATCGCCGTCGTCTCGCGCGAATCGCTGGGAGTGGCGCAGGAGCCCACGCAGCGCGTCGAGCGCATCTACGTGCCGCAGAAAACCAAGAGGACCGAATTCATCGACGGCAGCCCCAAGGAAGCGGCGGCCAAGTTGATCGAGAAGCTGCGCCACGAGGCGCGAGTGTTATAGGCGCGACGCGAAGACGACATGAAGATTCTGGTCATCACCGAGCAGCGCGAGGCCAAGTGGAATCCGGTTAGCTTTGAGACTTTGGCCGCGGCGCAGCAAATCGCCGCGGCGCAGCCGGGAAGCCGCGTGGCAGCCGCGGTGGTCGGCAAGGGCGTCCGCGCGCTCGCGGACGAATTGGCGGCCTACCAACTAGCGGAAGTTCTACTGGTCGAACACGGTCTGCTCGAGCGATACACGCCGGACGGCTTCACCATCGCGCTCGCGCAGGCGGTGAATCAATCTCAGCCCGATCTGGTGCTCTTTCCGCACACCTATCAGGTGCGCGACCACGCTCCCAAACTGGCCGCGTCGCTCGGCAAAGGAATGATCGGCGATTGCATCGGCTATCGCGCGGAGAAAGATCGCGTCGTATTCGTTCGCCAAATGTTCCAGGGCAAAACGGCTGCGGACGTTTCCTTCGCCGGCGCGGCGCCTTGGTTTGCGTCCTTTCAAGCCGGCGCGTTTCGCGGCGATCAGATCGCGCGCGGCGCGGCATCTGCGCCCATCACCACGGTAAACGTCGATCTGAAGCCGGAGCAGATTCGCACCGTGCCGCTGGATCTCTTCCGCGAGGCCAAGCAGGCGGTGGACCTGACGCAAGCTCCCATCCTCGTAGCCGTGGGCCGCGGGATCAAGGCGCCTGAAAACATCCCGCTGGCCGAGAAATTGGCCAAGCTCATGGGCGGCGAATTGGCCGCGTCGCGTCCCATTTGCGATGAAGGCTGGCTGCCCATGGACCGCCAGATCGGCAGTTCGGGACAGACGGTCGCGCCGAAGCTCTATCTCGCGTTGGGCATCAGCGGGGCCATTCAGCACGTGGTGGGCATGAAAGGCTCGCGCACCATCGTGGCCATCAATAAGGACAAAAACGCCCCCATATTCGAAGTCGCCGATTACGGCATTGTCGGCGACATCTTCGAGCTCATCCCCGCCCTCACAGAAGTTCTCGAAAAGAAGTAGACGCGCCAAACGCCCTGCCTGCGCCGTAGCTACCATGATAAACTGACGCAGACAATGGATTTCGAGAGCTACAAGATCGTTCTATATCTCCAGGACGATGGATCTTGGGTGGCTGAAATACCGTCGCTTCCTGGCTGCTACGCTTTGATGCCAACCCGGGAGGCTGCCCTCGCCGAACTAGCCGGAGTATTTCAGATGATCGCCGAAGAATACAGGGAAAAGGGCCTGACGTTTCCAGCGGACAGTACTGAAATCGTGCATGCCTAGCGCAACGGCGCTGGAATTCCAAACGGTTGCCAGTAAACTCGGTTTTTCCCAAACCCGCTAGTCTGGTAGTCATCAACGCTGGAATCATCCCGATGGCCGAGTGGTCACGATTCCCGTTCATGGGGGACGTGAAATCGGACCTCCACTCTTTTTCAAAATCGTCCGCCAGCTCGGGATTTCGCTAGAGGAGTTCCAGCGACTTCGTTAGAGGCACAGAGCTCTTTCCGCCGCGCGTCGAGCATAGTCTTTCTTGCTAGAATCGAACCGTGAGCCCCGAACGCGAGCGGCTGGACGCGGACGTGCTGATCGTCGGCGCCGGGCCCGCCGGACTCGCCTGCGCCCTGCATCTCGCTCGATTGATCCGCCGGCACAACGAATCGGGCGCCAAGCCCGAGCTTTCCGCCGAAGGCATTTACGTCCTCGAAAAAGCCCGTGAAATCGGCGCGCACCAGCTTTCCGGCGCCGTCCTCGATCCGCGCGCTCTGGCGGAGCTGATTCCGGATTTCGCTTCCAGCGCTCCGCTGGACACGCCGGTTACCGATGACGCGGCGTATTTTCTCACCGCGAGCCGTGCCTGGAAGCTGCCCATCACGCCGCCGCCTTTGCGGAACCACGGCAACTACGTCGTGTCGCTCAATAAGCTGGTGAAATGGCTCGGCGGGCTTGTCGAGCAGGCGGGCGTCAATATCTTCACGCAGTTCGCCGGCGCAGAGCTGATCCACGAAGGCGACGCGGTCGCCGGGGTGATCACCGAAGACAAGGGCCGCGATAAGGACGGCAAGCCCAAAGACAATTTCACTCCGGGATACGAACTGCGCGCCAAGGTCACGGTGCTTGCGGAAGGCCCGCGCGGGTCCTTGACCAAGCATCTCGTCTCCGACAAGAAGCTCGACGGCTTGAATCCGCAGGTTTACAGCATTGGCGTCAAGGAGCTTTGGGAAGTTCCGCCGGGCCGCATGAGCCCGGGCTGGGTGGCGCATACGCTGGGTTGGCCGCTCGATTCCAGTATGTACGGCGGCGGTTGGGTCTACGGGATGCGCGAGAACCGCGTCTCGCTCGGGCTGGTCACCGGCCTGGAATACCATAACCCGCGATTCGATCCCCACGAAGCCTTCCAGCGCTTCAAGACGCATCCCTTCGTGCGCCGCATTCTCGAGGGCGGCAAACTGGTGCGCTATGGCGCCAAGACGGTGCCCGTGGGCGGCTGGTACTCCATCCCGCGCACGTATTTGGACGGCTGCCTGATCATCGGCGATTCCGCGAGCCTGCTCAATTCGCAGCGCCTGAAGGGCATTCACATGGCCATCAAGAGCGGCATGCTTGCGGCCGAGACGATTTTCGACGCCCTGCGGGCGGGAGATACTTCCGCCGCCAAACTCTCCGCCTTTCGCCGCAAACTCGATGAGAGCTGGATCGCCGCCGAATTGCGCGCCGTGCGTAATTTTCATCAATCCTTCCAGCATGGCCTGTGGCGCGGCCTGGCGCACACCGCCGTGCAGTACGTCACCGGTGGCCGCGGCTTGATCGATCCCATGCGCATGCCCGCGGGCTACGAGGAGTATCGCAAGCTTGACGGCTCAAGTCCGGCGCCTCCGCGTTTTCAGGGCGACGGTGTGCTCACCTTCGACCGCCTCACCGACGTCTATCATTCCGGGACGCGCCACGAGGAGGATCAGCCCTGCCATCTGCACGTGCTCGATCCCAGTATCTGCGTGGGCCGCTGTGTCACCGAATACGGCAATCCCTGCCAATATTTTTGTCCCGCCGCCGTCTACGAAATGGTGGAAGAAAAAGGCGGGCGTCGCCTCAAGATCAACTTCTCGAACTGCGTGCACTGTAAGACCTGCGACATCGCAGACCCGTATCAGATCATCGATTGGGTGCCGCCCGAAGGCGGCGGCGGTCCGAACTACGAAGGCATGTAGCGCAGTAAATCCTCGAAGTCTTATTCACGGAAGCAAGCCAAAAACGGAAAGCTCGTTTTGCGTTCCCACGTACACCATCCCGTTTGCCACCGTGGGCACCGCAAACTTCACCGCCGGCCCGGCCGCGCCGGGATCGCTCGCGTTCGCCGGACTCGCGAATAGTTCGATCCCTAAGTTGGTGGCATCGTAGGCGTGCAAAATTGCTGGTGTGCTGCCGGTCGTATAGCCGCTATTGTCCAGCGCCCACACGATGCCATTCGAGATCCCGTTCGAGGAGATCACCGGCGAAGCGCCATACGTGTCGAAGACGTCGGGAGATTGGGAACTCGGCGTTGCGCACGAGAGCGAGCTAAAGCTGCCGTTCACGACTGGAAATGCGCCGAGCGTGCTTCCCGCGGCTCCCACATAGATGGTCGGTGTACCGACGTTGTTCCAATACGCGGCCGTGCCCGTAACTGAAGCGGATGCGCCAAAACAAAGCGTCGCAAGGGCCCCGTCTTTTGTCAGATTATCGCGATCAACTAAGTAGAGACTGCCCGACTGGCTTCCGGCGACCGCCAGATTTGGATGCGCCGGGCTGCCGGCCGCGGCAGGCAAAAGCATCACGCCATTTGTGCCGAGAAGCTGAATGCCCGGGGCAGGTGGCGTGAAACGATCCGCCACAGTTAGGACCGAGTTCGCGTTAAGGCGCAGCAGGCTTTCGGCATAGTCGTTGCCGCCCGTTCCGGCGTCAAACGTGCCATCCGATGTGGTGACAAAAATATTTCCGTCGCCGTCGGAAGTCGGAGCCGCGCCGCTCCCCCCGATTCCGCCGTGAGACCCATTGGGGGTGCTGTTGAACACGGCTGTGGGGGCCTGGGTCAGATTCGCGGCGGAGTAGGCGAATAGCCAGCCATGAACCGGGTCAGTATCCTCGTACGAATCGAAGGCAATGTACACATGTCCGCCCGCCAGCAGCAGGGCCGAGCGCTGGTTTTCTGTGAGTGGGTCGAAGGACCCACTACCGTCGCCTGTCCCGTTAACTTGAGCGTGGATAACCGCAGGCCCGCCAAATTTCTCCGCTCCGGTGGTCAGATCGAGTGCATGCAACCTTTGTACATAGATGCTGCTTTCCTTGGTCTTGGCGATCACAAAGAGCGTCGCCGTCGCCGGATCGATTACCGGCGTACCAGTAATTCCGATTACCGGCCCGATGTCCGTCTGAAGACCCAAATCGCCGGCCGGGACCGTCGCCACCCCTTCCGCCGCGTTGACAAAGCTTGTCTGCCAGAATGTCTGGCATGAGCTTGATTGCGCGTTGAAGGCATAGATGCTGTCGTTTTCGGTGGCGACGTAAACAACATCGAAAGTTCCCTGATCGGGTATGGCCACATTGGAAACGTATAGCGGCTGGGCATAAATCTGTCCGTCGACCGGGCAACCGTACAATTTTCCAAATTGCCCAGGATTTACATTAGTCGCCGTAAGTATCTTTTCCTGCGTGTTTTGACCCGTAAGGCTCGCGTCGTTTCTCCACGAATAAACGCCGGCGAAATCGCTGGGCAAAATGATTGTCACTCCCGCGGATCCAAATATCGACGAGTTCGTTTGGAGCACTGCCGTTATGGTTATGCTCCCCGGGTTTGCTGGAGCCGTATACGTCGCCGCATAAGCGTCGGAAGGCACGATCGTGCCGACCGTCGAATTCCCGCCCGGCACATTGTTCACCTCCCACGTCACGCCAGCGTTTGAGTTCTGCACAGTCGCATCGAATTGCAGCGTTTGGTTCGTGACGAGGTTAGCCGTGCTGGGAGAAATGCTTACGCTCGTGGCGGGAGGAATGATCGTGATGTTTGTGCTTCCCGATATCGCGACATTGGTTGTCAGGACCGCGGAGATCGTCACCACGGAAGGGTTCGGAATTTGAGCCGGGGCGTTATAAAGAGCCGTAAGGGACCCCAGAGGCGACGTGATCGTGCCAATTGTCGCGTTGCCGATTGGTAGCCCGTTTACTTCCCAGATGACGGCCTGCGGCCCATTTTCAACAGTCGCGCTCAATTCCAACCCCGTTCCGGCCACAACGCTAGGATTTGCTGGAGAGATGCTGATCTCTGGAACTGGAGGAGGGTTGACTGTGACCGTCGCTGAACCGCTCGTGGTTCCATTCGCCTGCAGAACGGCGGAGACGGTAACCATCATGGTGGCCGCTACGTTCGCGGGAGCCACGTAAGAGGCTGTGGCGGCCCCCGCTGCCGTGATTGTGCCGACCAAAGAGTTGCCCGCGGGGATTCCGTTCACCTGCCACGTAACGGCAGGATTTGCGGCATTCTGCACGGTCACAATGAACTGGACGTTTCCTCCGGCCGAAATTTGCGCCGAGGATGGAGAGAGCGTGACGCTGGGCGCTGGAGGGGGGTCCGCAGTCACCGCCGCGGTGGAGGTCTTCCCGCCGCACGCCACCTGCTGCGTGACGGCGATAAGCGCCAGCCACCTCGCCATGGCGCGAACCTGCGACCGCAGGGCACGCCTGCGTACCAGGGGATAGGCAGGTCGCCTGGCTGGGGCCCGGTCGAAGTTGCCAACTGCCGGCATACGAACCTCGTAACGACCTGGTTCGTAACTCCCTGAGTAATTGATCCTCTAAGAGGTGGCGGGAAACTATCACCTGCAACTGAGGATTGTCAACTCGTGCCCTGTGGATGGACCGCTGCACCCATGTAAATCCGGCTTTGCTTGCCGATGGCGGTGAGGAATCTGCTTTTCTCTTGCAGCATTCGCTGTTACTTCTTGCCGGACTTTTTTCGATATTGGCGCTTCAACTTGTTGGGTTGCCGTTTCTTAGGCGCGGACTTCTTTTGTCCTGCTTTGCGCTTCGCTTTCTTGGGTTTCGCGCGGACGACGAAGTGGTAGCGCAGAGGCTCAAGAGATATCCCCTCGAACCCTGCTTTGGCGAGACGCGCGAGCGCCTCGTCCGGAGTGTGCGTGTGGTCCTTCGGCGGGCCGATGGCACGATCGACGGCGCTATTCCAGTCGACGATCAGAAGCGATCCTTCGGGCTTGAGCAAGCGCGAGATTCCGCGCAGCGTCGCATCTCCCAGTTCATGCAACACATTCGTGGCCAAGATTCGATCGGCGGCGCCTTCTAAGGAATCGATTTCGTCCGCGAGCATGGGCCGCACATTGGGCAACTGCTGCACGGCCGGCTTGGCTTCCAGGAGCTTGAGCATCTCCGGCTGTTCGTCCAGGGCGATGATTTTCAGATCCGGCCGGCGCCGGGCCAGTTCGAGCGAAAACGTTCCCGTGCCCGCGCCGAAATCGACCACCAGCGCTCCTTGCGGCGCGTCGAGGTGCGCGAAGATGCGCTCGGGCGGGAGGTATTCGAAACGGTCCGGACTATCGAGGAGAGCCGCACGCGCCGGGTTAAAGACTTCAGGCTGTTTCGCACCGTGCCGCATGTCGCGATGCTTTCGGGAATTCGAGGCTTTCTTCATGGCGGTTCTAGTGTACGCCAGTAAGAAGAGAAGCATTCATAGGAAGAAAAGCGTTCAGCGGTTGCCGAAATTTTCGGGGTCAAAATCGGGACCGGGCTGCGCGCCGCCGGCATCGGAAGTCAACACGACGCTCTGCCCCGTGAGTTCGAAGCGCTTGCGGCAACGCATATTGCGGCAGGCGACCATTTCGTCAACGCGCACCATATAGGATCGCGCGTTGGCGAAGCGCCGGCGGTCTTCTTCGCCGGCGCCCCGCGGGAGATCTTTCTTTTTGGTGCGCACCATCCAGCGAATGGGATAGGAACTTTCCTGCCGGCAATGCGGGCAGACCAGGGTCAGGTTCTTCGTCTCCTGGCGCTCGGTGTAAAACTGTCGCTCGTCCATTTCGCCTGACTCCTGCCGAGCATCGAAAAATCGCGCTGCGTGATTCAGAACGCGGGCGGGCTTACCTGCAAGCGCTCGCACGCGGCTAGGTAAGCTGGCTCATTGTAACAAACTCGAAACCGGCGTCGCGCCATCGGGGCAGCCAGTGTTCCAGCGCGGCCAGCATATGCTCGCACCGCTTTCCCTGCCGGCGGTAGTTGCCGTCGTGCAAGAGAACGATCTGCCCGCCGCGCGTCGCGCTTGCTTCGTTCGAGCCAGTGTCCCCACCGCCACCCCTGGTTTCCATTCCCGGCGCTGCGCCTGCGCCGCGCCGTTTGCTCACCGCGCCCAGCCGTTCGATGAGCCGCTCCGCGGAATGGTGCCGCCAATCGTAAGAGCCAAGCGACCACATCACGACCGACCGCAGGCCTACCGAGCGTATTGCGCTCCAAAGCTGCGGCCCACGATAACCAAAGGGAGGACGCATGCAGAAGGGCGCCGCTTCCGGCCCGGAGTGCAAGGCTCGAAAGATACTATCCTGGCAGGCCTGCAACTCCTCGGCAATGCGCCAGGCGGGCATCCAGGCCAGATTCGGATGCGTTTCGGTGTGATTGCCAATGGTGTGGCCGCGACTGGAAATCTCGCGCACCAATTCCGGGCAGGCACGCGCGAAGCGGCCTACCAGGAAAAAAGTCGCGGGCGCGCCGTAGCGATCGAGCAGACCAAGAAGCTCCGGTGTACAAGCGGGATTGGGGCCATCGTCAAAGGTCAGCGCGATGGTGGATGCTTCGCGTGTGTGGTGCACCGTGGGGCCGAAGATCTCGGAGGTGGGATGTACCGCGGCCCAAGCCGCCGTGCCCGCGCCGGCAGCCGCCGCGGCCGAAAGGAAAATGGGCCATGCATTCATCGTTTCATCAGGCCGTTCGTGCGCGGACGCATTTTCGCACGCGCATGCCTGCCCCACCAGGGTAACGTTTCACCGGAAGCTCGCGTCTAAAACTTTGCATAAAGTAGGAAGCGAGAATAGGCCGATTGCTTAGGCGCAGCATATGGCGCCCAGCGCTTGGCGCAGATATGGCTCGGGGACTAATGCCTTCGCCGCCAGCCGGAAAATCGGCCCGCCCAACTGTTATGAAGGTGGGCTATTGTAAGAAGACGCCTTAGATCGCAATCGCCAGGTCAGAGGGTTCGAGTCTCTTGCGGAAAAATATGACTGTCCGGCTTGGCTTCGCGGCGTCACTCCTTTCTCTCTCCTTTTTTCTCTCCTGTGCACTTTGCCTTGGCGCACAGGACGCACCCGCGCCGCAAGCTGCGCCAGCTGGGTCGGCCACGGGAGTCGTGCGGACTTCCGAAAACGTGGGCATTCCCGGCGCGACTTTGCGCCTGGTGGAAACCGGAAGCGGACGCGCCTGGGTCAGTTGGACGGACGAAACTGGCCATTTCTCGCTGCCGGCGCTGCCGCAAGGCCACTACCGTATTGAAATCAGCCAATTGGGATTCGATGATGCCACGCAGGAGTTCGATCTCGGCGGCACACCCGCAAGCCTCAATGTCATGCTGAAGGTAGCTTCGCTCGAAAGCATCGAGACTCCCGCACCATCGCCGGCGGTTGCGCAGGCTTCGACGCCTGCCGTCGGTGCCGCAACTTCCGGCAACGCCAGCGAGAACCCTTCGTCCGCGACGAATTCAAACGCCCCAGCGCCAAACCAAAGTGCGGCTCAAAATCCCCAACGTCGAGGGCAGGGCAACCGCCAGGGCGGAGGCGGTTTTAGGCGGAGGCAATTTCCCGGCGGTGGCGCCCCTCCCGGCGCTGGCCAAAATGGCACGACGGCGCAAGCCCCCTCAACAAATGGAGCAGCAGCCGGACAGCCAGGCGCAGCAGGCGGACCAGGAGGCCCCGGAGGACAAGGTCTTGGTCGGCAGGGCGGCGCCTTTCAGCAGGTGATTCTCAACGATCAGAATCTAGCCGCGGTTGAGGAAGAGCCAGGGCAAGAGGCCGAAGCTGGCGCGCCAAATGAAGGAGCGCTGGGGCAGGCTGCCTCGTCCGACGCATTTCTGCTGAACGGTACTGTAGGCCAGGGAGATCAGAATGCAGGTTTCGCGGGGCTTCCGCCGCCAGGCGCAATCGCGCTGCAAGGTCCCGGACAAGCCGGCCAGAACGGCTTTGGAGGTACGGGTAATTTTCAAGGCGGAGCGCCCAGCGCGCAGCCTGGAGGGGCCGCTACACCTGGCCTTCCCGGCGGCGGATTTGGAGGGCCGGGTGGATTCGGCCCTCCTGGCGGCGGAGGCGGTCCCGGCCCCGGTGGGCCTGGCGGCGGGCCTGCGGTAGCGTTTCGAGGAGGCGGCGGTGGCGGAGGCAGAGGGCGGCAGGCCCAGCCGGCACGCGGCGCGCCGCAGGGCGTGGCTGCGCTGTGGGGAATGCAGCGCGTCATCCGGCAGAGGATCAACCGCGTGCGCGCCAGCTTCTACAATCAGTACGGCAACTCCGCATTTAACGCCAGGCCCTATTCCATCACCCAGGCGAACCCGCCCAAGATTCCCACCTGGACCGAGCAGATCGGCGGCAACCTGGGCGGCCCGCTGGTGGTCCCTCACCTTTACGACGGGCGCGACAAAACGTTTTTCTTTCTCAATTTCGACAGCACCTGGGCGCGCAACGCAGTGGACCAGTTCTCCACGGTGCCCACGCTGTCCGAGCGGCAACAGCCCGGAAACTTCTGCGATCGCGGGGCGCAGCTTTATATCCCCAATCCCGCCGATCTGAACGGCCCGCGCACCCCGGTGGGATGCCAACTCCCCTCTTCCATGCTGAATTCCGCGTCGCTTGGCCTGCTGCAATATATTCCCTTGCCCAACCTTCCGGGCCTCGTGGATAACTTCCATCTGCAAACGCGCGTTCCCACCCAGCAGGACCGCTTCAACGCGCGCCTGATGCAGACCATCTCGCCGAAGTTGAGCGCTCGCCTGATCTACGGCCTCAGCGACTCGAGCAATCACGCCTTTCAGTCCTTCCCGGATTTGGAAAGCAACGTATCCACATTCGGCCAGTCCGCCACCGTCGGCTTTACCGAAAATCTGTCGCGTCAATGGATCAACGATTCGCAATTGATCTACTCGCGCAATCGCGTGCAGACGCTAAACAATTTCGCCTTCTCGCAGAACGTGGCCGGCGCTCTCGGAATTGCCGGAGTTTCCACGGCGCCCATCGACTGGGAAGTTCCCTCGCTCAGCTTCAACAATTTCACGCGCGTCTCCCCGGCCTCGCCTTCGCTGGTGCGGAATCAGAGCTATCGTTTCGTCGATGCCGTCACTTACATGCTTCCCAAGCACACGCTGACCTTCGGCGCGGAGGTTCGGCGCATCGAGAACAACACGAACTCGGACCAGACGCCCGAAGGACTGTTCACCTTCAGTGGCCTCGAGACTTCGCTCATCGGCGCGACCGGCCAAGCCGTTTCCGACACGGGACTGGACTTCGCCGATTTCCTCCTCGGCTATCCCTACTCCACGAACGAGCGCTTTGGAACTCCCAGTTCGTATTTCCGGAGTTGGGGCGCGGTTGGCTACGTCAGCGACGATTGGCGCATGCGTTCGGATTTCACGCTGCAGTTCGGATTGCGCTACGAACTGTTCACCCCGCCCACCGAGCTTTACGGACATCTGTCGAATCTGGATTACGACCCGTCTACTCAGCAGGTGGCGCAGGTGATTCCCGGCGAAGCGGGACCCTTTAGCGGCGCGCTTCCCGATGGGCTCATCCGTCCCGCCTACAATCACTGGTCGCCGCGCATTGGACTGGCCTGGAGACCGCCGATCAAATCGCTGCAGGCCAACCACAGCATGGTGGTGCGCGCGGGATATAGCGTCTTCTACAACGAATCGATCTATACCCAACTGCTCTCCGATCTGGCGAACCAGCCGCCCTGGTCGAATTCCCAGTTGCGCATCACCAGTCCCGGCGATGTCCTCACGCTGCAAAACGGCTTCCCCTCGGCCGTCGCGGGCCAGAACACGGTGCAAAACACCTACGCCGTGAATCCCAACTACAAAGTAGGTTACGCGCAGATCTGGAATCTCTCGGTCGAGACCAACGTCGCTCCCAACACCGCTCTCGTGCTCACCTACACCGGAACGAAGGGTACCGATCTCGATATGTTGTTCGCGCCAAACCGCCCGGCCCCTGGAAGCCTCACGCCCACCGGGCCCATCCCCAACGCCGCCGATTTCATCTACGACACCTCGGGAGGAAACTCGATCTACAACTCGCTGCAGGTCCGGCTGCAGAAGCGCATGACCCACGGAATCATGATCAATGGCACATACACGTATGCGAAATCGACCGATGATGCGAGTTCCATCGGCGGCGGGACGCCCATCGTAGTGCAGGATGCCGGCAATTTGCGGGCGGAGTACGGGCTTAGCTCTTTCGATATTCGCCATCAGGCGCGCATCAACTACGCCTACGAATTTCCGTTCGGACAAGGCCACCGCTTCGCGCAAAAAGGATGGGTCGGCGGCTTGTTTGGCGATTGGCGGTTCAGCGGAAATATCGGGGTGCAGACGGGCAATCCTTTTACCGCCGAAGTCCTGGGCACCTCGGCGGGGAACACCGGAAGCGGCGGCGTCTTTGCCACCCGTGCGGACCAGATTTGCAATCCGAATGAAGGCGGACTCGGGGCGCCGCTGAGCTTTTTCAATACGAGCTGCCTGGTCGTGCCGGCGGCGGGCCAGCTTGGCGATGCCGCCCGCAATACCATCGAAGGTCCGGGCATGTTCGTGTGGAACGCGCAATTCTCGAAGACGTTCCAGCTTGGCCGCGACCGCCAGCATCGTCTGGATTTGCGCTGGGAGATTACCAATCTGACCAATACGCCCCGTTTCACCGGGCTTTCCACTCTGGTGAACTCCACCACCTTTGGAGAAGTGACCGGCGCGGGGAACATGCGCGCGATGCAAATCGTTACGCGGTTTAATTTCTAAGAGCTGCCTGACATGAGAGACGAAATGCGCCGCTTCCTATCGCTTCTCGCTATCGTGGGCCTGCTGGCCCCCGCGGGACGGGCCCAGAATCCGCAGCAACCCCTCCCCCCTCCGCAGGCTCCGCTGGCTCCCCAGGTTTCGCCGAACCAGAAAGGAACCATCCGCGCGACGGTCAATCTGGTTGAGGTCGACATCGAAGTCACCGATCGCAATGGCAACCCGATTAAGGGCCTGCGGCAGGACCAGTTCAGCGTGGCGGAAAACGGCAAGGATCAGAAAATCTCCAGCTTCGACTATTACGACGTCGAGAGGCTCGAAAAGGCCGCCGCGGAGGAGATCGCGCCGATCACCATCCCCATCGGTTCGATCAGTCAGCCGGAACAGGTGCGGCAACAGATTCGCGACCGCCGCATGATCGTTCTTTTCTTCGACCTCACTTCCTTGCAGAACAGCGACCTCACGCGCTCCACTCTCGCCGCGAAGCAGTTCCTGAACAAGCAGATGACTCCCGCGGATCTCGTGGGCGTGGTGGCATTCGGCAATCAACTCAAGGTCGTCGCCGATTTCACCAATGATCGCGATCTGCTCAATAGCGCGGTCGACGCGCTGCTGCCCGGCAAGGAGTCGCAGCTTGCGGCCCTGGCCGCCGCCACCTCCACCGGAATTGACGCCGCGACCACCGAAGACACCGACGCGGCTTTCACCGCCGACGATACCGAGTTCAACGCCTTCAATACGGACCGCAAGCTGATCGCGCTCGAGTCGCTGGCGGATTTGCTCAAGGACATTCCCGGCAAGAAATCGGTGATGCAATTCACCAGCGGCATCACCCAGACCGGCGAGGACAATCGCTCGCAGCTTCGCGCCACCACCGACGCCGCCAATCGCGCCAACATGTCCATCTACACCGTGGATTCCCGCGGGCTGCTGGCGGAAATCCCGGGAGGCGACGCCAGCGTTGGCGCGTCGTCCGGAAACGCCATGTTTACCGGCGCGGCCGTCTTCCAGCAAAGCCAGTCCCGGCAGGATTCGCGCGAAACTCTGGCCACGCTCGCCTCGGATACCGGTGGCCGGAGCTTTTTCGACCTCGGAGATCTCGGCCAGGCCTTCCATTCCGTGCAGGCGGATACCGACGGCTACTATCTGCTCGGCTACTACAGCACCGACGCGGCGCACGACGGGCTCTGGCGCAGCATTCGCGTGAAGGTCACCGGCGTGCCTGGAGCGCGCATTCGCTACCGCCAGGGCTATTACGCGCCCAAGGATTTTGGCGTCTACACTACGGAAGACCGCGAGCGCCAGTTGGAAGAGGCCATGCGTTCGGAAACTCCCGTGGTGGAGCTGCCGATCGCCGTGGAAGCGGCCTATTTCCGCCTCAACAACAAGCAGGTCTTCGTTCCCATCTCGGCCAAAGTGGCGGCCAGCGCTCTGCAATGGGCCCAGAAGAGCGGAAGGCGGCAGGTGGAGTTCGATTTCGCCGCGGAGATTCGCGACACCCAATCCAACCGCATCGCCGGCGCCTTGCGCGACACCATCACCGTCCGGCTGGATAGCGAGCGTTACGAAGAGCTGCAGCAGAACGCCCTCGTCTATCAGGGCGGGATCGTCTTGCCTCCCGGAAACTACAGGCTGAAGTTTCTGGCGCGGGAAAATGAATCCGGCCGCATCGGCACTTTTGAGGACGATCTGAAGCTGCCCGCCGTGCAGTCCGATCGCATGCAGCTGAGCTCCGTGGTGCTATCGAGCCAGCTCGTGCAAGCACAGAAAACTTCCGAGGTGCAGACCAAGGGCTTCGCGCCCGATGCCAAGCTCAAGGAGTCGCCGCTCGACGTCGCCGGGGAGCGCATCATTCCCAGCGTAACGCGCGTCTTCACCAATCAGCAGATGCTTTATATTTTCTTCCAGGCTTACGTTCCGGAGAAAGACGACCCCAATAAATTGCGCGCCGGACTCGAATTCTTCCGCAACGGCGCGCGACTCAGCCAGACCGATATGGTAGCGCCCGCCCAGGTGGACGATAAGACCCGCACGGCTTCGTTCCGCATCAGTTTGCCTTTGAGCGCCATCATGACGGGCCGTTATACCGTGCAAGCCGTGGTGGTGGAGGCCGGCGGCGCTCAGGCCGCCTTCGGCCGCAACTACTTCGCATTGCGTCCCAACGCCGGCCCCGCGGCCCCGCTCGCCCCGGGGACACCGACTGGCGCCGGCCCCGGCGGAAACTAGCCGCGCCCCCGAACCGGAGAAAAACTGGAGCCTGCCTCAATCGATCGCGTTGGTTGCGACGCCCTGCACGAGCCCATACGGAGGAGCCTTGGTGGCGCCGCTTAGCGTGCCCGGCTCGAACTGCACATTGGTCGTTCCCTGGCCCGAGCCGTCGTTGAAGTTGAAGTAGTAAGTTGTGTTGCCGTCCGTACTCGCGATGTTCACATTCAAGAAGTAGACGTTTCCCTGTTTCACCGAGGCCCCGCCGCCGCGAACGATCTCCACCGCCCCGCTATCTCCATAGGAGGGATCCGGACCGTTGACGTTCGGGTTGGTCACGGTAAGGTTCTGGAATGTCAGGTTGGCGCCATTGGCGGCGTAGAATCGCGCGCCCACGCCGTAGCTGCCGCTCTGATCGCTGAAGGAGTCCTGAACCAGAATCGTGCCCGGGGCGTTCGTTGGGTCATTGTTATTGGCAAAGTACCCGTAGCGCCCATTGCCGCTGGCGTGATTGCGCAAGACGGTGATGCCCACGGGCTGCGAGCTGGAATTCAGCAGCCAAAGGGCGAACTCGATGCCGTCTCCGGCATTGCCGTTGGTGTAGCAATCGGTGATGTTGATGTCCAGCAGGAATCCGCTGGGGTCGTTGGGTTCGATATCGACTCCGCTTTGGGGCGCCGTTCCGCTGGTATTGGTGAAGGAGTCGCGCAGATAGTAGACGTGATTCACCCCGCCGGTGATGCTGGAGCCCTGCCGCCGGTTGTTGTTGAAGATGCAGTCTTCCACCGTGACATTGCTGCTGTTCGCGAGATACAGCCCATCGCCGCCGGAGTCGTTGCAGGAAATTCCGCTGATGGTCACGTTGCCGGCGCCCACCACGTACATGCAGTGGCGTTGTTCGCCGCTGGTGTAATCCGCCTTGCGCATGTGAAAGACCGAAGCAGCCGCGCTCGACCCGGTGATGGTCACGTTCGACGAGCCGATCGTGAGCATGTGCACGCCGTCGGCATAGCCGGGATTTGCCGTCACGGTTACGCCGGAATCCACGAACACGTTCGAGTTGCTCGGAAAGGTGACCGGATTGATGTTGTAGTTTCCCGCGGGGATCTCCAGCGGCTGCCCGTTTGCCGCCGTGGAGTTCAGCGCCGTTTGAAGAACGTTTGTGTCGTCTCCGCCAAACCCGGCGTTTCCAAAATGCAGCAGGCTGATCGCGTTCGGAGGTGCCGCGGGCGTTATGGTGACCGTGGTGCTGGCGGACATGGCGCGATTGGCATTGCTTGTCGCGGTCACCGTATCGGTGCCCCCAGCCGAAGGCGCCGTATAAAGTCCCGACGAACTGATCGTTCCCGCCAACGCGCTCCACGTCACCGATTTATCCGCTGCCGTGCCCTGGATACTTGCGCTGAATTGAATGGTTTGCCACGCGGGCGTCGAGGCGGGCGAAGGCGTCACACCTACGGAACTTATGGCGGAGCCCGGCCCTGCCGAACTAGACGGCGAACTCGTCGGACTAGACGATGAACCTGCGGAAGACCCGTTCCCGCCGTTGGAAGTCGCGGAAGCTCCGGAAAGTGGTGAGTCTATAACTCTGGAGCCGGCGGTAGTCGCGCCGCCGCATCCCCAGCCGCAAAGAGCAACCGTTACGAGCACGAAGAAGAGCAGGAAGAATGGCGAATTATGTCGCCGAAAATGAGCGGGACAGGAAGCTTGGAGCCATGTCAAAAGATCGCTTCTGGACCACTGTACCAATCTCCACCCCCTGTGGAATTCCGGGCGAGCCAGCCTACCGGTCCGGGCTGTGGAATACACACCGGCAAATAGGGTAATTGGGGTACAGCTAGGGTAACTGCCCTACAGCATCCCCGGTAGGACACTATCGCCTCAGCCTTCGTTTATCGCTGCGTTGTTTCTGAGAGGAAGCGAGCAGTCACGTCACTCGTGCGTGGAGCAAGAATCCCGGAATGAGGCCATGCTTTCACGCGCTGTCGTCGCGAATCGAACCTGCCGGCGATCCCGGCATCTAACTGCAGCCGGGAAGCTTCGGAACGAAGCCACTCGCCGCTTGGGACCAACCTATCGAGAGCGTTAGGATAGAAGTCGAACTCGTCTGCCACATCGAAGGCCTTAGGCTGACCTGAGTCAGCAGCGGCGACGATACCGTGAATTTATCCCCATCAGGAGCAATCACACATGCAGCTCGGAATGATCGGACTAGGGAGAATGGGCGCGAACATGACCCGCCGCCTGCTGCGCGCCAAACACCAATGCGTCGTATCGGATCATCACCCGGAGAACGTGAATCGGTTGGCGAGCGAGGGAGCGCAAGGCGCATCCTCGCTGGATGACATGGTCAGAAAACTGGCGCCGCCCCGCGCCATCTGGATGATGGTTCCAGCGGCGGCGGTCGATGCCACCATCGCGGAACTCGCTCCCAAATTGCAGCGGGGTGATATTCTCATCGATGGCGGAAACTCCTACTACATCGACGACATCCGCCGCTCCAAGCAGCTCCAGCAGCAGGGAATCCACTATGTCGACGTCGGCACCAGCGGAGGCGTTTGGGGCCTCGACCGCGGCTATTGCCAGATGATCGGCGGCCCGCGCGAAGTTGTTGCCCACCTCGATCCTATCTTCAAGGCTTTGGCGCCGGGCCGCGGAGATATCCCGCGAACGCCCGGGCGCGAAAAGGCCGGCGGCACCGCCGAAGAAGGTTACCTCCACTGCGGTCCGGCAGGCGCGGGCCATTTCGTGAAGATGGTGCACAACGGCATCGAGTATGGCCTCATGGCCGCGTATGCCGAGGGCATCAACATTTTGAAGCACGCCAATGTTGGCAAATCCAAAGGTAAGCCCGACGCGGAAACGGCCCCCTTGCGCGATCCCGAGCACTATCAGTACGACTTCAATCTCCCCGACGTCGCTGAAGTTTGGCGGCGAGGCAGCGTGGTCGCTTCCTGGCTCCTTGATTTGACGGCCAGCGCTCTGCTGAAGCAGCCCGATCTCGCGGACTTCTCCGGCCGCGTCTCCGATTCCGGGGAAGGACGGTGGACCATTCTGGCCGCCGTGGAAGAGGGCGCCCCGGCGCCGGTCTTGAGCTCCGCCCTCTACGAGCGGTTCACGTCGCGCGGCGAAAGCGATTTTGCCAATAAGCTTCTGTCCGCCATGCGCTTTGAGTTCGGCGGGCATCTCGAAAAGAAGGCCGCCGGCTAAGCGACCGGCTTCCTGCACATCCGTTCTTCGACCGCATCCAATAAGCGTCCTTCGCGCAAAGGAGTTGCTCATGAGTGCGACCCTGCCGGCCAGCCCTTCCGACGCGCGCCCTTCGTCCAAACCTGCGGAGCTCTCCGACGCCCTGGTCTTTTTTGGCGCCACCGGCGACCTCGCCTACAAGCAAATCTTCCCGTCGCTCCAGCAGATGATTCGCCACGGCACTCTGAACGTGCCCGTGATTGGCGTGGCCAAAGCCGGCTGGAATCTGGAACAGCTTCGCAATCGCGCCAAGGACAGCCTTGCCAAGCACGGCGGCGTGGACCCCGTCGCCTTCCCTAAATTGATGCAGTTGCTGAATTACATCGACGGCGACTATAACGATCCCGCCACATTCAAGAAGCTTCGCGAACTCCTGGGCAATGCGCGGCTTCCCACGCATTACCTGGCCATTCCTCCCAGCATGTTTCCCACCGTTATCGAAGGGCTCCGCGCCTCGGGTTCCGCCAGCAATGCCCGAGTCATCCTGGAAAAGCCCTTCGGACGCGACCTCGCCTCAGCCCAGCAGCTCGACGCCACCTTGCACGCCGTCTTTCCCGAATCTTCGATCTTTCGCATCGATCATTACCTCGGCAAAGAAGAGGTGGAGAATCTGCTCTTCTTCCGTTTCGCCAACACCTTCCTCGAGCCCATCTGGAATCGCAACTACGTCCACAGCATCCAGATCACCATGGCCGAGTCCTTCGGCGTCGCCGGACGCGGCAAATTCTATGAAGAAGCCGGCGCCATCCGAGACGTCGTGCAGAACCATCTGCTGCAAGTTCTGGGATTTCTCACCATGGATCCGGCCACCAACCTCTACGCCGAATCTTTGCGTGACGAGCAGGTCCGCGTCTTTCGCACCATCCCTCCCCTCCAGCCGTCCAAGGTTGTGCGCGGCCAGTTTGAGGGTTATCGCAAGGTTCCCGATGTCGCTCCCGATTCCAAGGTGGAGACCTTCGCCGCGGTGCGCCTGGAGATCGATT
>Ga0335077_10000564_pt1 | contig 41749 bp, 34 predicted proteins | sample Lox_Sample_31_FD_207151 | JGI IMG/M metagenome (GOLD analysis project Ga0335077, IMG submission 207151) | Soil microbial communities from Loxahatchee National Wildlife Refuge, Florida, United States - Lox_Sample_3.1 | ecosystem: Environmental > Terrestrial > Soil > Wetlands | place: USA... | reverse complement strand
GCCTCGGTCATCTTCGCGCCGTTCCGGCTCGATGATGTATGCTCCAACGATGTCGAGCGGTGAAAAGATCATTGGCCTCAATCGCTTCCGTTTGCCACGCGGCGACGGCCGAGCAAGTCGGGTGCCACATCTCAGGGCGGGGGTTGGCGGCCGGGGGCGACTAGTTGTTGCGGCGACGCAGCACCTAAATCTCCCGGCGGCGGAACCGAGCAACGATTCCCTCCGCGATCCGCGTCGCTAGGGCCGAGATGGTGAGGGCCGGGTTGGCGCATCCTGAAGTCACCCAAACGCTGCCGTCCCCGATGAACAGGTTCGGGACGTCGTGTGCCCTGCCCCAGGCGTCCACCACCGACGTGGCGGGGTCGTTCCCCATGCGGCAGGTCCCCGTGTAGTGGGAGGCCATGCCGGGCAAATACCCGTCGCTCCAAATTTCCAGCGCTCCGGCAGCCTCGAACACTTCGCGTTGGCGCGCACCGATTGCCCGGATCATTGCGCGATCGTTCTCTCCGGTGTCCAGCGTCAGGTGCGGGATGGGCAAGCCAAAATTGTCGCGTTCGACCGGATCGAGTGTGACGCGGTTGTTGAGATCGGGCAGCTGTTCGCCATTCGAGCAGAGGCCCGTGAAATGTCCGAACAGTTGGCGCATGCGGTTCTTGTGGTCGGTTCCCCAGCCACCCGCCCGCTGGGCCACCGCCTGCGGCCAGTGCCAACTGTTCGTCACGATCATCGTCCAGCCTCTGGCGAAGCCGTTCTTCCGGTTGGTGGCGCAGTGGTCCTGCATGAATCCGCCGGACGGCGTGCCGCGCCACGGATCGATCCGCGCAGCAAAGCGCCCGTACGTGAACACGGCAAGGTGCTCGGTGAAATAGCGGCCAACCAGGCCACTCGAATTTGCGAGGCCGTCGGGAAACCGACTCGAAGCGCTCATCAAGAGGAGCCGGGGAGTTTCGACTGCGTTGCCGGCAACCACGATGGCGCGCCCGGCGATCTCGTGCTCGCGTCTCTCGGCATCGATGTACACGACGCTGCGCGCGCGTCCATCGGCTGCGAGGACAATTTCCCGCGCCATCGCCCGGGTGCGGATTTCCACACGCCCGGTCGCAAGGGCGCGCGGGACATACGTCACGTCGATACTCGATTTCGCCGAAATCGAGCAGCCGACGTAGCACACCCCCGCGTTGATGCACGCGGGCCGGCCGTGCCAGGGTTGCGTCGGGATGGCCAACGGCTCCCGAACGAGATGCAAGCCCAGCCGGTCGGCACCACGCTTTAAGGCCTTGCTCGCCGCGTTGAACGGGTGGGCGGCGGTGGGATAGGGTTTGCTGCGGGGCGGCTCGAACGGATTCGCCACGGCTCCGCTCGGCCCGGCGACGCCGAGCTCATACTCGACGCGTGTGTAATACGGCTCGAGATCCTGATAGGTGATCGGCCAATCGTCCGCCACCCCATCTTCACTGCGGACGCGAAAGTCCGATTCGTGCAACCGCGGCGAGATCCCGAGATAGCGCAGGGTTGATCCGCCCACGCCTTTCGCTCGATTGAACGCGAGCCACTTACCCGGGGGCGTGGAGTACCGGTTGTGCCGCTCGTCGTCCGGCATGAACCGCGCTCTTCCTTCGGCTTCGAAGCTGTTCGCATCGGCGCGATAATCCCGCTGGGGCTCGTAGCGGGGCCCGGCCTCGAGGACCACGACGGACAACCCTGCTTCTGCCAACTCCTTGGCGAGGACGCCGCCGCCCGCGCCACACCCAATCACCACGACATCGGCTTCCCGCTGGTTCGCGCGCTGGATCATCGCCGGGGCTCGAGTCCCGGGTAGCCGCCCGGCATCGGGGGACCGTCATACTGCAACCATTGCCAGCTGACAGGATCGCTGTAGAACGCCTGGAAGGCTTCGCGGACCACGGTCGAAAGGAATTCCACGGCCACGTACAATCCCGTCCACCGGTAGTAGAGCCAGGACGCGCGCCGGAGCACCCTGGCGGGAATTGAATTCGCCGCCGACCAATGAGCCCGCCGCTCGTCCAACGACCGTAACACAGTGAGTTGCTCGGCACGATCGAGATCGCTGAACGCTCGTCCGAAGCGCGCCCGAACGACACGATTCAGAGCCACAACGCCGCGCGCATACAGCGCTCGCCGGCGGGGCTCCGCCGCAGCTCGACCGTCGAGCGTGTGCAGCAGGGGCCGTCCCGCCCGCGCGAGATCGGAGGCGCCGGGCCCCGTGTCGTCCGACGGCAGAATCAGATCGACGAGAATCTCGAGGAGCGCCGCCTCTTCGGCGTTGAAGCATGCGAGCCCCGGTCGCGCCGTCATGGCACGGCTGCGGACCGTCGCTTCGACCGGTGATATGGCGACGGCCCAGGCACTCGCAGTCCGTTCCGCCTGCTTGAGCCACGACCCGATGTAGTGGCGTACCGCCGCGCGCCGGCGCCGCTCGATCCCTATGGACCCGTGACCGGCCTCGACCTGATGCATTGCGACGCTCACCTCGCGATCATGAAGACGGGGCGTGGCCCCGGGGAACGCCCGCGCGCGTGCAAGTCGGGTGCCGATCCCGCACTGGAGCAGTCTGGGTTGTGGAAACGGGAGTATGGCGTACGCGCATCACCCTTTGAGGAGTCGCACGCGGGCGCTGTGGTCTCCCTCTTGCTGAGCGGCCGGGGAGCATGAGCACCGAGACCCTGCCCGGTCCTGTGGCGACGGCGCGGAACGACAGCTCCGCCCTGCGCCTGCTCGACCGCTCTCTGATTCACGGCATCGCCTGGACCAGCGGCGCGAAATGGGGTGGCCAGCTGCTGGCGTGGGCCTCGACGCTGATCGTCGCCCGCTTGCTCACGCCCGAAGACTACGGGTTGGTCGGAATGGCAGCCGTCTACATGGGGCTCGTCACGCTGGTCAGCGAATTCGGTCTCGGCTACACCGTCATCACGATGCGCGACCTCACCGATCACCAGGTCGCCGAAGTCAACGGCCTCTCCCTGATCGTGGGGTGCGCGTGTTTTGCGCTTTCATGCGCCGCGGCGGCGCCGCTCGGCCGGTTCTTTCATGCACCGCAGCTTCCCGCAGTGATTGTGGCGATGAGTACGGCGTTCATCATCACCGCCTTCAAGACGGTGCCGCTTTCGCTGCTGCAACGCGAGCTCCGATTCCGCACGCTCGCGGTCGTGGATACAGGGCGCTCGCTCACTCTCGCCCTGGGCATGATTCTCTTCGCACTCGCGGGCTTCCGATACTGGACCCTGGTCATCGGCGGCCTGTTGAGCGCGACGCTGTCGACGGCGGCGATTCTGCTCCAACGCCGGCACGAATTCGCATGGCCGCGTCTGCAATCGCTGCGGCACGCCATCAAATTCAGCGGCAGTGTCCTTGTGTCGCGTCTGTCGTGGTACACCTACTCCAATGCTGACTTCCTGGTAGCCGGTCGCGTCCTCGGAAAAGCGGCGCTCGGTCTGTATGAATTCGGCTGGAATCTGGCCAACCTGCCCGTCGAGAAGATTACCGCGTTGATCGGGGAAGTGACCTCGACGATCTTCGCCGCGGTGCAGCGGGACCCTGCCGCGCTACGGCGATACCTGCTCCGGATCACCGAAGGCATCGCGCTCGTCACGTTCCCCGCGACCTGGGGCATCGCGCTCGTGGCCCCCGATTTCGTCGTGCTCGTGCTTGGTGAGAAGTGGCGCGGGGCAATCGTCCCCCTGCAAATCCTCGCCGTCAGCACCGGGTTGCGCTCGATTACCCCGTTGCTCGCACAGGTGTTGAACGCGGTGGGGCTGGCGGGCGCCAACATGGGGTACGGCTTGTTGTGCGCCGGGGTGCTCGTCCCGGCATTCTACGGGGCAGCGAAGGCATGGGGAACCGCGGGACTGGCTATGGCGTGGCTCATCGTGTACCCGCTCCTCGTCCTGCCGGCGGCGTACCGCGCGCTCAAGGCGATTCACCTCAGCGCACGCGAGTACCTCGCTTCGCTGTGGCCCGCGGCGAGCGCTACAATATTCATGTGCGCCGCGGTGCTCGCCGCCCGGCTGGCCTCGGGACAACTCCCACGCGGCGCGCGTCTCGCGATCGAAATCGCCACCGGCGCGGTCTCGTACGTGCTCACTTGTCTGGTGATGCACCGGTCCCGCCTGCTGGCTTTCCGCCGGTTGCTCGTGGCGAGCCGTCACCCGCCCGTGGACACGGCATGACGCTCATCGCCGGCGCGTTCGCCATTTCCCCGTCGCAGCGGCCGCTGGACGCCGGGGCGTGCGCGGCACTCAGGGAATTGCTGTCCCGGCATCCGGGAGAGCAGGTCCTCGAACATCGCGACCATCGTGCGTGTCTCCTGAAGGTTGACATCGGCGCGTTCGCGGCGCCGGCTTTCGACGTACGCCCGGACGGGTCCGCCGCGATGTTGTCCGGCGATCCGCTGCTGGCTCGCATCCCACGCCCGCGCAATCGCACGAGCGATCTCGCAGTATTGCGGGATGGATGGGCTCGCGGCCAGTGGGACATCGCGAATCGCGCGACCGGAATCTTTTCGGCGGTCTACTACGATCGCGATTTGGCCACGCTCCACCTGATCGCCGATCCGCTCGGCATGCGCCCGATCTATTACGCGCTCGTCAACGACACGCTGTTTTTCGCGAGCACGTTGCGTGTGCTCGCCGGTCTGCCGGGACTCACGAAATCAATGGATGTCCGTGCCGTCACGGAGATCGCCGCGCTCGGATACCCGCTCGGCACGCGGACTCCATTTGCCGAGATCCAACTCCTCGGGCCGGCCGAGGTCGTGCACGTCTCCCCGCAGGGCCTCTCGAGGCAGCGCTACCGGAGCTGGGACGACGCTGCGATATCGACGGCCCCGGTCGAGCAACTGCTCGAGGAGACCTACGCCGCCTTCTCGGACGCCTGCGCACGCCGGCTCGGGCCGGACAGAACGGTGGCTGCCAACCTGACGGGCGGAATGGACTCGCGGAGTGTCGTGGCCGAGCTGTGGCGTCGCGGGTTAACGATTCATACGCTGAACGGGTCGGCGTCGGGGGAACAGGATCAAGTGTTCGCGGCGGAATTCGCGCAGCACGCCGGAACCCTGCATCAAGAGATTCCGGGGGCGGCCCGCGAATCGCACTTCCTCACCAAGTTGGGCGATGCCTGGCGGCGCTCGCCGGCGCGTCAGGCGTTGCCTCCAGAGCACCCGGACATCATGTGGGCCGGCTCCGGTGGCAGTCTGGTATTCGGGCACATCTACCAGACCGCTGAAGTCGCGAATCATCTTCGGGCCGGCCGAGTCCGCGAGGCGATTCACTGCTACCAGCAGGCGCACGGCATCGCAGTACCCCGGAAAATCCTGAGACGAGGTGTACGGCCGCGACTCGCAGCCGCCGTCGAAACCGGAATTGCGGAGGAGCTGCGTCAGTTCAACTGTGCCGATCCCGCGCGAGCCTTTTATCTCTTCTTGCTCTTCAACGACCAGCGCCGCCATTGGGGCGAGGTGTTCGAGGACATCGACCGCTCGCGACTCGAGTTCCACACTCCGTTTTACGACGCCGACTTCGTCGCAACCGTGATGCGCTGCCCGCTTGACCTTTGCCTGGGGCACGACTTCTACACGAGATGGCTCGCCTGTCTCCCAGCCATCTACATGTCGGTTCCGTGGCAAACGTATCCGGGACACGCACTTTGTCCCCTCCCGGTTCGGCAGGGCCTGCAGTACCAATGGGATCCAGCGTACGTCCGACAACGCGGCGCCCTGCGCGAAACGGATTTGCGTGAGGTATCCGAATTGCTGCGCGATGCGGAGGAATTCCCCGCACCGCTCTTGAGCCGCTCCGCGATCCGCATGGCATCATGGGTCAGCTGGAGCGGGCTACGCGATTATGGCTATCTCATCCGATCGGCCCGGATCTATCAATCGTATTGGAAGGCGTGCGCGGGAGCCTACGTCCTCCCGTAAGCCGGGCCGCGCTATTCGATCACGCCGTCGGGACTGGACGCACTGCATCGCGCCGGGTGGGCTCCCAAATCGGATCATGATAGCCTTTCATCGCGCGCACTGACGCGTGCAGGGCAGCCAGGTTTCCGATGACGAGATACGCCGGGACCGCCATGACCCTGGGAAGGCGCCGCCCCTCCGGCCAGTACCATGCGAGCAGGCCGCACATTCCCGCGATCCCCACGGCCACGAGGGCCCAGCGGGCCGGCATGGAGCTCGGCGCGAGACACGCGAGCGCCAGCAGCGCCAGGAAACCGAAATGTGGAATGGCCCACCGACACGCCTTGTGACTCGCTAGGATCCAGGCGAATGTACCGTACTGGATGGGATTGAGCAGCGCCCGTTTCGCGTAGAGCGTCTCCATCCCGCGTGTGATGGTTCGCACCTTGCGCCGGTATTCACGTCGCAGCGATCCGATGCGCGGCACGAAGCAGACCGCTTCGGGGACGGAGATGGCTCGCAGGCCTTTGGCGCGGGCGAGGAGCGCCGCGGCAAAGTCGCGCGTGAGCGCTTCCTCGAGAACGTTCGCCTGAATCGCTGCCCGAGCGGCGTACAAGCATCCGGCGGCACCGACGATACCGGACACCCGCGTCTCGAGTCCCCTGACCCACATGTCGTAGCTCACGTACCAGGATTCGGCGTAGTTGGCGTGTTCGTCCACGCGGGCCACGCTGACGTTGTGACTGGACGCCACCCCGACCGATGGGTCGGCAAACTCCCGGACGAGTGCCTTGATAGCATCGCGCTGGACATGAACCGACGCGTCGGTGTTGACGACGATCTCGCCATCCAGTAGCGGGACCACGGCGTTCTCTGCCGCAGTCTTTCCACCCCGTTCGGGAACTCGGAACAGCTCGATTCCGCGTGGACCGAATTCCTCCACGATCGCGTCGGTCCCGTCGGTCGACGCGTCCGAGAGCACGATGATCCGTCGTCGGTCCGCGGGATAGTCGGCCGCCAGCAGGTTCTCGAGGGTCTTCCGAATGACGCGCGCCTCGTTGTGGGCCGGGAGCAGAATCGTGATGCGCGGCCACTCGCGTAACGCCGCGACGCGCTCGCGCGAGCGGAAGATGCGGAGGACGATCAAGGACGCTGGATACCCGAGGTACGTGTAGATCAGGAACGCCACGAACCCGACGATCACTCCAAGGCAGATGGTGCTCATTGCGGCGCTCCCTAACAACCTTCATGCCCGCACCATCTCCTCATCGGCGCGCGTCCATATGTGGCGACATCGCATCACTGCCCCTGCTCTGTTCTCCACGAACTGGATAAACGGTTGCGCACAAAGCGTTTAGCTCTCCGGGGAGATGGCCTTCGTCTTGCTTGAGCGGCGCCTCATGTGCGGCATCGTAGGCATTGCCTATGCGGATCCAGCGCGGCCTGTTCAGCCAAACACCGTCGGCGCGATGGCGAACGCCATCCGGCACCGTGGGCCGGACGAAGGCGGCATCTACGTGCACGAGAACGTCGGGCTTGGCATGCGCCGCTTGAGCATCATCGACGTCGCGGGCTCGAGGCAACCAATCTTCAACGAAGATCGCTCCAAGCTGATCGTCTTCAACGGCGAGATCTACAACTACCAGGAGATCCGCTCCGGATTGCTCGCGCGCGGGCATATCTTTCAAACGCGCGGAGACACGGAAACAATTCTCCACCTGTACGAAGAGCTCGGACCCGAATGCGTCACGCGGCTGCGGGGGATGTTTGCATTCGCCATCTGGGATGGAACGACGCGGACGCTATTCCTCGCGCGCGATCGATTCGGGATCAAGCCATTGTATGTGACCGTGGGCGCGTGGGGTATCGCCTTCGCTTCCGAGCTGAAGGCGCTGCACGCCGTGGGACTCACGGAGGGGGAGCTCGATTGGAACGCCCTGGACGCGTATTTCCAGCTCGGCTACATCCCCGCCCCCGCCACGCCATTCCGTGCGGTACGAAAGCTCGAAGCCGGACACGCGCTGTCGTGGACGAGCCGCAACGGCGCCCACATCCGATCGTACTGGGATTTGCCGCACGAACGCCATCCCGCGCCCGCTGGCGTCGCGCGCCAGGTCACGGAGTGGCTCGACGAAACCGTGCGCGCCCATCTCGTGAGCGATGTCCCGGTCGCGGCGTTTCTTTCCGGGGGACTCGACTCATCGGCGGTCGTGGCGAGCATGGCGCTCGCGAGTGGAGCGCCGCACGCGTTCACCGCCCGCTTTTCGGGTTCGGGAGCGGCGGGTACCGATGAGACCGGATTGGCTCGACAGCTGGCGAACGCCTACGGGGTCCAGCTGACGGAGATCGAGATCAGCGCCAACGTCCAGGATCTCCTCGATCCGATTGCGCGCGCCCTGGACGAACCCCACGCCGATGAATCGGCCGTGCCGACATGGACGTTATCCCAAGCGGTGGGATCTTCGTACAAGGTTGCACTGACGGGGATCGGAGGAGACGAGCTGTTCGCCGGATACCGCCGGCACCTCGGCCTCTTGCTCGGACTGCGGTACGCACGGCTACCGCAAGCCGTCCAACGCGGCGTGAGCGCCGCGGCGGCCTTGCTCCGCGAGCCCCACGGAGGGTCGCTCCGGATCGACCGCCTCAAGCGGTTCGTTCGTCCGGGGAACGCGTCTCCGGCGGACCGCTTTCTCGGGTACGTGACTCGCTGCACCGACGAAGAGCGCCGCGCGCTGCTTGCCGCCGACCTGCGCGCGCACGTGCACGGCGCCGCGCGAACGCGCTTTCATTCCTTGCACGCCGCGTTGGACGACGCGGGAGTTGGAGACCCTGGACTGCGCAGCGGGCTGTATCTGGACTACAAGACGTTCCTGCCCGATGACATTCTTGCCCTGAGCGACCGCCTCGCTATGGCCCACTCGCTCGAGGTCCGGGTCCCCTTCGTTGATCACGTGTTCGTCGAGCATGTCTACCCGCTCCCGGACCGGGCGAAAATCGGTTGGTGGCAGGCCAAGCATCTCCTGCGGCGCGCGCTGCGCCATCGACTCCCGGAGGAGCACTTCCGGGCCCCCAAGCGGGGCTTCATCGGACCTACCGCGTCGTGGCTACGCAACGAACTTCGACCCGTCATCGAGGATGAGCTCTCGGTGGCTCGGCTACGCCGGATTGGCTACTTCCATCCGCAGACGGTGCAGCGCTGGATGGGAGAACATACCGCGCGGCGGCACAATCGCGCCGGGATTCTCTGGGCCCTGCTCTGCTTTTCGAACTGGCACCGGATCTATGTGGAACACGCCGCGACCTCCGTCACGATGGCGGCATTGTGACCGGCACCGGTTCGATCGGCGCTGCACCGGATCGTGTCGCCGCCCCGCCGTTCCCGTCACCGGTTTCTCACGCGCGACGGCTCCTGCTCGTCACGTATCACTTCGCTCCGAGCCGGGAAGCGGGAGCGTTGCGGTGGATCAAGCTGGCGCGGTTCGCCGTGGAGCGCGGCTATCTCCTGGATGTCATCGCGCTGGATCCAGCGAGTCTCAAGGCGTGCGACTGGCCCACACTCGAGACGTTGCCGCCAGGCGTTCGGGTGTACGGCATTCCGGAGAGCCAGCCGACGATCGATCGCGTGATGCGATGGGGATTGACGGTTCGCGCCTGGCTCCGCCGCATAATGGGCCGACACGGTCCGGTGACCGGGTGCGCGCCGCCGTCGGAGCCGGAACCGGACACCCGTCCGGAATCTCTCAGTCGAAGTGAGATGCGAGGCCCCGAAGCAAGCGGGCGCGACGCCGTACGGGCGTACAACGCCTGGCGCGATTACGCCCGCGGCAAAGCGTGGGCTCGACGCGCCGCGCGATTGGCGGCGGGATTGCTCGCGCGAAACCGTTACGCCGCGGTGATCAGCTGCGGGCCTCCGCATATGGCCCATTTCGCCGGGCTCCGGATCGCTCGGGCTGCGCGGCTCCCCTTCGTCATGGACCACCGGGATCTCTGGTCTTGCGTTCCTCGTCTCCCCGAGAGCGTAGCGAGCCCGCTCTGGTACGCGATGGCGCGTCGCTATGAACGACGGGCGATTCGACATGCAAGCCTGGTCGTGATGAACACCGAGCTCTCCCGAACGGTGCAGGCCGGCGCGTACCCCGATCTTGCCGATCGGGTGATCGCGGTGATGAACGGATACGATGACGAACCGCTCCCGGCATCACGCCGGGGTCGTTGCTTCGTCATGGCCTACACAGGATCGGTGTACCTGGACCGCGACCCACGGCCACTGTTTCGCGCGGTCGCCCGGATCGTGACGGAGCAGGCACTCGCCCCCGGGGACCTGAGGCTCGAGTTCATGGGCGCCACCGCGAGCTACGGCGGCACGACGCTGGCGACAATGGCCGAGCAGGAGGGCATTGCGGCATTTGTTGGCATCCAACCGTCACGACCTCGACACGAAGCATTGCAGCTCCTCGCGGACGCGGCTCTGCTCGTCAGCCTTCCCCAGGATACGGTCACCGCGATTCCGTCGAAGATCTTCGAATACCTGCGCTTCAACGCCTGGTTGCTTGCCCTGACGAACCCCGACAGCGCGACCGCGCAGGTGCTTGCGGGTACGGGAGCCGATGTTATCGCGCCCGAGGATCTCGAAGGAATCGCCGCCGCCATCCGGCGGCGCTACCTCGCGTATGCCGCCGGTCAGCGACCGAGGCGACTGCTGGTTCGAGAGGACTTGAGCAGGCGCGCGCAGGCCGACAAGTTCTTCGATGCGCTGGTCACCTGTATTACGGCTTCGGAGCAGCGTCGAGTGACTCCCCGACATAGAGGCGTTCGTAGGCGCGAACCATCGCGCGAATGCTGAAATTTTCCTCGACTCTCCGCCGCAGCGCCGGCGCCTCCAAGACGCGTCGGTCGTGAGCGCGGAGCGCCGCGCGCCATGCCTGTGCGAGGGCCGCTGGATCGCCCGGCGGGACCAGCCGGTGGAGCATCGATTCCCCCAACGCTTCGCGCGCGCCGCCGACGTCCGTAACCACAGGACACACTCCCGCGCTCATGGCCTCGAGGAGGCCTAGGGGCATCCCCTCACTCCAGGAGGAGAGCGAGAACACGTCAAACGCGGCGTAGCACCGTTCCACGTCCGCGCGCCACCCCGCGAGATGCGCGGCGCCCCCAACCCCGCACTCCGTGATGAGCGCGCTCAACCGCTCCCGTTCGGAACCATCCCCAACGATGACCAGCGTCGGCGTTGGCCCGTCGCTTTCGTTCCACGCGTGTCGCAGCAACGCGAAGGCGCGAATCATCACTTCGTACCCTTTGATCGACTCGAGCCGACCGATGCTGCCGATCAGCGGAGACTTCGCCGGCAGGCCGAGCTCTCGCCGCATCGCGCCGTTCACCGCCATCGGGCGAAACCGGTTCGTATCGACGCCGTTCGCGATTACGCAGATCCGGATCCCCGGCTTCACGACCTTGGCCACCAGGTGGGCAGCAAGCGGCTCCGAGACCGCAACCAGCACATCGGTGCGTTTCGCCGCCGCCCGGTCGAGAAGTCTCGCGAGGAACGGATCGGGATACTGCCGCCCATGATCGGTATGGACCACTCGCCTGACGCCCGCTCGGCGCGCAGCCAATGATGCCTTGTACCACACGCCGCTGTGCGTATGCACCACGTCCGGCGCGATCGTGCGGATCGTGCGGATGAGCTGCGAGGGATGGAGCATCGAGGCGCGATGCATCGGCGGCTGACGATGCAGCTGGGCAACCCCGTCGAGCCCGTCGGCGAACCGCCCGAACTCCCCCAGCGTCAGCACATGATTCTCGAACCGTTCCGGGGCGGTAAGGCGAACGAGCGCGCCCACGAGTCGCTCGAGCCCGCCATAATCGAGGTTATGCACGATATGCAGGACCCGGCAGCGCGCGCTCACACGGAACCGCCCGTACCAGGCGTCTGAGGCATGAACTGAGCGGCCGAGCGCCAGCCAGCGGCACGCGCCGGTCGCGGGGCGGCGTGCGGCGCGGCGACCGTGTCCAAGGCCGCGATCATGCCGAGCAGGGCGTACAGATATGGCCAATACGCCGCCGACAGAAAGAATCCCGACACCGCATAGCCCGCGAGCGACGCTCCGAGCGTTTGCGCGAGCAGGGGTGCGCGCCCGGGGGGACCGCGTCCGATCCGAGCCAGCGTGCGAAATCCGGATACGAAGCCTGCAACGAAGAGCACGAGCCCCAGGACGCCAAGCTCCACACCGATCTCGAGAAACGAATTGTGCGCCGTGGACCATTTGAATCCGATGCCGTGCTCCTGGCGCGCCGCCTGGGGTGCGAGCGTGCCCTCCGCAGAGGAGTACGCCGATGCCCCGACGCCGAGAAACGGATACGCCGCCATGTATCCGAGCCCGCGCTTCCACAGCTCCATCCGTCCGATGTCGCCCTGGCCGCTCCAGTTATAGTCGCTCGTCGGATGCAGGATCGTCTGCATCATGTCCCAGTAGCGACTACTCGCGAACGTCACCAGAAACAGAAGCGTCACCGCGACCGCGGCCAAGCGCTTCCCGACGGGAACGGCGCGACCGAAGACCGCGAGGTAGCCCATCACAGCGAGGAGGCCAACGAATCCGCCTCGCGAACCGGTCTTCGCGAGCGTCGCCATGAGGCACGCCCCGGCCACGAGCACCGCCCCGCGGACCACGAACTGTCGGGACCGGGCAAACACGTAAATGGCGAGCGGGAGCGTACACACGATCACCAGCGCGAGATCATTGGTGTCGTAGTCCTCGAGCTCACCCAACCGCCCGTTAGTGCCGACCGTGTAGCGGGATAGCACAATGACGCAGAACAACGCGGCACCCGCGAGCTGCGCGGCGGCAACCCGTTCCACGTCGAGGAGCGTGCGTGCGCTGCCGGCGATGAGCACGAGCAACAGGAACGCGCGCCAGTACTCCTTGATGAAAAATGCGAAGCTTTCCCCGGGGTACAGGCTGCCGGGAATCGACAGCACCACGAGACAGAAAATGCCGCAGGCGATCCGCACGATCGGTGCATCGAGCCGCAGCCGTCTCCGCGAATCATGGTCAAGAGCGAACAGCAGTAACGACGCGACGCTCAAGCCAATCGGCAGGCCCCACAGCCGTAACCAGTGGAACAGGTCCTGCAGGCGCCACACCTGCTGGAGCAGCGACGCGACGAGGACGATCTGGACCGCGTCCCACCGCGGACCCGGTGCGTTTCGCCCCCGAGGGAGGCGAAGCGTCACGAACCCGCCCCCACGAGCGATGCGGCTTCTGGGGTTCCCGGTCGCCGCCCGGCCAGATCCTCGATGCGCTCGACCAATACGGCGGCATCGATCTTCCAGGAATACTTCCGCGCGACCGCCTGCCGGCCGTTGGCCCCAAGCACCCGCCGCCGAACGGGGTCGCGAAACAACTCCACGAGCCGCCGGGCCTGCGTTCGATGATCGCCGGGAGGAAATAGCAGTCCCGCCCGTGTCTCCTCGAGCACCCGCCGGATGGGCGGCAAGTCCGAACCCAACACCGGGAGTCCGGCCGCCATGTAGTCGAACAATTTGTTCGCCATGGTGATCCGGACATGAGGCGTGTCCAGGAACGGCAGCAATCCGACGTCGGCGTGCTGGTAGAACGCGGTCAGTGTGTGGTGTTCGCGCCAACCGAGGAACAGCACGTGATCCCGGAGCCGGAGCCGCTCGATGGTGCGGAGGAGGCGCGGGCGGTCCGGGCCGTCGCCAACGATCACGAGCGCCGCGTTGGGAATTTCATCGACCACGTCCCGCAACGCCTCGACGGATTCCGTCACGCCGCGGTCTGCGATGATCGTGCCGACGAACACCGCCCGTGGACGGCCCCCGAGCCGGGCCAGCTCTTCCGGCACGGGCTGCGGAGTGCTGAGCATCCGGACGTTCTCGGGAGTATTCCCGACCAGGACGATGCGATCGGATTTGGCGCCGATCGCGATGGCGCGATCCCGCGATTCCTCCGATACCACGGAGAGCGAGCGCACGCGGCGAACGATGTAGCGCTCGAGCAGCGCCGCGGCACGCGGGCTTCGGACTACGTGATCGAGCGCCGACATGTGACCGACGCTCCACAGGGTCTTCAAAAACTCCGGATAGACCTCCGCCATGTCGTAGTGCACAGGAATGCCGAGCATCCTGCCCACCCAGAACACCGTGGGAGCCAGCGGGAGGTCCGCCACGATGAGCACGTCGGCGTGCGAGCGGCGTGCGACCGTCCAGACCGCCCAGACCCAGACCGGATTGAGAAACAAGGGGAAGTTCGCGATCCGGTTCAGGAGCCGCAGGGGAAATGCCGGCAAGCGGCGCACGGTGATGTCGCCGTCACCCCAGCGTTCCACGCGGCGCGCGCGTCCGTAGTTGCGGCACACCAGGTCGACCCGGTGTCCGGAGCGACTCAACGCATTGACCTGCTTGGCGACGCGCGTGGCCCCTTTCGGCCATTCGCCCTGGTAGACGTAGACGACGTTCATCGCGCCGCCGCGACCTCGCGTTCGACCGGCTCGAGCCACCGGCGGCACTCGTGCAGGTAGTACGCAGCCAGCTGGTCACTCGAGAGAAAACGATCGAATACCTGCCGTGCGTTATGCCGGATCGCTTCGCGCGCCCGGTCGTCTTCGACGTACTGACGGCAGAGGGGCACGAGATCCGAGAGATCGTCCTTCGTGTACACGATGTGCACGCGATCCACGAGAGGCGCGTTCAGCGTGTTCTCGAGTTTCGGACCGATGATGCACGCGCCGACGGCGAAATAGTCCATCAGGCGAAAACAGAGATCGCCGTTGCCGGGCAGATTGATGCACACCTTCGACATCGCCACCTCGCGCAGGAACCGGCTGTACCGCACGATCCCCGCTCCGCCCGCGTAGCGAATCTCCGGTGCGTCCGCGAGACGGCCGATCGCTTCACGGCGCAAATCGGAAGCAAACTGCAGCCCGAAGCGACCGTACACATCGAAGATCGGAGCGGCCCGCGATGCCAGCGCGCGTAGTCGTGGCAAGAACTGATACACGCTGCTGTCCGCCGGACCAAATCCCCCGGGCACGACGTGGGGCCACGGATACCCTCGGCTGGAGTACTGCATCTTGAAGTACACCGGCACGCAATCGACACAGGTCGTGTTGATCGTGGGCTTGTCCGAACAGTCGATCGCGATCGTCGTTGACGTCCCCGCGACCACGAGGTCGAACAGCACGATTCCCGGATATGGCTGAGGCAGGTCGTGCGACTCAAGAGGGATCAGACGCCGGAGCGCCCGCCGCAAGGGCTCGACCCATTTTCGCGTCGGCGCCCATTGGTACCGCGTCGGCCAAATGATCCGCGCGCTCGCGGCCCAGTCGGAATCGGGCGACCAGGAATAGTTCAGCGGCGGGCCAGCGGGCCGCGCCAGACGCCAAGCCGCCTCGACGGCAAGGTCCTTACAGGTTTGCAGCATCGCGCGCTGCTGACACGCAAGAGGCGGGCTTGTTGAGGATTCGGCATTTAACAGTACAAAACGTTACGCGATAAGCGGTTGCCATGATCGCGCCGATCACGCGAGCCCGTGTAGCGTGCTCGCTACACCTGCTCGGGAAGGTCCCTGAACGCCGGGTTACACTGGCACATGGCCGCGCGAAGGCCGGGCGCGACGCGCGTGCATCGTCCCGTAAGCCGGCTGGCGGTCCACGGCTTCCGCGAACCTTCGCACGACCTGCTCCGCCACCAACCGGTTGGCGAGCTCATTGGGGTGACCGTCGAGTGCGTTCACCCGCAACGCCTCGAGGGATTTGCCGAAGAACGTGGTATCGGCGCGCCACACCGGCAGTCCGGCCGCGCTGGCTGCCGCGGCAAACACCTCGTACCGCCCGCGGCTCGCCGCGCTCGCCGCGACCGTTGGATCGAAGGGCACGATCGCCGCCCGGGCGCCGGCATGCTCCGCTCGCGCGACGAATCTCTCCAGATCCTTCAGATGCCGTTGCAGCAATGCGTTGTCCGCATAGGGATCGTACGCCGGCTGGGAGCGATGCGCCCAGCGCAGCGCGCGGAACCGCACATACAGCTCCTGAAACAGAAATGAGTTGCGAAACAACACCCGCATCGGGTGGAGCCGTTGCCAAAGGGTCACCGGCGCTTCGGTGAGGACTGTCCGCTCCGTGACGGGATAGAGGTAATCGATATCGTTGAAGACGTAGAGCAGGAGTACCCAGTCTGGTCGATACGCGAGGGTCGAATCGAGGACCGCGGTCTCTTCGATCGTATTGCGATCGGGGTGACACGCGTTGATCACTTCCCATGGTGCGCGCGTCCGTTCGGTCATTGCGCGCCCGACGAGCTCCCCCACTCGCTCTTCGGTGCGGCGGATGCCGATCCCGAATCCAAACGAATCGCCGATCAAGAGGAGGCGCCTGCCTCCAGGTGGAGGTGCCAAGGTGTGCTCTGCGTCCCGAAATCCTTCGCGATTCAGACGGACATAGCGCCGCTCCCACGCAGCACCGGAGTAGGTCGGGAATCCCTGGGTCTCCGGGGCGATCAGCACTTTGGCACGAACCACTCCTTCCCCCAGCCACGCGAGGGTGCCGAGGGTGGCAAGGAGAAGCCCGAGGTTGTGCCATCGTCGGTGAACGTGCGGCAACCGCACGACGGCCGCAGCCAACAGGCACCCGAGGGACGCCCAGTACAGAACTATCGTGATCGGCGTCGAGGATCCGAACAGATTGATCGTGAAGACCTGGCTGGCGTTCGTGGCGCCATCCAGGGTGGCAGCCAGATACCCGGCGCCCCACAAGAACATCGCGAGATCGAGCAGCGTGCCGGTACGGCGGCGATCCTCGCTCCGAGGGTGCGCGGCCTGGTAGGTGCGCGTCGATGTCCATAACGCCAGGCACCAAACACCAAGGGCGCAGACGATGACGGCAAATGCCGGCCTCGACCAGCGCCCGAAAATCAGCCGGTGCTGATCCGATACCAGCATCAGCAATGCCGCGGTAAAGCAAGTCCACCCTATCAATCGCGGCACGCGCCGCTCGAACACGGCGGCTGCGGCGTGCGGGTGGGGGTCGGGCACTTAGAAAATCGTGTAGATGAACGGCGCCAAGACGGATCCCTGTGCGAAGATCAGCAGCGTGCCGACCACCAGCATAACGGCCAGGATCGGAATCAACCACCATTTCTTCCGCGCGCCCATGAACGCCCACAGCTCGCGGGCCAAGCTTGTGTTGCTCATTGTCCTTTCTCCTAGAATTGATGTTCCATGCCGACTCGCCGGTACGCGGCGGGGTCCCGCGCGATCCACCAACTCGGCGCCCCGGAGGCCCGCTCGAGCGGCCGCCGGCCGAACAGCCGCATCAGCACGCCGACCGGCGTGATCACAATCAGATAGACGAGGCCGAGAAAGACCGGCGTCGTCACTTTGGACAGGAGATGACCGAACCCGAGCCAGCCGCGATAGACCGGGCCGAGTCGGCTCGGGACGAGGAGCCCTGTGATCAGGAACAGCCCGCCGAGCACGGCAAACACGAGCGGTGCGATCCGGCGTCCCCGCCACACGCCAATCGCGGCGAGCGCCAGAAACGCGCCGCCAACGGTCCACGCGAACCGTCGGCCTTCAGCAGCCGTCAGTCGAGCTGGAACTCGAGTTTCCAATCTTCCGCCTCCTTCCACTCGGCTTGGGTGCCCTTGCTCAGCAGGTACGAGCCGAGCACGAGGTAATCGATATTCGTCCGCATGAAGCAGCGATACGCATCCTCGGGAGTGCAGACAATGGGCTCACCTCGCACGTTGAACGAAGTGTTCACGACCACCGCGCACGCGGTTTGACGCTCGAACTCGCTGATCAGGTCGTAATAATTCGGATTCGTCTCCCGCTCGACTGTCTGTATTCGCGCCGAATAATCGATATGGGTCACCGCCGGAATGTCGGATCGCACCACATTCAACTGGTCGATGCCCCACAAACGGCGCTGGTCGTCCGTCATGGCAATGCGGCGATCAGCCCGGACCGGCGCGACGAGTAACATGTAGGGCGAGTCGCAATCCATCTCAAAGTAATGGCTGACGCGCTCGCGCAGCACGCTCGGCGCGAACGGGCGGAAGCCTTCGCGGAATTTGATCTTGATGTTCATCTGCGCCTGCATCTTCGGGCTGCGCGGGTCACCGAGGATGCTCCGGGCGCCCAGCGCGCGCGGCCCGAACTCCATCCGGCCGTCGAACCAGCCGATGACTTTCTCCTGAGCGAGCAGCGACGCCACGCGGCGGATCAGCTCGCCGCGCTCGAGGCGCTCGTACGAAGCCTCCTGCCCGTTGAGAAACGCCTCGATCTCCTGATCGGAGAACGACGGTCCGAGGTAGGCGCCGTGCATGCTGTCGCGCCCCGGCGTCACCGTGCGAGGGCTCTTGCAATGGCGGTGCCAGATGAGTTGCGCCACGCCGAGCGCGCCGCCGGCGTCTCCCGCCGCGGGTTGGATCCACAGACGCTTGAACGGACCTTCGCGGAGCAGACGTCCGTTGGCCACGCAGTTGAGCGCGACGCCCCCGGCCAGGCAGAGGTTCTCAGCGCCCGTCTCGCGGTGCACCGTGCGCGCCATTCGCAGCATGATCTCCTCGCACACGACCTGCACCGACCGGGCAAGGTCCATCTCACGCTGCGTGAGCTTCGTCTCGGGGACGCGCGGAGGCCCGCCGAACAGATCGGCGAAAGCCGCGTTCGTCATTGTGAGGCCCGACAGATAATTGAAATACTTCTGGTTGAGCTTGAACGAGCCGTCTTCGCGCAGCTCGAGCAGCTCGCGATAGATCAGGTCGACATACTTAGGCTCCCCATAGGGAGCGAGACCCATCACTTTATACTCGCCGGAATTGACCTTGAATCCGGTGTAGTACGTGAACGCCGAATACAGAAGGCCCAGGGAATCCGGCCACTGAATTTCCTTGTGTAATTCGATATCGCTGCCCCGGCCGATCCCGAACGACGCGGTCGCCCATTCTCCGACACCATCTATCGTGAGAATCGCGGCGGTGTCGAACGGTGACGGGAAGAACGCGCTCGCGGCATGCGATTCGTGATGCTCGGCGTAGAGGATCTCGCCCGCGTAGTCGAGGTGCCGCCGGATCTCGCGATCGAGATGCAGCTTCTCTTTGAGCCACAGCGGCGCAGCCATGAGGAATGACTTGAGCCCGCGAGGTGCTACGCCCAGGTACGTATCGAGAATACGCTCGAACTTGAGGAGCGGCTTGTCGTAGAAGCCGACGAACGCGAGGTCTCGCGCGCCGATCCCGGCCTGCTCCAGGCAGAACCGCGTCGCCCGCTCGGGAAACGCCGCATCTCCCTTCTTGCGGGTAAAGCGCTCCTCCTGTGCCGCCGCGACGATTTCCCCATCGCGCAGCAGGCAGGCGGCGCTATCGTGATAAAACGCCGAAATGCCAAGGATGTAATCACTCATCGTACCGTGGTCCGTTCACGGGATTGGAGGTGTGCCCGGCGGGGATGCAAGGGACGCGCTACAAAAACTGTCGAGCCTCTCGAACGCAAGTCCCAGAGCCGCAGCATGTTGGCAGAATGCAGCCCAAGCCCTCTTAGAGTATATGGTGACCGTTGCGTGGCCGCGACACCCGGGGCAGGCGGGCCATCAGGGAACCCCGCTCATATGAACGTGATTGTACCACACGTAGTCGGATTCAGGCTTTACGGGCAGGCCGCCGCCCCCATAAGTCGGGCTGAACTGGGTCTCGACCAAACCCCTGCCGCCCGTCTGGTGGAGGGAGGCCGGAAATGTCGCGTCCTCCGCACCATTGACCCACCACGTGATGGTGCCGGTCTCGTAGCTGATCGCGATCTCGACCTTATACCAGTTTGCGAGCTCGAGGGGAGTCTTGCCCCAGTGATCGCGCTCCGCACCCGCCGAGTCGCTAACGTACTCGGCGATGCCGAAGTGGTACGGCTCCGGGCCGAAGAACTCGAACACGATGTCGCGGCCGCTCTCGGCATAGAGGTACGCGATCTTGTTGTGATTCGAGCTGACGTTCTGGTAGGGCTTCGAGATCTTGAAAAAGAACCCGATGTAGTATTCACCTGCGACCCGATGACGGTACGTCACCGTTCCCGGTGAGGTACCGCCGCTGTACCCTTTGGGATAGATCATCTGCAGCACGCCCTCGGGATAGGGCGCGGTGGAGTCCACCTGGAGAGAGAACCGGCCCGCCGTGTAGTTGTCCTTGTACTCGTCGTACCAGCCGGACGTCGTTGGATAGGATCCATCGACGTCGCTCAGCACGAAATCGTAATCGCGGTCACCGGCGGCGTTCGCCATGCCCCTCGACGCGGAGGGGTCGTGAGGCCAGGAGACGGTGTCGGGACCGCGAGCAGCCGCGCGAACCGCCCCTCGCGACGTGCGGCAGCTCTGCCAGGCGAGCGCGACGCTCGCGAGCAGGACTAAGGAGCGCCAGTCAAATGGACGTGATCGTACCACACGTAGTCAGTCTCGGTCTTGACGGGCAGGCCGCCGCCTCCGTAGGTGGGACTGAACTGCAGCGCCCAGATCCCGCCGCCCGCGTTGTTCGTGAAGTCACACGCGAAATCTTGGTCTTGTGCCCCGTCGAGCCACCAGGTGACGCGGCTGTTCGCATAGCTCAGGCGGACCTCAATCTTGTACCACCGTCCCCCGACCATCGTCCCGGTCCCGGCGTGATCGACCTCGAAGCCTGCCGAGTCGCTGACGTATTCGGCCATGAACACCCTCCAGTTGTTGCCCTGGGGGAAGAACTCCAGCACGAGGTCGCGCGTGGGCGTGTAGATGTACGCGATCTTGTTGTGCCCACCTTCGACACTCTGGTAGGGGTTTGAGATCTTGAAATAGAATGCCAGATAGTACTCGGTTGCCGGCGCGTGCTCCCATTGGAGCGTTCCCGGAGCGATGCCACCGCTAAATCCGATGGGAAAGGTCATCTGGATGACGTGCGCGGGGAACGGTGCGCTGTTGTCACTGATGAGCTTTACGAGCACGGAATCGTCTGGGTCTCCTTCATTCCATCCCGAGGGAGTCTCGTCCGCCGTCAAATCCATGACGTCCCAATCGTGGTCCCGATCGCCAGCCACGTCGGCGATGCCGTTCAAGCCGGGCGGTTCATGCGTCCAGAGGCCACCCGACGTCGTGGGAACCACGATCAGCGCAAGCATCGCCGTCCCACCGTACGTCGCCACGATGTTGACCTGACCCTCACCGATGGCAGTCACCCGCGCGCTTTGCGAGCCCGTGCTCACGACCGAAGCGACCGAGGGCAAGAGCGACGCCCATCCCACCTGATCCGCGATCGTATCTCCATCCGCATCGAGCACGAGGGCGGAGAGATCGACAGTGCTTCCCACGAGCAGCGTATCGACCGCCGGCGTCACGACAATCGCGAAGCTGCCCAGGGTGACATTGATCGGCGTGTTGCCGACGATCGGGTTCAGGACGATCGAGACGGGTGGATTTGCCCCGGCTTGCACGGTCATCGTGGTCGACCCGCTGTCGGTTTCGATGCCTTGCGCGTCGAACGCGCGCATGACAATGAGGCGGTCGATGCCCGGGGGGATAGTAATCGTGCCCGACGCCACGCCCGCGTTGATGGGAATGTTGAAGACGAGCGGGGTGGGCACGTTTGGCCCCGTCACCTCCACCACGATGATGGCCACCGCCGTGGAGGTAACGTCGGCACGCACGAGGAATGCGGCGCTCGTCCGGGACGGAGGCGAGACGACATCCGCGGATCTGCAGGACGCAGCGGCCAGCGCCAGCCACAGAACCGCGGCGGCCCGCCGTGCGAGGAGGCCGCTGTTCATGTTCATGCAGCCCGGGCTGTTACGGGTTGACCGTAACGGAGACCCGCGCCGTCGCTCCTCTTGCGGTCGCCGACACGGTGGTCGACCCGGCGTTCCGACCCATCACCACGCCGTTCGAGTCGACGAGCGCGATCCCGGGATCGGACGTCGCCCACAACACGCTGGTGTTGATGTGATTGCCACCGGGGTCGGCGACCGTGGCGGCCAGGGTCGCCGTGTCGGTCGCGCTCAACGCCAGCGTCAGCGTCGATGGTGTCACTGCGACCGTGTAGCTCCCGAGCGTGGCCGTGATCGGCATCGACCCGACGAGCGGAGAGAGCACGACGGCAACGTTGGGGTTGGTGCCATTCTTCACGGTAATTGTGACCGAGCCCGTGTCCGTCTCCACTCCCCCCAGGTCGTACGCGCGCATCGTGATCAATCGCGCGCTGCCCGCCGGCACCGTGAGAGATCCCGAGGCCGTTCTCCCGCTGATCGGGATGTTGAAGACGAGGGTGGGCGTGATATCGGGCGCCGAGACCTCGGCGACGAGCGTCGCCACCGCCGTGTTGGTGAGATCGGCGCTGACGCCGATCGTCGCCACGGTACTGTTGGGCGGCGCGACGCCGTTGTCGCCGCATGCGGCCGACAGTACCAACCAGGTGAGTATCGCAACTCCCCGCGAGATTTGCGGCCGTGTCATCTTATGCCCCCTTCCAGAGTGCGAGCGATCAGCGCGAGCCATCATGTTGCTCCAGCAGTTCCACGACTCTCGGTTCGATGAGCCGCTCCAATTCGTCGTGCCCGCGCGGGCTCAAGTGCCGGTCGACTGACCCGTACAGCGCTGGACCAGCCCGCTCGGCAGCGCGAAAGGCGGGCAGGACGTCGATGACGGTCAGTCCTCGCGCCTCGAGCCCCTCGCGCATCAACCGCGTCGGTTGATCGAGATCGATTTGGGTTGAATCCAGTCCGAAACCCCTCGCGTATCTCCGGAAGACTTCCGGTTCGACCTGAAACGGCGCGGGGATCAACATGAAGACCGTCCGAACCCCGTGTTGAGCCGCCACACGGGCCAGGTCGGCGAGGATGCCGCAGGTGATGTCCCAGCGTGATGAGGCCGCCGTGCTGCGCCGGAACTCTTCGGGGAAGTACTCCGCCGTCAGACCCAGACGCATCAAGAGCGGTTGCAGCCTGCTCTTGAAGAAAATGAATAGTTGCGAGCGCCGCTTGAGCCAATCGTTTACCGGATGGAAGAACGCATCGATGAACTCCGCACTGGAAACCCGGCGCGGCAACCGAAACGCGTACGTTGCGACCGGAAGTCGCGGCGGGATGCGATCCGGTCGGCTCGTCACCACGTCGTTACCGATGTACACGGAGACCAGCGCGAGCGAGAAGGTGTCTCGCGCGAACAACGAGCGCGCCTCAAAGAGATATTGCGGCGGGTCCCAACCGGCCTGCCCCGCATTCCGAATCGCGATGGGCCGGCGCAACCGCTCCGGAAGCCGCTGTTCGAACAGACCCGCAAGGCTCTGCGCGTATTCGACCTGGAGCGCCGCCATGTACGAGTCACCGATCAACAACACCCGGGTCGGCGCCTCAACGCGTCCTTCGGGACCGACGCGGAAGCCCTCCCGATCCGTGTAGAGGTGGACCGTGCGTTCGCCGGTATTCACCGTGGTATGCAGGCTGGGGCGAAATCTCCATCCCACCGTATCGACCGACTGCCAGACATCGGGACGGACGAGCACGAGCTGCTGCGGTGCCAACCACCGGACCAGGAGCTCCGCGAGCCCTGCCGACATCACCACAGATACGGCGACCAGCGCCAGATTTATGAGCGCATTAGGAATCCCCCGCCGTTTGGCGGTCCGACGCTCCAGATGCTCCGGAGCGGCAACGGGTTCCGAAATGGTCGCGGACATCGTGAGAAAGCTGTGAGCTACGGGGGGGAGCGAATTCTGTACCACAGCTTGCCTTATGGCAGGGGATTATTATCGCTGTTGCGGGCGCGCAACAGCAAATTCTTCGCGAATTCTTAGGGAAGCCCGCTCATATGGATGTGATCATACCAGACATAGTCCACCTCGGTCTTGTTTGGTCCTCCGCCGCCGTACGTTGGGCTGAAGTGCTCGTTCGTAACGCCGGTGCCCGCGTTGGCGGACAGGTTCGCCGGGATGTCGATGTCGAGCGCGCCGTCGACCCACCAGCGCAGGCGGCTCGCCTTCCAGCTCATCAGGAACTCGAACTTATACCACGTATTGAGCGCGAGGATTTTGGTGCCGGCGTGATCCACTTCCGCCCCGCCCGCATCCGACACGTATTCCACCAAGAACGCGGTGAGTGGCGGTCCCTGATTGAACTCGAGCACCGCCTCCCGGCCGTTCGTCGTGTAGAAGTACGCGATCTTGTTGTGACCTGACGGTGAGTACTGATAAGGGTTGGAGATCTTGAAGTAGAACCCGACGTAATACTCGCTCGCGGTGGTGTGCGCGTAATCGACTTCACCGGGAGAAATGCCGGACGCGAAACCAACCGGATACATCACCTGCACCACATGGCTCGGAATGGGCGCGGATCCATCGGAGATCAAAGTCAACCGCCCGGCCGTGTAATCGCTCGGATACGGGTTAGACCAACCCGAGACGGTTGAGGTCGTCCCGTCGACATCCTGCGTGACGAAATCGTAATCCAGGGCTCCCCCGCTGGTGGCGCGTCCCTTCATTCCCGCAGGCTCGTTCGGCCATCCGGGAGACCCGCTATCCGCTGCGCTCGTGGTCGGGGAGGACTGACACCCCGCGCACATCGTGAAGACGAGCAGCAAGACGATTGAGAGCGCCGCATTGCCTCGATCCGCCACGTGTGCCGGCCGTCTAAGGACCCGACAATCTTCAATTGGCGTCTCGTTTTTGCCAGACTCCAACGGCTCGAGGCGCCTACCTTGCCCCGAGCCGTTTGCTCCCACCGACGCTCTCGCCCTTGATGTTCGGGAGAACTGGGGCCCGGGGCGAGAGCCATCCGTCCCGGGCCACGAGGAATCGGCGATTACGGCGAACCACTCATGTGGACGTGATCGTACCAGATGTAATCAACCTCGGTCTTCGCCGGCGCCCCACCACCCCCATAGGTCGGACTGAACTGCATCAGGTGCAGCGGTCCACCAGCGTTGTTCGTGAAATCGCACGGGATGGTCCCGTCGAGCACGCCGTTGACCCACCACTTCACGACACCCTGGCTGTAGCTCATCAAGATTTCCACCTTGTACCACACGCCGCTTTGGAGGCTCGCCGTTCCGTACGTGTCGTACTCGGCGCCGGCATGGCTCACGTACTCGGCCCAAAAGAAGTGCCACGGTCCTGATGATGGGTTGCCGTTGCCGGAGCTACCACTCGGAGAAAATTCGAAGACCAGATCCTTGTTGCCCGTGAAGAAGTACGCGAGCTTGTTGTGTCCTCCGCTCACGCCAAGGTAGGGATCCGAAATCTTCACGTAGAACCCGACGTAGTACTCGGTTCGGCCCGCGAAATTGTAGTCCACCTCGCCGGGTGATGCGCCGACATTCCAGCCGAGAGGATACATCATCTGCACTACTCCATTCGGCGCGGGGGCGGTCGGGTCGGTCACGAGCGACAGCTGTCCGGTGGCATTATCCGACGGGTACGGATTGACCCACCCCGAGGTCGTCGGGTTGGCCCCACTGACGTCCTGCGAAACGAAATCGTAGTCCCGGCTTCCGCTCGCGTTCGCCATGCCGGAGAGGCCGGCCGGTTCGTTAGTCCAGATGCTCGATGGATTGACGACGGTCACGACGGCGGTGCCGCTCTTGCCTGCGGTGGTCGCCGTGATGGTGTCGACACCGACGACCAATCCGTTCACAAGGCCGCCGCTCGTCACCGATGCTATGGTCGTGTTGCTGCGGGTCCAGGTAATCGTCTGGCCGCTGATGGGATTCCCGTTCGCGTCCTTTGGCGTCGCCGCAAGCTGCACGTTTTGTCCGACACCAATGGTCGAAGCGGACGGCGCGACGGTTACCGAGGCCACCTGCGGCACGGTCACGGTGACCGCTGCCGTGCCGCTCTGCCCGCCGCTCGCGGCCGTTATGGTGGCGGAGCCGGCAGCCACCCCGGTCGCGAGCCCGCTCGCGTTGACCGTGGCGGTCGCGGTGCTACTGCTCGTCCAGGTGATCGTCCGGCCGGTGAGCGTATTCCCCGCGGAGTCCCTGAGCGTCGCCGTCAGCTGCACCGTCTGCCCCACGTTCACGCTCGGCGCCGCGGGCGCCACCGTGACGGTCGCGACGGGGACGAGCGTCACCGCCACCGTCGCCGTGCCGCTCTGACCTTCACTCGTCGCGGTGATCGTCACGCTGCCCGCGCCAACCGCACTCACGAGCCCGCTGCCATTCACGGTCGCGACTCCCGTGTTACTCGAGCTCCACGTCACGACACGTCCCGTCAGCGGATTCCCGTTCGCATCCTTCGGTGTCGCGGTGAGTTGCACCGTCTGCCCCACGTAGATGCCGGCCGACGCTGGGGCGACAGTCACCGACGCCACGGGCACCATGACCGTAATGGTTGCCGTCCCGCTCTTGCCGCCGCTCGTGGCCGTGATCGTCGCAGAGCCTGCCGCGACACCCGTCACGAGGCCGCTCCCGCTTACCGTCGCCGCTGCGGTGTTACTGCTCGTCCAGGTGACTGTACGACCGGTGAGCGTATTGCCCGCCGAGTCCTTCAGCGTCGCCGTGAGCTGTACCGTCTGCCCGGCAGAGACGCTCGGCGCTGCCGGTGTCACGGTCACGGTGGCAACGGGAACGAGGGACACGGTGATCGTGGCCGTGCCGCTCTGGCCTTCACTCGTCGCGATGATCGTTGTGGTGCCCGCGCCAACCGCACTCACCAGCCCGCTGCCGTTCGCGGTCGCCGCTCCGGTGTTACTCGAAGTCCACGTCACGACGCGTCCCGTCAGCGGATTCCCGTTCGCATCCTTCGGGGTCGCGGTGAGCTGCACCGTCTGCCCCACGTAGATGCTTGCCGAGGCTGGCGCAAGGCTCACCGAAGCCACCGGCACACTGACGGTGATCGCTGCCGTGCCGCTCTGGCCTTCACTGGTCGCGGTGATAGACGCGGTGCCTGCGACTACGCCCGTGACGAGCCCGCTGCTGGTCACGGTCGCCACCGCGGTGTTGCTCGAACCCCAGGTCACGACCCTCCCAGTCAGAATGTTTCCGTTGGCGTCACGCAAAGTCACTCCGAGCTGTGCCGTCTTGCCCACTCCAACGCTCGCCGTCGCCGGACTCACGGTCACTGACGCCACCGGCGCTGGGGTCACCGAGACGCTTGCCGTGCCGCTCTTCGTCTCGCTTGTGGCCGTGATCGTCGCGCTTCCTGGGGCGAGCGCGGTCACGAGACCCGTCCCGCTCACCACTGCGATCGCGGTATTCGAGCTGCCCCAAGTGACCGTCCGACCCGTAAGGACATTGCCCGCAGAATCAAGCGTCGTCGCAGTGAGCTGTGCCGTCTGGCCGGCTGTGATGCTCGCGGATGCCGGAGTCACGCCTACCGACGAAACGGGAACCGGGTCCACCGTAATGGTGGCGCTATCCGTCGCGTTGGTACCCTGTGCGGTCGCCGCGAGCTTGTACGTCCCAGGTTGGGCCGCCGCCTTGTAGTGCAGGTGATGCACATGGCCGTTGGTGTTCGTATCCACCGTCGAGCCACCCGACATGGACCACTTCACGGTCAGCGTTGTTGCCGTGTCACCGAGACTGGTGTAGCCGACGACGGCGAAGTCCATCGTCTGATTGGTGAGTACGGTGCCGCTCTTGGGGGAGAGCTGAAGGCGCGTCGCACTGCCGGGGCCCGGCGCGGCAGGGGCTTCACACGATTCCGCCGCCATGCATGCGACAAATACGAGCAGCATCCTGCGCCATATCCGCGACAGCCGATGTGCCAGCTTATGGAGAAACGTCATAAGGCCCCCATGCCCTCCGGTTCGGCCGGCGCGCCCCCCCAACAACGAGCCGGGCCGCCAGCGGTCTCTTCCCTCGCTGGCGGCCCGGCGGACATGGCGAAGTTCCCTCGCGGTAGTCCCGTGGCTCTGCGTCGCCGCCTTTCGGCGGGTTTGCTCTGAGCAGCACTCGATTGGGTAACGTCCAGTCGTTCTACGTCACGTGGTCCCTTCTATGGTTTCGCAGTGGCCACGGTCAGTTCGTCCACCCACATCGTCTGGTCGACCGGCGATCCGACCCCGATGTACGGAGCGATCAGGAACTGGTTGAACTGCATCGTGGTGTGCACGCCCGTACGGAACAGCACGTTCGTGTGCTCGATCGCGAGCTGGCCATCGACCCAGTAGCGGACGATGCCGTCCGGCATCCCCTTCCCGTTTTGGATCGAGTTCAACTGGAAGTACACTTCGACGAAGTGCCAATCGCCCTTGTATCCCGGCCCTGGGTTGGGCAGGAAGTACGGCTGGGCCGCGTTCCAGATCTTCCCGTTGTTGTGATAGCCGCCGTTGTCGTAGCAATCGGTCGGATATCCGTCGGTGTTGCCGTTGCACCCCTGGGCGGCGCGGTTTTCGGTGACGTTGGTCAGGTCGACGCCGATATTCGATTCGTCGATGTTCTTACCGTCCACGAGCGAGACCCGTGGCACGCCGCCGTTCTGATAGTTGTCCTCGACCAGCGCGCTCAGGTGCGTGTAGGCTGGCCCAGCATAGGAAGCCTCTTCGCTCGTCAGGAATTCGAATTCGTGCGGATGGTCCGGAGTGCCCGATCCCATCCAATTGGCACTGTACTTGACCCAGAAGCTGAGGTACATCGTAGAGGAGCCAGTGAAGAGACGCCGCGAGACACCGCCCCACGTCGGCTGGGTCGCGCCTTGCGTGAAGTGGATCTCGAGCGCCGCCGTACTACCGGGGATGTGCTCGGTGTCGGTCACCGTCATCGCCGGATTGTCGTACCAGCCGCGGGCCGCGAAGTTGTTGTCCTCGAAGTGTTCCTGTAACAGGATCGTGCCACCGCCGCCCCCGGAAGAGGTGACGGTCACGCTCGCCGTACCGTTCTTCGTCTCGCTCGTCGCCGTGATGGTCGCGGAGCCCGCGGCCACGCCGGTCACGAGTCCGCTCCCGTTGACGGTCGCGACGGCCGTGTTGCTGCTGCTCCACGTGAAGACTCGGCCGGTGAGGACATTGCCGTTCGCGTCGCGCGTAGTCGCGGTCAGCTGCACCGTCTGCCCGGCGGCAACGCTCGCGGTCGCCGGAGTGACGCTGACTGAGGCGACCGGCACCTGCGTGACGGTCACGCTCGTCGTACCGCTCTTGGTCTCGCTCATTGCGGTGATCGTCGCCGAGCCCGCGGCCACACCGGTCACCACCCCGTTCGTGTTCACCGTGGCGAAAGCCGTATTACTGCTGTTCCACGTGACAACCCGGCCGGTGAGGACATTGTTGTTCGCGTCGCGCGTGGTGGCGGTGAGCTGCACTGTCTGGCCGACGTTGACGCTCGGGGCGGCCGGACTGACGGTGACCGAGGCGACCGGCACCTGCGTAACCGTGACGCTCGCCGTCCCGCTCTTCGTTTCGCTCGTCGCCGTGATGGTCGCCGAGCCCACGCCCACTCCGGTCACGAGCCCATTCGTATTGACCGTGGCCGCAGCGGTATTGTTGCTGCTCCACGTGACGACGCGGCCGGTGAGGACATTGCCGTTCGGATCCCGTGTAGTCGCCGACAGTTGCACCGTCTGACCGACGGCGACGCTCGCCGGCGCGGGGCTCACACTGACCGTCGCGACCGGGACCAGCGTGACCCCGACTGTCGCTGTCCCGTTTATCGTCTCGCTCGTCGCCGTGATGGTCGCCGACCCCGCGGACTGTCCCGTGACCAACCCCGAACTGCTCACCGTCGCGACCGCACTGTTGCCGGTCGTCCAGGTGATGACGCGCCCCGTGAGGGTATTTCCGCTCGCGTCCTTGGGCGTCGCGGTGAGCTGAACGGTCTGGCCCACGGCGACGTCGGCGGACGCAGGGGCGACCGTCACGGACGCCACCGGTGCGGCCGTTACCGTGATCGCGCTGGTGGCACTTTGTCCTGCACCCGCAGCCGTGATCGTCGCGCTGCCCGCCGCGACGCCCGTCACTAGCCCGCTGCCGCTCACGATCGCGGCAGCCGTGTTGCTGCTGGACCAGGTGACCAGGACGCCGGAGACCGGGTTGCCGCGCGTGTCGAACGCCGTCGCCGTCAGTTGCGTCGTTTGCCCCACCGGGATCGTCACGATGGATGGGGAGAGCGCGAGGGACGCCACGCTGTGCGGGCGAACGTGCACGTGTGAGGAGGCGGACAGTTTGAGCGTGGGGCTCGTGGCCGTAACCGAGACATCGCCTCCCGAGGTATCGGCTGTGAACGTCCCGCTCTGATCGATCGTGCCGCCCGTCGCCGTCCAGCTGACGAGGATTGAGGTGCTGTCGCCCGCTGCGGTGACGCCGTGCGCGCGGAACACGGTGCGTTGTCCGGGATCGAGGGTGAGGCTTTCAGGGAAAACGACGAGCTGCGCGACTGCATTGGGGTTTGCGGCGACCGTGGGGATCTCGCACGCGATGAGGATTCCGAGGAGCAGCACGAGCCCGGGGAGGAGCAGTCCCGCTTCGTGCGTCTGCGCCAGCCGTCGCGACAACTTGTGCATGAAGGTCATACCGGTCTCCCCCAAAAACCACGAGCCGCCAGTATCGATCTGTGATCGAATCGCTGGCGGCTCGGCTAGCATAGCGAGTGCGACTCGCCGTAGCTCCGTAGCTCTGCGTCACCGCCTTTCGGCGGGTTTGCTCTGAGCAGCGTGGTCGGAACGGCGCGAAACTACAAAGCCAGATAGGGAAAAGACCGTGATGCCAGTCAACCTCGGGCGGGGCACAGCACGTGCGAATCAGGCAACCCATTGCAGGATTTGCTTGTACTCGCAGACGGAAAAGTTGCCCTCGCCATTCCCACTGGTGCTGGCCAATGCAAATTGCAAGGCGTTACCCAGGTAATACCTTCTTTGAGGCATTGGATTCAATCCCATGGCAGGGATATTGCCAAACGAAACGTCCTGCGCCCGATGATCACCCAACTCGTTTACGCCGGACTGAACGCAACTGGCCTATCGTGGCTGCGCCGCTGGTCTACCCGAGCAGGCGTCATTCTTTGCTACCACAATGTGGTAGCCGAGCCGTTGCGCGACGGCGACACTGCTCCAGGACTGCACGTTCCCCTGGGGCGGTTCGTACGCCACATGCGCTGGCTCCGCGAGCATTACGACGTGCTCGGGTTGGACGAGCTGCTCGATCGCCGCGCCGCCGGACGCTCGCTCGCGGGAGCCGCTTGCGTCACCTTCGACGACGCGTATGTCGGGGTGTTCCGCCACGCGTGGCCGGCGCTGCAGGAGCTCGGGATCACCCCGACGGTTTTCGTCATCGCCCAGGCACCCGCGCAGCCGGCATCCTTCTGGTGGGATCACCCCTCGATCGTCGCCGCCACGAATGCCGAGCAGCGCGAGCTGTGGCTCGGCAAGCTGCGTGGCGACGGACAGCTGATTCTGCGTTCACTGCCGCGGTCGGCCAAGCCCGTCCCCCAGGTTCCACGTGACTGCTGGGCCGCCGACTGGCGGACGATTCGCGCCGCCGTACGTGAGGGAATCCAAATCGGCGCGCACTCGGCTACCCACCGTTCCCTGCCGACGCTCTCCGATAGCGAGTTGATTGAGGAGATCGACGCGAGCCGCGACGTTGTCGCCGCGGAAACAGGGGCGGTACCGAGCTGCTTCGCCGTCCCTTATGGCCGGTGGGACCGGCGCGTTCGGGAGCGGATTCGCGAGGCGGGATATCGTGCGGCTCTGACGCTGGACTATGGCCTCGTGACGAGCGCGACCGACCCGTGGGCACTGCCTCGCATCAATGTCTCAGAGGGAATGACGGATTATGCCTACCGTGCCTGGCTCTCCGGATTGAGCCTGCGCCACCTAGTGGGCGCCTGATGTGAACGCCACCGGCCGCAGCCCGTGGACGTCGTGACGGATCATCGGCAGAATTCGGCTCGCGACATAGCGCGCGAGGATCGCGTTCCCGAGCGGGGTGAGGTGGCAGTAATCCGTGAACGTCTGCCGCGACACGCCCGCATAGAGACCCGTGAGATCGAGGAACGTCGCTCCCACGTCGCGCGCCGTGGCCTCCTCTTGAGCGCGAACGTACGGAACCGCTTGAAGCATGAACTGTTCGTAGTTGGGCAGGTACGAGGCCACCTCGAAGTCAAACAGCTTCCGCTCGATTGAAGGCATCGGCTTCCGGTCGCGTTCGAGAATCAGCATCGGCTGCAGCATGAAGACGGCGCGCACGCCAGCGTCGCGGAGGATGAGCCCGATGCGGCGATCCATCGTCAGCGCGCTTCTCGGGAAGACGTCTCGCAACCCCGCCATCGCCTGGTTGATGTCAACGGGCGTGCGATTCGTATGCCGCTCCAAGAGCTGCTTCACGGTCCGGAGTGCCCGCATCGTGAGGTTCGCGAACGCGCTGCGCCGGAACAGCCACCACGCGTCCATGTACAGCAGCGAGTACAGCGTGGGCTCCCCCATGATCAAGGCCGACTGCGACTGGTACGGATAGCTTTCGAACTGATCGTGCCCCTCGTCGTGGAAGTAGAAATCGTTGTAGCCATCGAGAAAGAGCACCATGTCCGGGTGGTACTGCAGGATCGTCTGATTCAAGTAGATCAGATGGTGATGCGTCCAGGTGCTCGTGATCGCGGCATTGATCACCTCGATTTTCCGGCCAGGAAGCGAGTCCTGGAGAAGACGCTCGAGGTACGCGGAAATCGTCTCTGAGTCTCGCACGACTACGAATTGACGCTGCAGCTGCGGCCACATGCCTCCGAGGCCATATGCCGTGGAACCCCCCATCAAGAAGATGCGATACGTGCCCGCCGGCTTCGTGACCGGTACCTCGGTCGCTCGACGAAACCCCTGGGCATTGTGGTGCACGCCTCTCGTGTCGACGTAGTTCGGGGTCGGAAGAACATTCTTGTAGGGATCGAAGACGTACCGCATCAGATGCTTCCCGTCGTACCCCTCGAAGACGCGGAGATAGAGCCGCGCGCCAAGCTCGAGCGTGCCCAGCGTAAAGCAGAGCAGGATGAGCGAAAACAGCACGCGCTTCCAGCGCGCCAACTCGAGCGTGGGCGAGGAATCCGTACGCCCGGTATCCGGGCGGGGCGACGGCTGAGTCATCGTCGTGGAGGCCATTGTGCAGTCGTGGGTTGGCATGATCTGAGCCATTCATCCCGTGCTTCGGAGCAAGGCAGGCTGTGTTGCCCGCGCAACACTCCCCATCCGGAACAACAAGCCGGCGATCGTAGGCCGCGTCATCACCGACAATCGATTGGCGCGCTGCATAGGCGCAACATGGGACGTTGCTGGATGCTCGTTTTCTCGGTAGCCAATCGGTTGCACTAACATCAATTGTCATATGCGGTTGCAATGTTCCATCTCGCAGCGACTTGCCGCCAGGATCATCGGTCTCGGAATTGCTCAACGGCAACGAGTCATCCCAACGGGTTACGCATGCTTCTACCAGTCCCGAACCCCGATGTCATCTACCGCCCCGTAACCGAGGGTGCCGTCGTCCTGTCTACCCGGGACGAGATCTACTACGGCCTCAACCCGGTGGGCTCGTGGATCTGGGAACACCTTCCACCCGTACACGCGACGCTGGACGATCTCTGCGCCGAGCTCCGCCGTATCCACCCGGACGTGGCGCCCGACGTGATTTACGACGACGCGCGAGCCTTGCTCACCGAGCTGGCACAGCACGGGCTCGTTCTCTTCACCGGTCGCTCAGCCGATGAATCGCGGATTACTGCGCAAGCTGCTGAGACTCAGCCCAGCCGAGTGGCGTGAGCTCGCGTGGGCGCAGGGCGCGCTGATCCGCGCCTGGTTCGCAGTGCGCACGCGCCCCGAGGGCCGGCTGCTCGTGCCCGTGCCGTCCTCCTCGGAACCGGCGGCGCAGCGTGCCGCCGTGACGGCCGCGGCCGCGCGGCTCGCGCTCGCCTTGGCCCGCGTCGCGGCCTATGGAGTGTTTCGGCCCACCTGTCTCGTGCGGGCGATTGCGCTGCAGAGCATGCTACGGTCGCGCGGGTTCACGGGAAGCTCTGTTCGCGTCGGCGTGCGCTGGCAGGAAGGGCGTTTCCTGGCGCACGCGTGGGTGGAGTATGGGGGCGAGGTACTCGCGGACCCGCGGGTTGGGGCCTTCGACGAGCTGGCGCGCCTCGAAGTGGTGAAGCGGTGACCGGCGTCGCCGGCATGTTCCATCGCGGCGCGCACGCGGGGAATCGCGGATTAGTGACTCGCATGCTCGAGCAGATGCGATCACGCGGCAACGATCGTTCGGAAGTGTGGACCGCGACGGCTGGCACGATCGGCGTCACCCGCTACGGCTGGGAGCTGGGCGACGACTCTGCCGGGAACGTCCTGGTCGTAGACGAGGGCGACCTCGTCATCGCGGCGGACGCCTCCCTCTACTATCGCAACGACCTGCGACGCAAGCTCGTGGCGCGCGACGTGCGGATCGGGGGCACGACCGCGAGTCACTTGATTCTCGCGGCCTATCGCGCGTGGGGCGATGGCCTGGTCGAGCATCTCGAAGGGGATTACGCGTTCATCCTGCACGATCGTCGCGGACGCGTCTTTGCCGCCCGGGACTCAGGCGGCAAGCGGCCTCTCCACTACGCCGATCTCGGTCATTCTCTTATCCTCGGCTCCACCGTCGCGGCCATCCTGACGCTGCCCGCGTGTCCGCGGGACTTGAACGTCGAGCACGTAGCCGAAGCCGCCGCGGGTCTATGGTCGTCGGGAGATGAAACGCCATTTCGGGCGGTCTCGCTCTTGCCGGCCGGCTGGGCGCTGTCCTGGACGCCGGAGAGCGGGCTCCGCACGAAACAGGTCTGGTTCCCACCTACGAGCGAGCCCGCTCGAAGCCCTGCCTTCGACGATGCGGCGCAGGAGCTTCTGGAGCTTCTGGAGCGGGCAACGGACGAACGGCTCGCAGCAACGGGCGTCACGGGCGTTTGGATGAGCGGCGGATGGGACTCGACCGCGGTATTCGGTGCCGGCCAACGGGCCCTCGCAGCACGGCGCACGGGACGCGAGCTGCAACCGGTCTCCCTCAGTTTTCCCGCGGGCGACCCCGGCCACGAAGACGACCTCATCACCGCTGTGGCCCGGCACTTTGTGACCCGCCCACACTGGATACACATCGCGAACGTTCCGTTGATCGACAGACCGGCCGTGCGTGCCGCCGAGCGTGACGAGCCCGGCGGCCACGCGTTCGAGAATCTGAACCGTGCGCTGGCGCAGGGGTGTCGGTACGTGGGCACGCACGTTGCCCTTGACGGCAACGGCGGCGATCAACTCTTCCAAGTCAGCCCTGCGTTCCTTGCTGACTTGCTATGCAGGGGACGATGGATCGCATTCGCGAGGGAATCGCGGGCGCTCGGCCTCGGCGGCTTCAGGGACGCGTTTCGTTGGGGTGTGAAGCCGCGGCTGTCACCCCGCACCCTCGACGCCGCAACGGCTCTGCGCCGCGGACGACGCATCCACGCGACCTACGAGCGTTGGTGTCCCCCGTGGATCCCTCCCGGTCTTACCCGTTCCCTGCGCGAGCGGCAGCGACGCCACGCTTTGCCGCGCAGGGGAAAAAGCTGCTGGGCGTACGAGGCCGAGTTTTATCTCAGCGTTCCGTTCTTTCCGAGAACCTTCGGCGTCATCTCGGGCATTAGCCTCGCGCAGGGCGTCGAGTTGCGCTCACCACTCTACGATCAGCGTGTCATTGCATTCGCGGCGCGACGGCCGCGCGAGGAACGGTGCTCCCAGGGTGAGACGAAGCGCCTGCTCCGCCGCGCGATGCGTGATGTCCTGCCGGAGCACGTGCTGGCCCCACGAAAGGTTCGCACGGGCGTTGCAAGCGGGTATTTCTCCCGCGAGACGCGGGACTGCTTCCCCGGGCTATTCGAGGAAGCGGGAGACTCGTGGGTCCTGGCGGCATTCGGAATCGTGGATGGCGGCGTGTTGGCTCGGGCGCGCGACGGCTATCTCGAGACACTCGATCCGGACGTCGGCTTCGCGCTGCTGTGCACGCTGCACGCGGAGTTCTGGATGCGAGCGCAACTCCGCTCCGACAATGCCGTCGATGATCCCATCGAGACCGGTACCACATTGGCGCTGTCTGGAACCGCGGCTCGCGGCTCGTGATCGCGCCCATGGTTGGCGGCCGTCCGGCCGTGCTCCGCCGAGCGAGCTGCTCGGCTTCCTGTTGCGAAGGGGGTGAGACAATGTACGCCAAACCGACGGTAGAGCGGTTTGGAACCGTGCGGGAGCTGACGTTAACCGCGACGACCACAGCTGTGGATATCTGCACTGGGCCGAGCGTGACCTCCTGCACGAAGGGTTCCTAGTAAGAGGATTGGGAGGCCGCTTCGGCGGCCTCCCAACCGCGCTTCGAACCCCGCATGCGCACTTACGCCATCTTCGGCCACTGTCTCCGCTCCGAGATCGACTTCCCCGACCTCGATCTGGTGGAACATGAGACGCCCCGCTGGACACTGCGAGTGTCCGACGAGCCCATTCCCGTGCGCGCTGCGGAGCTACTGGGGGAGGAGGACATCGGTGGCGGTACCATCGCTCGGCTGTACCGATCGGCCTCCGAGTATCGGCTCGCCTACGACGATGACACCGGAACGTTCGATGTCTCCAGGAACGGCCAGGAGATCACATGGTTTCCGGTTCCGAACCCCGATATCGAGATGGTGCGGCTCCATGTGATCGGCCGCGTGCTTGCGGCGGCACTGCATGCAGGGGGCATGTACTGTCTGCATGGCAGCGGAGTCGTCGTGGGCGACGTGGCCGTCGGATTGGTGGCGCCGCGGTTCTGGGGGAAGTCGACCCTCGCCCTGTGCATGGCAAAAGCTGGCGGCCGTCTGCTCAGCGACGATACGCTCGCCATTGACCCCGACGAAGCCCGGCCGCGCGTCTGGCCCGGCGTGCACAGCGTGCGGCTGTGGGGCGACTCGGTCACTCAGGTGGGCGAGGACGACCCAGCGAGGGGGGCCCCTGCCTTCGACGTGAAGCGCACGCTGCGCTCGTTGCCGGATGTCATATTGGCGCGCGAGCCAGCACCGCTCGCCGCCGTCTACCTCCTCGCCCCCCAAGACCCCGGTGCCATCGTGTCAATCGCGAACCGCGTGCGGGTCGGCGCCGTCCCGGCCGCCCTGTCGCTCATCGGCCATGCGAAAATCGGCGCGTTACTGGGAGGGTCGGAGGCTGGGCAAGTCTTCGACGCAGCCGTGCGTCTCGCCGCTCGAGTACCGGTCTATCGTCTGGAATTCCCGCGTGACTTCCAGTCGATCCAGGCTGTCGTCGCGCAGCTTGGCGAATGGCACCGTGCACCTGAACGCGAGACCGTAACGGCGTGACCACAATGGTCGTCCCCCATCGGGCGGACGCCGCCCGGCTCACCGCGACCGAAACGGCCATCAGCATTCGGGGCCTCACGAAGTGTTTTCCCGTGCCCCGAGCATTGCGGGACGCCTTACGCCACCCGCTGCAGCGCGACGTGACAGCTGCGCTGTGCGGAATCGACTGTGAAGTCCGGCGTGGGGAGTTCTTTGGCCTGCTGGGACCGAACGGCGCCGGCAAGACGACGCTCGCCAAGATTCTCGCCACGCTGACACTGCCCGACGCAGGCTCGGTTCGCGTCGCGGGCTTCGACGTCGTGGACGACGCGTCTCGCGTGCGTCGCGTTCTGGCACCCGTGATCGCGGACGAGCGCAGCCTCCACTGGCGGCTTTCCGCCTCAGAGAACCTGAGACTGTTCGCGGTGCTCCAGGAGGTCCGTTCCGCCGCGCTGCAGCAACGCGTGACGGAGTTGCTCGACGTGGTCGGCCTGGGTGCGGAGGGCCCGAAACCCGTCGGCGCCTTCTCGTCGGGAATGAGACAGCGGCTGCTCATCGCGCGGGCACTCATCGCCGAGCCCCAGGTGCTGCTGCTGGACGAGCCTACCCGCAGCCTCGATCCGATATCGGCACGAGATTTCCGCGCGTTTCTTCGCAGCGAGATCGCGGATCGGCGCGGGTGCACGGTCGTGCTCACCACGCACAACACCGAAGAGGCCCTGCAGCTGTGCGACCGCGTCGCAATCCTGAACCGCGGCAGAATCCTGGCCACCGGTGCGCCGGAAGCACTGCGGGACCAGTTCGGAGACGAGCGCTACCGCCTGTGGACGAGAGGGAATCACTGGCTGACGTGGTCCACACTCGCCGAACTTGGAGCGACGTGCAACACCACCCCGGAGTCGCGACTCGATGGCTGGTCCGTCGTCGAGGTCGACGTGCCGGGCGGACCGACACGCGTGTCCGACCTGCTGCGGGCGCTCATCGGACACGGCGTGGCAATCGCGCGCTGCGAGCGGATCGAGCTGTCCCTCGCCGACTTGATCGACCGGGTATTGCGACGTGCGTAAGATCCTCGCCCTCATCCGCGCCGACGGGCTCACGACCGCCAGCTACCGTTTGCGGACCCTCGTGTGGGTTTGCAGTATGGTCGTGACGATTGTGCCGCTGTATTTCGTGGCACAGGCCCTCCAGCCGACGATGACCAACGCCATCGCCACGGAAGGCCGCCAGTACTTTGCGTTCCTGGTCGTTGGCACCGTGGCGCTTCTGGTGCTTGCAACCGCGGTCAATACGCTCCCTGAGGCCGTCCAAGCAGGCATTAGCCGGGGAACATTGGAAGCACTGCTCGCGACTCCGACCTCGTTGCCCGTGCTGTTCGGGGGGCTCATGGGCTTTCCCGTGTTGTTGACGCTCGCACGAGGTGGCATCGTGCTCGTCGCGGCATGGGCGCTCGGGGCGCACGTCGTCTGGGTGCGACTGGTTCCCGCGGTCGCGATCCTTCTTCTTATCCTCGCTGCCCATGTTCCATTCGCGATTCTGGGCGCCTCACTCGTTCTCGCGTTCAAGACGTCGGGTTCGTTTCCGTCTGCGGTGCTGACCGCGTCGGCTCTGCTGGGTGGCGCGTACTACCCGACCCGCGTGATTCCATCATGGCTGCATGGCGCCTCGACCGTGCTGCCGTTGACCTACGGACTTCGTGCGCTGCGGCGCACGCTGATCGACCCCATGCCCCTCCAGACGATCCTGCCGGATGTGGCCATCCTCGCCGCTCTGGGAATCGGCCTGCTCGCCATCAGCCTGCTCGCTTTCGCGTGGGCAATGCGCTACGCCCGCCAGGCCGGCACCCTGGCGCAGTACTGATTGCGGGCCGTGACACTCACGTCGCGTGCTCGGCTTTCGGGTGAGGCACAGCTGCTCCTCTTCACCGCCGGAAGTACCGCGAACCATGCGGTCGCACGCCACACTCTGGACACCGGGCTCGACTGGAAGAGACTGCTGGCGCTGGCCGAGGATGAGGGCGCCACGCCGATCGCTTGGCGACGGCTCCAGCGCTTCGCCAGCGGCAAGCTCACCCAAGAAGTCCAGACGGCATGGCATCGACTGGCGATGGTGGCGGAGTTTCGGCTGTTGCGCCTGGAACATCGCTTATGCGAGGTCGTCGCGCTCCTCGCTTCCCGTGGGATCGACGTAATGCTGCTCAAAGGCAGCGCGCTGGCGTACACCGTCTATGCGTCGTTCGCCGAGAGGCCGATGGGAGATGTGGACCTCCTGTTACGCCCGGAGCGCTCGCGGGAGGCGTGGGAGCTGCTGCAAATGCAGGACTGGACCTGGCCCGCCGATCGCTGGCCCGAGGAGCGCTACACGGCACATCAACACTTGCCCCCTCTCGTAGATCGACGCGGCGAAGGATTCCGCATTGAGTTGCACACGGACCTGCTCGCCGGCGGTCACCCCTTTCACTTGAACAGCGCGGCCTTGTGGGAGAGCGGCCAGAAGACGGATGTACATGGGCGTCCCGTCCTCGTCCCCGATCCGCTACTGAGCCTGCTCCATGCTTGCATTCACTTCGCCTGGGCTCATCAGATGGAATGGGGAGCGTGGCGTGCGTTCCGGGATGTGGACCTGCTCACGCGGGCCTCGCTGGACTGGCGGAGATTCGTCATCCTGGCGCGCGCGAGCCGCGCCAATACCTGCTGCTACTGGACGCTGAGACTCGCGCGCAACCTGGTCGGCGCTTGCGTCCCCGATGAAGTGCTTCACGCTTTGCGCCCGCGACTACCCGGGGCCGTGCTCGACATCCTCGAACGCCATTACGCCTTGCAGCTGTTTCCGGGCGAGCGCCGCTGCCCATCGGTGCGCATTGGGCAACGTCTATGGGAGGTGGGCATCGCGCCCCGGTCTTGTGGGCACGGCTCCGTTCGGCCCTGGGACACATCGCAGGAATGGATCACCCCGCCGCTCGAGAAACACGGCTCAGACGGGTGGCGAGAAGAGCTGAGGCGGGCGGTGTCGCACGTTGCGTCGTCGGTGAGCTACCTCTGCCGGATGGCTGGCACAGCCCTCGATTCAAACACCTGACGATCGCGAGTTGTCACCGGACGATCTCGACCTCGATTCGTTGGCTCCTCAACTGCCCAGCAGTGTTACGGGGTTGATCGTTCCCGACTTGCAAAACACGAACATTCGTCTTCCTATCAGCAGTGCAGGTCCCTCGCCCCAGGCGCCACGTCCACGCCAAATTGGGTCGTGAACCGCCGTCTGGGGTGGCGATCGTTCGCCCTCGCGCTCTCGCTCGTCACCATAGCCTTCCTGACGCTCTGGCCGTCCAACGAGAAAAAGTTGCCGGTGCTCCTCACGTGCCTGCTGTGCGGTGAGCGCGGCAGCGCCGATTTCCTGCGCAACATTCTGCTGTTCGTCCCATTCGGAATGGCACTCGGGTGGGGACCGATGCCGCTGCGCAAAATCGTCGTAGCCGGCGCGCTGCTCACCGCCTCCGTGGAAATCGCGCAACTGTTCATCCCCGGCCGCGACTCGAGCCTGAGCGACGTCGTCTCGAATACGCTGGGCACGTTCCTGGGCGCCATAACGGCCCGCCGGGCGGCACTGATCGCTCACGGCGAACACGTTCGCCGCCCAGGTCTCGTGACCGCCGCGCTCGCGCTCCTGCCTGTCGCGATCACCGCCATCGTCGGCGTGCTGCTCCAACCCACGTTTCCCCGGTCCACGTATTTCGGCGAGTGGACTCCGGTCTACGAAGGCGTGCCGCATTATACGGGGCAAATCCAGGACGCCCGGCTAGGCGCGTTGCCGTTGCCCTCAGAACAACTCGCCAATCCCGGCGAGGTGCGCGCGCTTTTGGCCCAGGAAACGCCGCTCCGCGTGCGCCTGCGCGCGGGCCCCGCTCCCCGTGGGCTCGCCCCGCTGTTTGGAATCGTCGATGAGGAGCAACGAGAAATCGCCCTGTTCGGAATCAGCTACGATGATCTCGTCTACCGTTACTATATGCGCGCGACAGCGTGGCGTTTTGAGCAGCCCAGCCTGCGGCTCAGCCGCGCCCTTCAGGCGGTGCGGCCGGGCGATACGGTGGTCGTGTCCCATTGGACCACGGCAACGGGCCACTGCCTTCAGGTGCGAAACCGGCAGGCATGCGGACTCGGCTGGACGGCCGGAAGCGGTTGGACTCTACTGCTCTATCCTGGGTGGTTCCCTGCGCGCGTGCTGCGCTCGATCGGCCTGTGCTGGATTGGCGCGCTGTTCCTACCGCTGGGGCTCTGGGTACGCCGACGCCTGATCGTGTGGAGTGTCGGAACCGGATCCGCAACGCTCGGGGTCATGCCCTGGCTGACGCACTTGAAGCCGACAACAGGCGGCGAGTGGGTAGCCGCGGTGGCGGGTGTGTGCGGCGGTGTGATCGTCCGCCAAATTCTCGAGCGCCGCCGCGGCCCGTCGCGGCCACCAGCGGGAGCGTTTCAGCCTACGGGATGATCTCGACCTCAATGCTCTGCTGTCGCAGGCGTCCCAGCAGCACGGCTTCGACTCGCGCCGTCACGACCACCACCCCGTCTTCCTGAAGCTCGTGCACGACCTCGG
>Ga0335077_10000563_pt1 | contig 41752 bp, 30 predicted proteins | sample Lox_Sample_31_FD_207151 | JGI IMG/M metagenome (GOLD analysis project Ga0335077, IMG submission 207151) | Soil microbial communities from Loxahatchee National Wildlife Refuge, Florida, United States - Lox_Sample_3.1 | ecosystem: Environmental > Terrestrial > Soil > Wetlands | place: USA... | reverse complement strand
CCAGAACAGGAAAAAGTTTCTCTTCTCTTTCTCCGGCTTGGCATCCGTTTTGAGTGGCCGGTCGGTGGGTACCGGCGCTTGGTGCTTTGTATCGCGGACGGAACGATCGGTGTCCCCGCGCAACGGACGCGTTCCGGATGGCGGCATGGCCGTCCCGGTTGCAGAAACATTCGACCGGCCCGAGTCGCGGTGCGTGTCGTTGTCAGGAATGTTGCGATCGCGCGGAGTTGGCTGGCCGCCAGTGTGAGAGCTTCTGCTGTCCCCGGAGTCGCGAACGGTCGAGCCGCGCGACGTGTCCGAGGCGGAACTTCCTGAACTGTGGCTGCTCGAAGAATGCGAGGACGAATCGTAGCTTCCCCCGGAACTGTGCGAGGAACTTGAACTGGAACTTGAACTCGAGCTTGAACTCGACGAGCCCCCCGAATAGCTTGGATAACTGGAACTGCTGCTGGAGGAACTGCTGGACGAACTGCTGGAGCGCGAGTCAGAGCCCGTGCTTTCGCTGCGATGTTGCGCCAGCAACAGCGGAGACAAGAAGAAGAGAGATGCTACAGCCAGGGACGATAGCCTCATGGGCCACCTCCGGGCGACTGGCGGACTCTCTAGCGAAAATGGTCCTCGTCAGGCGTCGGCAATATGCTACGCCGAACTCATGTCAAGAAGTGTAGTAACTCAGTAGAGAATTGTTAGCGCCGATCCATTTCGGTCCAGTAATTTGACCCTAAGTGACGTTTTCGAATATTCCAGCCGCGCCCATCCCTCCGCCGACACACATCGTCACCATGCCGTAACGACCTTTGCGGCGCTTCAGTTCGCGGATCACGCTAGCGCTCAGCTTCGCCCCGGTGCACCCCAAGGGATGTCCGAGCGCGATTGCTCCTCCATTCGGGTTTACGCGCTGGGGATCGAGACCGCCCTCCTTGATCACAGCCAGGGACTGCGCTGCAAACGCTTCATTGAGCTCGATCACGTCGATGTCGGAGAGGTTTAGGCCAGCCATCTTAAGCGCCTTCGGGATGGCGAACACTGGGCCGAGGCCCATCTCTTCGGGTTTGTAACCAGCCGTCGCGAAGCAGACGTAGCGCACGAGAGGAGTGATCCCCAGGTGTTTCGCACGAGCGGCCGACATGACCACCGCCGCCGCAGCGCCGTCAGACATCTGCGACGAGTTTCCCGCCGTCGTGACTCCTTTCACATGAAATGCCGCTTTGAGCGCGCCCAGTGCTTCGAGCGACGTATCGGCGCGGGGACCTTCGTCGAGCTTGAACGCGATCTCCTGTTTCTTGGGCTTCGAACCATTTGGCGTGGTGAAGCTCACGGGCACGGGCACGATCTCGTCTTCGAACCTGCCGGCCTGGATCGCGGCCAATGCCTTTTGATGGCTGTGCAGTGAGAACTCGTCGCACTGCTGGCGCGTGATACCGAAGCGATGCGCCAGCCGCTCGGCAGTCAGCCCCATCGAAAGGTAGGCGTCGGGATAGTGGTCCACCAGCCACGGGTTGGGCGAGATTTTGTTGCCGCCCATGGGGATCATCGACATCGACTCGGTGCCGCCGGCGACGATGACTTCGGCCCCGCCGGTCATGATGCGCTCAGCGGCCATGGCAATCGCCTGCAGCCCTGACGAGCAGAAACGATTGATGGTTACCGCCGAGACCTCGACCGGCAGTCCAGCGCGCAGCGACGCGATACGCGCCACGTTCATGCCTTGCTCAGCTTCAGGCATGGCACAGCCCACGATGACGTCTTCAATTTCTTTCGGATCAACTTGAGGGACGCGAGCCAGCGCGCCCTGGATCGCGATGGCAGCCAGTTCATCAGGACGGGTGGAGCGCAACGTGCCCTTGAACGCCCTCCCGACAGGAGTGCGGACGGATGAGACCAGAACGACTTCTCGCATGGGGAAACTCCAGGGTTATTGTAACGCTCTCTGCCGCCACCCTGCGGAGTGTTCCACGTGGAACATTGTGCGTATCTAGTATGGTGTATAAATATGTATGTACGAATGAACTTAATGGCAGGCACATCAATGCCTTGGGGGGCGGGCCCCAGGTCCCGATTTCGCGAGAACTGAGGATGCCCAGGATGTAGTGCTGTTGCGGGACACAGTCAATCATTGACGATTCAGCAGCGACCGATAAACGCCCGGTTTTCCGCTGGGCCCGGGTCACGATCTACTTCGCTTGCTTCAGTTGCTGCTTCCATCCCAGAATGCGCGCCTTGTTGGCCTCGGCTTCTGCTTCAGGGACCATGCCCTTTTTCTGGTAGAGGATGGAGAGGCTGGTATGGGCGAGGACATCGTTGGGGTCGAGGGCGGAGATGCGCTGGGAGACTTCGATGGCCTCGTCCAGGCGGTTCAGATCCTGCAGCGCCCGGCTCAGGCCGTGAAGGGCGTCGGTGAAGTTGGGATCGGCGGACAGCGCTTGGCGGAATTGGTCGACGGCTTCGGAGGCATGGCCTTCCGCCATCAGGTCAAGGGCGGCGTAATAGTGGTCTTCGGCCTGGTGGTGGCTCGTTTGAGTGGATGGATCGTCGGGCATGCGTCGTCCTGGGGCGAGGATAGCATGCAGCGGTTGTGCTCCCAGGCAAGACGCTGAAGGCGCCTCGCCCGAGGATCGTACTTCTGCCGTTCTTCCCATGATCCGCGGAGGTCGATCATGGTTGGGTTGGATACGGTGTGTTGGCGGGCCTCCTCTGAGGTTTAAATTTTTACCTGTCACCTGGCAACCTCCCGAAGGGCAAATTCTTCCAATCTTCTCTCCAAATTTTCCTTTCGCGGATAGGAAAAACTTTGCAGGGTGGCACTTCCGGTCTGGTAGGATAGACTTTTCCATAGATAAGTCGCCGCTCACCAGCATCTTACCCATAAGAGCAGCGGTTGGAAATGGTCTTCGGCGTGCAAACTACGAGGTAGAAAGTGGCTTCCCCGGCGTCTCCAGGTTGCTCCGAATGGCTGCCAGAATCGGCATTCCTGTCGGGGAATTCATTGTGGCCAGCGCCTCGCAGGCTGGCCAGATGAGGTAGTGATCATGGAATCCCAGGTTTCGCAGTTGACCCTAGGCCTTCTTCCCGAATCTCGCACCCCCTGGGAGAAGTTTCTTGTTGGCTATGGAATTCAGTCGCTGGTCGTAGCTATTTTTGTCCTCGCCGCACTTCTGTACCCTGAGATCCTGGTGATGCCGGTTCACGATTATCACTTCGTGAGTCTGGTGAATACGCCGCCTCCGGTGCCGCAGGAACCGGCGCCGGTACGGAACTTTCCGATTCCCAAACTGCCTGCAAAGCCAGTTGAGATCGTAGCGCAAAGGCCAGAAGCGCTGCGGGTACCCGCGGAATTGCGGGCTCCCAAGAAGCCTGAAACGCCCGATGTGCAAGCCCCCAAGGTTCAGTTGGCGGCGAAGCTGGAGTCGATTCCAGAGGCGAAGCCGGCGATCCCAAAGCAACTGGTACGGACGAATGTGTTCTCCACTGGCAGTTCCGCGACGCCTACCATGGCGGCCGACCCGAAAAAGGTTCAGACGGGCGGGCTGGGTGATCCCAACGGCGTGCCGGCGCGAGAAAACAATGGGCGTCCAATCACGATCGCCAAGCTGGGCTCCTTTGATCTGCCGGCCGGCCCGGGGTACGGGAATGGCACAGGTGGATCGAAGGGCGCACGCGGCGTCGTTGCCAGCGCCGGATTTGGAAACGGGGTGGCCACGGGCGACAATTCCGGACGTGTCTCCGCCTCGCGCGGGACGGTGCGCCAGAGCGGCTTTGGTGACGCGGACGTAGTGGCTCCATCCCAGCCCAAAGCGAAGGAAGCGGAGCCGGTTGTGAAGACTATTCCGGCGGAGATCACATTTAAGCCGCGCCCGGTTTACACTGAAGAAGGAAAGCGCCTGAAAATTGAAGGTGAGGTTCTGCTGCAGGTTGTCTTCACCGCCAACGGCCAGGTGCAGGTGGAGCGCATCGTACAGAGTCTAGGCCATGGTTTGGACGAATCTGCCATTCAAGCCGCACAGAAGATTCAGTTCAAGCCCGCGCTGAAAGACGGGCGGCCCAGCGATTTTCAGGCGGTTTTGCATATCGTGTTCCAACTCGCATCCTGAGAAAAGAATGAAGCGGAAAAATATGTTTCGCCCCCATTTCGCTGTTCTCGCCTTGCCATGCCTGTTTGTGATCGCGGCGTTGGCTCAAACTGAACCTGCGCCCCCACCACAGCTCTCCACTCGGGATACCGCCAGCCAGCCAACCACCAGCGGCGCCGCCACCTTCGATCAGGTGATTGACCGCTCGGTGGAACGCGAACATTTCTTCATGGCCCAGATGCGGCAGCTGCATCCCCTGGTGGAAACCTACCTGCAAAACCTGAAAGAGGACAAAGATCTCGGCGCGTCCGTTCCGGAGAGCGACCTTTATTTTCTGGGCCGCCTGGACATGAGCAGCGGCACCGACGACCGGACGTTCTCGTCGCCCACTACCGGCGGCCTGGGGAAACGCATGCTGGGCAAGCTCAGCAGCGTCTACACGATGAAATTTCTGCCGCTTGGCTTTGCGCAGATGGTTGTGATGGATGAGGATTTTCAGCGCAAGTACTACGACTTCACGTTTGTTCGGCGTGAATTTCTCGGGGAAGTGCGCTGCATCGTGATCGATGTAGCGCCCAAGAAAGACGCGGGCAAAGGGCGATTTCTGGGCCGCATCTGGGTGGAAGATCAGGACTACAACATCGTCCGCTTCAACGGCACGTACTACCCTCATCCGCGCGGCAGTTACTATCTCCACTTCGATAGCTGGCGTCTGAATATGCGGCCGGGCGTATGGCTGCCGGCTTTTGTGTACTCGGAGGAATCCGATCTGAAGTATCGTATCGGTCAGACCCTGCATTACAAAGCGCAGACCCGCCTCTGGGGCTACAACCTGAAGGATTTCCGGCGCAGTTCGGAGTTCACCGATATCACCGTAGACGCGCCGCAACCGGTACAGGATCAGGCGCAAAAAGCGCAGGATGCATCCCCGATCGAGGCGCAACGGGCCTGGGAGCGCCAGGCTGAGATCAACGTCATTGATCGCCTGCAGCAGATCGGCCTGCTGGCGCCGGAAGGCGAGATCGATAAAGTTCTACAGACCGTCGTAAACAACGTGATGATCACCAACAACCTCGATATCCAGCCCGAGGTGAAATGCCGCGTTCTGATGACGACTCCTCTGGAGTCCTTCACCATCGGTCACACCATCGTGATGAGCCGCGGGATGGTCGATGTTCTGCCCGACGAGGCGTCGCTGGCGATGGTACTCACTCACGAGCTGGCACACATCGTGCTCGGCCACAAACTGAACACCAAGCTCGCTTTCAATGACCGGATGTTCTTTCCTGACGAACGCACCTTCGAACGGATGGACTTTGGCCGCGACAAGAATGAGGAAGAAGCAGCCGACAAGAAGGCCCTCGAACTGCTCAATAACTCTCCGTACAAGGACAAGATGGCGACTGCCGGCCTGTTCCTGAAGGCAGTCCAGGCGCGCGGACCTCAACTCAAGAATCTGATCCGGCCTCACCTTGGCGATAGTTTCGTGAACGGCGACGCCATTCGGATGTCGACGTTAATGACCGCCTCTCCTCAGTTTGACTTGAAGAAAGTTGATCAGATTGCCGCTCTGCCACTGGGTGGCCGTGTGAAGGTGGATCCCTGGAACAACCGTCTCGAACTGATCAAAACCAAACCGGTAGCTCTGAACTCTCCGGCCGAGAAGATGCCATTTGAGGTCACGCCTTTCTTCCCATTCCTGACGAGATTCGAAAGCCCCTCTCCGGCGAATGCGACTCCGGCCGCCGCGGCTCCAGCCGGTGCACCTTCGACCGCTCCGCCACCGGCTGCTACGCCCCCGGCCACAACGCCTCCCAGTCCGGAGAGCAAGCCTGCGGCGGAAAAGACGGCAGAAACTCCGTCCGAGCCGTAGGGCAACAGCCGGGCGCGATTGACCCAACAAGAAGCATGGGCTTCACGCCTCCCGATTGGTGTTGCCCACATGCCGAACGCAAGACGGACCCCGCTCGACTGAAGCTCAGAGAGGAACCACGAGGCGAGGCAAGCTTCTGCGGATGGAATATGACGGAGGAACACCAGAGCCGGGGGTATTAGCGGGATGAGGTGGTTCCGCTAGTTCGACAACTGGCTCTGCACTTGTGAGAACACGTTATTGGCGTTGCCGCCGATCAGCCGGACCGTGCCAATCACGATCACCAGAATCACCGCCAGCATCACGGCGTATTCGGCAACGTCCTGCCCGTGATCCTCACTCCATAATTGACGGATGGTTGCGATCACTGTTTTAAACCCCCAAACGCGACGTTCGGGCGCAGCAATACCTGCACACAGGTACCCGTTCGTCGACTCTGTGTAGACTAACTCGCGTGGCCCCTTCTTCCCAATAGCACAGCAGTGACTCCACATGGCACTTTCGTGCCTCGCCCCAATTCGCGAACCGGACAATTCTCGCTAAACTATTGATTAGACAATAGTTTTGATCGGAAGACCCTGATTGACCGCGAACAAAGCAAGTTCCAAGCGGGTGGAAACACCCAGCTTGTCGAAGATATTGCTGAGGTGGTGCTTGACCGTGTCCTCGCTGATTTTGAAGTATTCGGCAATCTCTCGATTGGCGTAACCTGCGACCACTGCCGAGACGATCTCCAGTTCACGCGGCGTCAATCCGAATTTCTTCTGTTTCGATTCCTCGGTGGAACTCTGCATCAGGTTGCGAAGGTACTGGACCAGATTGGAGACACTGTCTCGTCCGACCCAATATTCGCCGGACATGACAGCGTGAATGGCCTTCAGAAGAAGTTGGGTGGCGGAGTCCTTGAGTACGACGCCGCGAGCGCCGAGCTGTAAAGCTTCGACGACCTGCTTTTTCTCCGCCGCGGCGGTGAGGAGAATGATACGTACCGATCCCGCGCCGCTACTCGTGCTGAGATCGCGCAGCGCATCGAGCCCGGTGTGATGGGGCATAGCCAGGTCGAGAAGGAGAATATCGGGTTTGATCTCGGTGGCCAGCTTAACGGCTTCGCGCCCGTCACAGGCTTCACCTACAACCTTCATGTCCGGTTCGGTTTCGAGCAAGCGCCGTAGACCGTCGCGGAAGATCGGATGATCGTCGGCAATCACAATGCGGATGGGATGACCGTGTCTATCCATGGTTCGACCGGCGGGGTGGAGGAATGCGGACTTCCAACCGGGCGCCGTGCCCCGGATTTGATTCTATCGTGAGTTCGCCCGCAAGCAAGCGCACTCGTTCTCTGATTACGGCGGGGCCTCTCCCGGTGCTCGCCAGCTCGGCTTCGGACAGCTTTCCGGAAAAGGGAAACCCTCGTCCATCGTCTTCCACGGTGAGCTGGAGATTGCCCGCCCTCTGCGCGAGTCGTACCAGGACGTTGCGCGCGCCGCTATGCTTACGAACGTTCACCAGGCTCTCCTGGACGATGCGAGCGAGTTCACGACACACCTTCTGGGGCAGGTCGACCTTCTCCAGTTCGCTGACGAACTCCGCCGAGATGCCGGTCTCGCGCCGGAATCGTTCCACCGTGTCGGCGACGAAGCCGGGTAGCCGCTCGGCATCGACCTCAAATGACTTCATGGCCTGCATGAGTTCGCGTAACTTCAGTACTTCCTCGCGGAGTAATTTCTGGATGCGAGAAAGTTCGCCAACCACCACGGGCTGCTGACCCGATTGTCTGCGAACCACATCCAGCTGCATTTCCACCGCGATCAGCGATTGAATCGCTCCATCGTGCAACTCGCGAGCAAACCTGGCCCGCTCCACCGCACCGGCCCGCTCCCGCAGGCGGCGCATCAGGTACACGTTGTAGACCGCGGGGCCAACCTGTTGTGCGAATTCCTGCAGAAAGCGCACCTCTTCTTCGGGTTCCCCCATCATCTCAGGGTCAAAGATATAAACGCGCCCTGACCACTCGCGGCCGAAACCAAACTCAACCGAAGCCGCTGCCTGGAATGGTTCCACGCGTCCCAGACGATCCAGAAATCCGGTGTCGATGTCACGCACGCGTTTGCCACTTTGCTCCAGAGCCACCACGCTGAAGCCATTGGAGGTGCGCTGCGCATAAAAGGCATCGGCCGGCGATTCGAAGAGGTACGAGGTCTCGGTATCGGGCAAAGCATCGCGCCAGCGGAGGCTGGGAGTGCCATCGGTGCTGCGATGGACCTCGGCGAGAAACACACGATAGCTATTCGATTCCTGAGAGGCGCTCAACACGCGACGCGCGCCGTAAAGGTTCAGGATTTCGCCGAAGATTTCCGATAAAGTGTGGGTGAGACCCGCTTCCACACGGGCGGAACTGAGAACCCTCGTCACCACCATGCGCTCAGCCCGAAGCTTCTTTTCATTCTCGGACATGTAGCCGAGCAATAGCCCAAGCACCATCAGGTAGACGGAACTCATGAAGAGTTGTTGCGCGTCGGGTTCCCTCAGGCTCGGGGCCAATCGGGGAAGATGCCAGGATTGCAGCCAATGGTCGGTGAGTTGGCCCAGGCCAGCATTCAAGACGAGCGCTTGTGCCCAAAGTAGTGAGACCGCCACTGCGGAGGTACCGAGCGTCTCCCACAGTCCCCAGCGATACGCCGCCGCCGCCATCACAAACACGAAGAACAGGAAGAACGGACCCTGCTCTGCAGTCGTGAACATCGACATCAGCACAGGCCACACGATGTCGGCGCTGTGCACGACCAGGCGGAAAGCGCGAGTCGAATTGTGACGGAAGCGAACCAGAAGCATCACGACAACTGCGTGCACCAGGTACACGGTAAGCAGCCAGTACAACCAGCCTGAATACGCGACACCGCGCACCGGTTCCATCCACAGCGTGACCAGAGCGGCAATGGTCAGGGCGACTCGAGCCGTGGCCAGCCAGCGTTCGGTGCGCCGGATCTCGCCAGAGGTAAGCGGCGCCCGGAATCGCCAAAGATCGCGATATCGAGGAATGAGCCGGATCAAAGTATTCTCGTGGTTGCGTGCTCATTCTAAGATCAATTGGAGCGGAACTCCAGAACTGTCAAGCTGGCAGAGCGTGAGGGAATGGCCGTCACCCCTGCGTTCCTGGCCCTGCTGATGCAGCTATCTCGATAAGTGGGGCCAGTTGCCATGGTGATTACCCTAGTAATCGCTTCCCGCCGCTTGGGCGCTCTAGAATGGAGGCCGGAATCTTCTCTTGGCTGCGCGCGACAAACTCTGGATCGTCCTGCTGACCTGCCTGGTCCTTGCTCAGATCGTGGTGTCTCTGCTCGTGCCGCAGGGCGCGCCCCTGACCATCGTGAGCGACCTGATCCAGGGAACTCTATTGCTGATGGCCACGGCCGCCTTCGTGCCGAATTCCTTTCGTTCCCGCACTCCGGTTCGTCGCAGCCGCGGCTTCTGGATTCTCATGAGCCTGGGCATGCTGTTCTGGCTGACTTATCAGGGGATGTGGAATTACTTTGAGGTTTTGAAGCGGCAGGATGTGCCCAACCCATTTCTGGGGGACATCGTCCTGTTCCTCCACCTGGTGCCGATGATGGCTGCCCTGGCGCTGCTTCCTCACCTGGGTGAGGATGATCGCGACGCCCGGCTGCGCACGCTCGACCTCGCTCTTCTGCTGATCTGGTGGGTGTTCCTGTATGTGTATGCGGTGATTCCGTGGCAAACCGTAAACATTAACGAGCTGGTATACAGCAATAACTTTAATGCGACTTACCTGACCGAAAAACTGGTGCTGCTGCTCGCACTGGTGACGCTGACCTATCAGTCCCAGGGCGGCTGGCGCTATTTTTATGCAAATCTTCTGGGCGCCAGCGCTTTGTACGCTTCGAGCTCCTACGTCGCCAACTACGCGATTGCGCACCAGACGTACTATAGCGGCAGCATTTACGACATTCCGCTGATGTTCTCGATGGCGTGGTTGGCCCTGCTGGGCAAGTTTGCGGCTCGCTTCCAGATCTCCGAGCCACGCCCCTCCCAGCCATTTCTGGGTATTTGGATTACCAGGCTGGGCATGATTGCACTGTTCAGCCTGCCGTGGTTTGCCCTCTATGCACAAGTGGAACAGAACTGTCCGACGGCGGTCCGGGATTTTCGCAGCACCCTGAGCCTCCTCGCCATGATCGTCATGGGAACGCTCGTATTCCTTCGACAAAAGCTGCTTGGAAATGAACTGGGTTCGCTGCTGGAAAGATCGAGACGTTCTTTTGAAAACCTGAAGACTCTGCAATCTCAGCTGATTCAATCCGAGAAACTGGCGTCCCTGGGACAACTGGTCGGTGGGGCGGCGCATGAGATCAACAACCCGCTCACAGCGATGCTGGGATATTCCGACCTGTTGAGCTCGTCCGCCCTGCCTCCGTCGGAACAGGCGTTCGCGGAGCGCATTGCGGCGCAAGTGCGGCGCACCCGAACGCTGGTTGCCAGCCTTTTGACGTTCGTGCGGCAGTCTCCTGCGCGATTGTCGGGGATCGACGTAAACTCAGTTGTACAAACCGCGCTGCGCCTCTTGACGCCGCAGTTCGAAGCCCAAGCCGTCGCCGTTCAAGTGGAGCTCGGCCACGCGATTCCGTCTGTGCTTGCGGACTCCAATCAGCTCCTGCACGTGTGCCTGCATCTGGCCGGCCAGATCTCGAATCAGCCGCAAGAACGATCCGTGCTTCGCGTCCGCACCTGGCAAGAGGGTGATTCCGTCATGACCGAATTCAGTCGCATTGCCGTTCCTGCCGAGAGTCCGTTCCATCCTTTGCAGGACACGCACGCGGCCAAAGCGGCTTCCCTCTCCCTCGGCGCTTGCTGCCGGATCGTACAAGAACACGGAGGGCGGATTCTCGCGCAATCCGGTGAAGGCGGGTACCTTGCCTTTCGCCTGGAGCTCCCCGTGGCGACGAAGTCCGCGAGCCAGCCATCCTTTTCGGTCCGTCCCAGTCATGCAGGGGCGGGAAGCTAGAAAAGTCAAAAGTCAGAGGTCCAAAGGCACCCGTGAAACCCAGGAAGTGACGTTTTCACTTTGCACTTAAACTTCTGAGCTTTGACTTCTAGCTGGAAACTTCGATCTCGACGGTCCTCTTGAGTTGACCGCAGGCAGCGAAGATGTCGCGGCCTCGGGGCCGGCGGATGAAGGCGGGAATTCCCACTCCCATCAGAATCTGCTGAAAGGCCATTACCCGCTCCTGAGCCGGCGTCTGGTAAGGCAATTCAGTTCCCGGGTTGAGAGCGATCAAGTTGACTTTGGCACGCACGCCGCGCACCAGTTCGGCAAGTTCCCGTGCATGCTCGGGCGCGTCGTTGACCCTGTCCAGGAGCACGTACTCGAAGGTCAGCCGTTCACGCGGGCGCAGTGGAAATGCCCGCGCTGCATCCATCAAGTCGCGCAGGTTCCACTTGCGATTGAGCGGCATGACCTCACTGCGCAGAGTGTCATTCGAAGCATTCAGCGAAATGGCGAGTTTCGGCCGTACCCGCTCGCGCCCGAAATCGTAAATCCGCGGCACAATACCAGCAGTCGAAACCGTCATCCGCGATTCCGGGATCCCTACCCCTTCGACCAGCAGAGCCACCGCCTTCATGAAGTTTTCATAGTTCAAGAAGGGCTCGCCCATTCCCATGAAGACCAGATTGACCCTTTGCGTGGGCGGGTTTACTCCCTGATCGCGAAGCACGGCGGAAATCTGGCCCACGATTTCGCCCGCCCCAAGGTTACGTTTGACGCCGAGCAATGCTGTCAGGCAAAAGCGGCAATTCACGGCGCAACCCACCTGGCTGGAAACACAGATCGTCGCGCGGCGCCATGAGGCCGACCCGGTTGTCCGCAACTCCAATTCATCTCCTGCATCGCTGCCGTCGCCAGTTTCCCCATCGTCCCCGTCCGGCATCCAGACGGTTTCGACGCTTTCGCCATCAGCCAATTCCACCAGATAGCGGATCGTACCGTCGCTCGACACGAACTTCCGGGCGATGCGAGGCATCCCCACCGACCAACCCTGCTCCCCCAGGCGTTCCCGGTAGTCGCGAGGCAAGGTGGAAATCTGGTCCAGCGTCTCGATTCTCTGGCGATAGACGGCATCAAACAATTGCTGGGCGCGGTAGGCGGGCTGTCCCGACTCCACAACCAGTGTCGTCAGTTCCTCAAAGTTGAGGCCGATCAGCGAGTTGGATGGCGCGGTCTGCATCCGCAAGGACCTGCTTTGAGTGTAGCGCCGGATGCCGCGATTGGATAATACCCGTAAGTTAAAGAACGGCGGACAGTTAGGCGCCTTGCCCTATAACACGCGGCAATGTGGGAGAATAGAAGGAAATCGCTGCCTTTCCAACTGTGTTTTAGACAATGGTAAAAGAGACGCGCAACATTCGTCGTCGCGTGTTGCCCAACGGGCTCACGCTCATTACCGAGCAAATGTCGCACATTCGCTCGATCTCCATCGGCATCTGGCTGAAATCCGGATCGCGCGATGAGGATGCCGAGTTCAACGGCATCTCCCACTTCATCGAACACATGGTGTTCAAAGGCACCGAGGGCCGTTCCGCGGAAGCGATCGCACGCCAGGTCGACTCGATCGGCGGCAACATGGACGCCTTCACCGCTAAAGAGTGTATTTGCTTCAACATCAAGGTGCTCGATGAGCACCTGCCCGTTGCCATGGACGTTCTCAGCGATCTGGTGCTTCGTCCGGTTTTTGACGTCTCCGACATTGCCCGCGAACGTGGCGTGATTCTCGAAGAGATCAAGATGGACGAGGACAGTCCGGATTATCTGGTCCACGAAATCTTCACCCAGAGTTTCTGGAAAGACCACGCGCTGGGAAAACCGATTCTGGGCACGCGCGACACAGTGAAACGCTTCGAGCGACCCGTGGTTTCGCACTACTACAACGGGCGCTTTGTGCCGGGCAACCTGATCGTGGCTGCCGCCGGGAATCTCGATCACAACAATTTCGTCGACTTGGTGTCGAAGTATTTCGAGCGCATGGAACCAGCGAGCAATGGCTTCCACTCTCCATCGCCGGAGACTTTTGCGCGCATCAACCTGCGCAACAAGAAATCGCTGGAGCAGGTACAGATCTGCCTGGGCGTGCCGTCGCATCCCATGGCGCATGAAAAGCGCTTTGCTTCGTACATCCTGAATACGCTGCTCGGCGGCGGTATGAGTTCCCGGTTGTTCCAGAATATCCGCGAACGCCAGGGGTTGGCCTACGCCATCTATAGCGATCTCAATCCCTACCGCGATACCGGGTGCCTGTGCGTGTATGCCGGGACATCGCGCGAATCGGCGACCAAAGTTGTGGAATCCGTGGTCGCTGAATTCCGCAATCTGAAGGCTGGTCCGGTGCCGGAAGAGGAACTGCGCCGCGCCAAGGACCAGCTCAAGGGCAGCCTGATGCTGTCGCTGGAATCTTCGACCGCGCGGATGTCGAACCTGGCTCGGCAGGAAATGTATTTCGACCGCTTCTACGGGCTGGACGAACTGATTGAACGCATCGAAGCTGTCACGGCGGAGGATCTGCAAGAGACCGCCAACGAATTCTTCCGCACCGAGCAGATTGCCGTCACAGTACTCGGCAACTTGAACGGACTCAAACTGACGCGAGACGAACTGGCCTGCTAAGACCAGATCGGCTACTGCGTGCGCAGAATTAGCTGCGTCCCAGTGTCCAGGTGGACGTTCTCCTTCTCCGAAGTGATCACCGAAGCTGGCCCAGCCGACTTCAACTCCAGCCCCTTCATGCCCACCACTCCCTTGCTGACGGGTCCGAGCGGAGCCGGACCACCCGAGGCTGGCGCGTCTGCACCTGCGGAAGTGGGATAAGTTGATGGCGCCGAAGATCGTGCTCCACCTCCGCTCATCCCGCCACCTCCCGGCATCGGTGCGGATGAGGGCATGCCGCCGTTGTCACTGATGGGTCCGCTTCCCTGGAGCGCAGGATTCTGCAGCGGGCGCGCCATCGCCTGGATCGCCGCCTGCATCGGAAGTTCCCGGCCGTCCTTCAGTGACATGCGGTCAAAGGCAATCCCCAACATGGAATCAGGCGAGTCCTTGCTGTGGGCCTTCGCTTCGGTTACATGACCGACAATCTTCGTGTCGCGAGGAATCACTACCTTTCCCTGCGAGAGCAGGTCCATGGACATTTTGGCCTCGATCTTGTCCCCGGGTTTCACCTTCTTGGCGTCCAGGGATTTCGACAACTCCGCGACAATCACGGTGCCGGCCGGCATCTGACCTTCACGCGATGCCTGGCTGGTTGCGGGACCAGCGCTCTCGGAAACCGCGCTCGCCGGCGCGGTATTCTGCGCTGCGGCTGACGCAACCACGGCCGCGATCACCAGCGAAAAGAGAAATATGCGCAGCATAGTAAAGACCCCTTTCTCTGTTCTCCCCTGTAGGATGCAGGGCCGTGATCGGGTTTTGCACAGGGAGTGACTTCGAATGTGGATTTTTTCTCGTCCGGAGGAGTGGGTCCGGTCTTAGTTGAATCCCTCGATGGCGGTCAAACGCCAGGTCCCGCGCTCGCCGAGCCAAGGAACGCAGGAGCTCGCGTCAAGACATCATCGGCACTTCCGGAGACTTGGCGTGCGGAAGGCTGACCCGGATCACATTCAGGAGTTCTTCGTTGTCCACCGGCTTCTGGAAGAACGCTGCCGCTCCAGCTTTGAGCGCACGCTCCTCGCTGCTCTGAGGGTCTCGCGCGGTAAGCACGATTACGGGAATCGCCGACAGCGCGTCGTTGCTCTGCAACCGGTCCAGAACCACGAACCCATCGCCTACCGGAATGCCGAGATCAAGAATGATCAGGTCCGGGTGCTCTTTCTGCGCGGTCGCAATCACGGAATAGCCGTCGCCGGCGGTGATCACATCACAGTTGTGGGCCCGCAGCCGCAAGCGCAGCGCGCGGACCAGATCAGGATCGTCATCGACAACCAGCACCTTCGGTTTCCGTCTCACAGTATCCTTCGTCTCTTTAGTTGCCACTGTTCCCTCCCGTTTTGATTGGACTTGCCTGCAAACTTGTCATGATCATCTCGGTCACGTGATCGGCGAGTGCTTCAACGTTGTTGCCTGCGGCGGGGTTTGCGCTCAATCTCGCCGGCTCCACCGGCGCGGTCGTGATGGTTAGCGTACCTTTGTTCTGCAGATCGCACACGCGGGTGAGTTGTTCGCGAATGCGCGTGGTCATGATCTGGGCGCGTTCCATGTCTGTCGACGCAACGACGAAGAATGTTTCCGTGGACCCGGAAGCGGCCATGGGCGGCAGGACCAGGTCTTTGTCGAGGTAAACACAGCGCCGCAATGTGTCCAGGCATTGCTGCCAGGTCTCGTGCCAATTCCCTCGCGGAGGATGGCTCAGCGGCGCCAGGTCCACCCGCACCAGCACAAATGAGGGCCGCAGTTGTCCTTCATTCAGGACGACTGGAGCTAACAATCCGGCGAGGGAAAAGATGGGCAGGGTGAAGGTGAAGGTGGCGCCCTGTCCCGGCTCGCTTGCCACCCAAATGCGGCCGTTGTGCATGCGAATCAGTTCCCGGCAGATGAATAGTCCGAGACCGAGTCCGGAGCGATTGTTATCGACCGACTCCGGGTCCTGATACAGGCGCTCGAAGATCAAGGCCCTTGCCTCGGGCGCAATGCCGCGCCCGGTATCACTCACCGAGACATAGACGGAACTCCGGTCGGCGTCGGCGAGACAGGCCTTCACCATGATTGAGCCCTGCGCCGGCGTGAACTTAATTGCGTTGTCGATCAGATTGATGAGAACTTCCAGAACGCGGCCGGGATCGGCATAGACCAGTGGGATGCGCTGATCCAGCCCTACCTCCAAGCCGATCTGTTTCTCGTGGGCCGCGGGCTGAATCATGGCCACGGCCTGCTCGATCAACTCAGCGATCGTGACGCAGCGCGGCTCGACGCGCAGCTTGCCGCTCTCGGCGCGGGTCGCTTCAAGCAAGTCGCGGATCATCGCGTGGAGTTGGTTCACACTCTTTAAGACCGTTTTCAGGTGATCAGATTGTTCCGGCGCGATCGGTCCCGCCAGTCCGTCCAGGAGAAGGGTGACATACTGGTGAATGCAGGTGAGCGGCGTGCGCAGTTCGTGGGAAAGGTGAGACAGGAACTGGTTCTTGAATTCAAGCTGCTGCTTGCGCACCATCTCGAGGGAACGCAGCAGCGCCTGCCGTTCGACGGCATAGCGAATGGCGCGTTCCAGGTGTCTGCTGGAGATGTCGCCCTTGATCAGATAGTCCTGCACACCCTGGTGCACGGCCCTCATGGCCAGGCCTTCGTCATCCTGGCCGGAGAGGACGACCACCGGGACGTTCGGCGCCCTCTCCATGATCTTGCGGAAGGTTTCGGCGCCGCGGCTGTCCGGCAGATTCAAGTCGAGCAGCACCAGCGAAGGGGTTTCTTTGCTCAGCGACAGCAGCGCGTCGGAGAGACGATGCACGCAATCCACCCGCACCGGTGAATGTCCTTCCACTAGGCGGAGCCGTACCAGGTCGGCGTCTCCCGGATTGTCTTCGATCAGCAGTATGTGCGTTTGCGGATGTTCCATCATTCTCCTCGCAGAGTTGCTCCGCGGCTGCCGAAGTACTCTCCGATCATCTGCACCGTCGAGAGAAAATCCTTCAGGTTGCCGGGCTTGCTGAGATAACAGTTGGCGCCCAGCTGGTAGCAGCGGACGATGTCTCGATTGGAGCGGGACGTGCTGAACACCACCACCGGAATCTGGCGCAGACTCGGGTCCGATCGCAATTCCGACAGGACCACTTCCCCGCCCCGCTTGGGCAGATTCAGATCCAGGATGATCACGTCGGGCAGGGGACCATCGGCGAAGCGGCCCTGGCGGCGCAGCAGGGCCAGTGCTTCATCGCCGTTGACGGTCTCGCGGACGCGACAAGGGAAAGGCGACTGCTCCAGAGCTTCGCGGGCGAGCGCAGCATCGGCAGGGTTGTCATCGACCAGCAGCACTTCGGGAACCGGGGTCATGGGCACGCTCTCCCGCTGCCGCAGGCCGTGCAGGCGGGCAGCGTGAACTGGAAGATGGATCCCTGGCCCACTTGCGATTCGACCCAAATGCGCCCGCCATAGTGCTCGACAATTTTCTTGCACACCGCCAGCCCGACGCCGTTGCCCGGGTATTCGAGCCGTGTGTGCAATCGCTGAAAGACGGCGAAGATGTTTTCCCGGTATTCGGGCGCGATACCGATGCCGTTGTCGGCGACCTTGAACAGCCAGAATTCCTCCTGCGGTTCCGCCTCGACGAAAACCGACGGCACTCGCTGGGCGCGGAACTTGATGGCATTCCCAACCAGGTTCTGAAACAGGTGCACCAGTTGCGAACGGTCCGCCCAAATCACGGGCAGCGGCCGCACAATCATTTCAGCTCCAGAGTCCTGGATGGCGGAGCCCAGGTTCAGCCGGACTTCTTGCAGCACGCTGTCGCAATCGACCGCGGTGCGGGCAACGCCGTTGCGGTCGATTCGGGCGAAAGTCAGCAAGTCGTGAATCAGGCTCTGCATGCGCAGCGCGCCTTCGGAGGCATAGGCGAGGTACTGGTCGGCTTTCTCGTCGAGTCGGCCGCGATAGCGTTCCGCGAGAAGCTGGGTATAGGCAGCGACCATCCGCAGGGGTTCCTGCAAATCGTGCGAGGCCACGTAGGCAAACTGTTCCAACTCACGATTCGAGCGGGCCAGTTCAGCGACCTTCTCTGAGAGCGAGGTCTCAGCCAGACTGCGTGGGGTACAGGGGCATACATGGTGCTCGACCAGCCATTCCTGGAGCGATTCCGCCTCGTGACGCCGCTGCTCGAACGCAGCCGAGTCGTCCACCGAGACCTCGCGAACGGTCAACTCGTCGGCGGCCAGGTCTTCGTCGACAACAAAGATGCGCCGCCTGCACGGATTGGAAGTTCCGATGCCACCCATGGTTGGATTGACCGTCTCGCCCTCCAAGAGATTGGTGGAAGCGGGCTCACGCGACACAGACGCGCGCCACCATCCCCCATGAACGGAACTATCGGCGGAGGCGTGCGGTGCTTTAAGCACCCAAAGGTCAGGGATGCGCGGGAAAATTCCTATCCCGGTTGGCCTTTGGGATACGTCCCGTTGGGGACCGTCGTTGTCACCCGCTTGGGTCTCGTCACTTCGCGTGATAAGCTGCACGGTTCTTCAGTCCCATTCTCCGACAAATGATCTGGCGCATCCTTGGTTCGATTTTCGCCGTGGCCGTGCTTGTGGCCTATCGCGTCATCGTTGCACGAACACCCCGCCCAGCGCCGCGCGATTCTGCCCCTTTGCCCGGCCAATGGAGTCTCTGGACTCTGATTCTGGCCAGCGCCCTGACTCTGTTTGCCGAACTGGCTCTCATCCGCTGGGTGGCGACGGAAGTTCGAATCTTCGCTTACGTCAAGAACCTGGCCCTGTTGCTCTGTTTTCTCGGATTCGGCCTGGGCTGCGCGCTGGCACGTCAGCCGGTGCGTTGGCTCGGGGCAACGCGGGCCTTGCTCGGTCTGATCCTGATCGTCCGTCTTCCCTGGCGCGGTCCACAGGTGATGGAGAACTTGTCCCAGATGCTGGGAGCGGCACAGGATGTACAAATCTGGGTCACCGCGGCCTCACGCAACTGGACCGGGTTTCTCTTGGCTGCCGCCCTGGCCGGTGTACTCCTCCTGCTGATCAGCTACGTCTTTATTCCGCTCGGGCAAACCGTGAGCCGGCAAATTGAATTGGCTCCGCGTACCTTGTATGGCTATTCGTGGAATCTGGCAGGCAGCCTGGCCGGTATCCTGGGATTTTTTGTGATCTCGTGGCTGGCGCTGCCGCCGACCGTCTGGTTTGTTCTCGTCCTGCTGGCGATTGCCTTTCTCTCAACTGACCGACAACAAAGAGTTCTGTTTGCAGTCGCCACCGTGCCGGTTGTGCTTCTCCTTTTCGATTCCGCCCGCCCGGACCACTTCAATGTCTGGACTCCCTACCAGCAGATCGAGTTTCAGGAAGACCGATTTCCGGATGGAGAATTCAAGCTCGCGCGAGTCCACGTGAATCACACCGGATACCAGAGAATGGTCAACCTCTCGCCCGACTTCCTGCGCCGACATCCAGAGCTCCTCGTCGAACCGGCCGAAGAGAATCCCTACAATCTTCCGTTCCGATTTACAACCGCGAGCCCCAGGGTCCTGATCGTCGGCTCGGGAACAGGCAACGACGTGGCGGCCGCCCTGCGCAACGGCAGCCGTGCGGTGGACGCGGTGGAGATTGATCCCACAATTCTCCGCCTCGGCCGTCTCCATCCCGAACGTCCCTATGACGATCCGCGTGTGTCGGCGCACCTCACCGATGCCCGTGCATTCATGAAACGTGCTCAGGGAAAATACGACTTGATTCTGTTCGGGCTGCTCGATTCGCACACCCAGCTCTCCGATTATTCCAACATGCGAATCGATAATTTTGTGTATACCGAGGAATCGTTTCACGAAGCCCGCGCGCTGCTGGCACCCGACGGCGTGCTTTTCATTAAATTCCAGGTCAACCTTCCCTGGGTCGGACGCCGGCTGGACCGGATGCTCTCCGAAACATTCGGCAAGCCTCCCGCGATGTTTTTTGCCCCTTCTTGGTACGCCGCCAGTGCCACTTGCTTCGCGATTTCAGCCTCCACTCAGGTTGAAACAAGGCTCAGCGATGCGCGTTGGCAGCAGTTCCTCGATTCCCATCGCCCGCCATTCCTTGAGTCCCCCGCTCCGATCGTCACCACCGACGACTGGCCGTATCTCTACCACCAGGGCCGATGGATCCCAGGAATTTTCTTTCTGCTGAGCATCCTGGTGATCCTGTTGGGGGCTGGGTTCTACTTCCAGATTCCGGAAGCGCGCAGCCGCGTTCCGTCCCTGTTCTTCTTCGGCATGGGCGCGGGCTTCCTCTTGCTCGAAACTCAAGTAGTCAGCCGACTGGCGCTGTATTTCGGAACCACGTGGCAAGTGAACGGCATTGTTATTGCCGCGATTCTTGGGGCACTGCTTATCGCAAATTTCGTGATTGAGGAACAGACGAAACCCTGGCCGCGATCCTGGACTTTGGCCGGGATTCTGCTCGGCATCGCCTTCGCCTATCTCGTGCCTTTTAGCCGGATTCCCGGTCCGGCGGCGTGGGTCGGATCCATAGCCGCGGTTGTGTTTGCAATTCCCGTGTTCTTTGCGGGGTTGCTGTTCGCATCGGAATTCCGGGCCACCGAGTCGCCCGCAGCCGCTCTGGGCGCCAACATGCTGGGTGCTGTCGTAGGCGGTCTGCTCGAAAACGTTTCTCTGATCATGGGAATGAAAGCGCTGTTGCTGGTGGCCGCGATTCTGTATGGATTGGCAGGTTTCGGATTTCGCGGGCTGGCGAAGAGCAGGAGTCGGTAGTCAGCGATCAACAGAACTGCCGACTCCTGACTCGAAACCCTCGTTCGAAGCAGCTTTGGCACATTCAGGCGCAGGCATTTAGCTGCAGGCGCCCCAACCTCGCCAATAATCAAGAGTCGTTCCCCGACCGCTACCGCGCCTTTTCCATCTCCACCGCCCTCGGAAAGAGGACGTTGTTCTCGAGATGAATGTGCCGGTGCAGGTCCTTCTCGAAGTTCGAAAGCGCCGTGTACAGTGCGCGGTAACTCGTGCAGGCATCGGGAGGGGCATTGTAGTCCTCGCTAGCTGCGCCCAGAGCTTTCAATGCTGCACCGGCCGAATCGTGCTCGTGTTCCATCATGCGCACGGGATTGGCGACGGTGCCGAATGGTGGAGGGAGAATCGGCTCATGTTGCAGCACCGATTCCTCCATCCGCTCGATGTAAGGGAACAGAATGTTTTCTTCTTTCATCAGATGCAGCGTCAACTCCTGTGCCAGTCCGTGAAACACGCTGCGGATGTGCGCGAGTTCGGGATGGTTGGCGCCGTGCTTCTCGCACACCTTGTCCGCCAGCTTTTCAATGTGCGGGATTTCGGTCCGCAGGAAAACGTGGTGGGTTTGCACGATGTGCGCGATCAGTTCGGCCAGGGAGCCTGATTGCAGTTCTTTGCTGCTGCGCTCGATTGGCTTGGCCAGAGCCGCTTCCAGGGCGTTCAGGACTTCGTCCACCTTGAGATTGGCGGCCGTGCAGGCCTCGTCCAAAGGCCGGTTTCCGCCGCAGCAAAAGTCGATCCCGAGCTTCTCAAATACAGGGATGGTTTGGGGAGTCTCAATCGCGTAGTCGCGAACCGTCTTGCTTATCGTCAGCGTCATCACACATTCTCCGGGCAGCAAAACTGCTGCTGCGCTCCAAATCTAGGAGAATCTGACTTCCCTGCCGATGACTTTTGTCACGGTCCCGAGTGGCTTCCAGCTACTGCCTGCCAGCCACTAGCCCTGATGGATACTGGGCATTCGTAGCTAGGAATTCTCATCCAGTTCGGCCTCCAGGGCCTTGAGGTTGGAGATCACGACCCGCCGGCCGTCCATCTGGATCAACTTCTCGGATTGAAAGCGGCTCAAGTTCCTCGAGACCAACTCCCGTACGGTCCCGATCTGTGAAGCCAATTCCTGGTTACTGGCCGGCAGAGTGAGTTCAATCCCGTCCGCAGTCCGTGTTCCTTCCCGCTTGGCCAGTCGAACGAGAAACGCAGCCAGCCGATGACGCACGGTAGTAAACGAAAGCTCTTCGATGATGCCGACCAGTCGCCGCAGGCGTGCCCCGACGACGCGCAGCACTTTCAACGCGACCTGCGGATGCGCCAGGCAGAGTGCGTTAAAATCCTGCTTGCTGATAAACAACAATGTGGAGTTTTCGATCGCGGAAGCGGAAGCGGGGTAATTTCCTCCGTCAAACACCGGCAACTCTGCCATCGAGCCGCCCGGTCCATCAATGCTGAGTACCTGTTCCCGGCCACCGGCAGAGCTCTTGAAAATGCGGATATGCCCGCTCTCGACCACGTACATGCCGGTGCAGGGTTCGCCTTCACCGAACACCATTTCACCGGAAGAAATCTTGCGCGCGACCGCCCGCTGAGCGAGGAAGTTCAGCTCTTCTTCCGAAAGCCCGGTGAACAGCCCCACCTGGGCCAGAGTCTTGGCAGCGTTCGAGTTCGCCTGAAGCACTCGCTCATTCTACCGAAGACAAAAAACTAGTTCGCCCCGGCAGCCGCCTTTGTTGCCTGTGCCTCGCGCGCCGGCGGCACATACAGCACCGGAATACCCTGCTTGTTGATCATGTCATTCAGCGCAACCAGGTCTTTGGTCATCAAGTCATGACATTGTGCCAGCAGCGGCAGAGACTGATTCTTCAAGTCCTCGAAAACCTGCAGTTGCTGTGCCGTCGGTGCATAGTCGCCGGCATCTACGCTGAACAACAGTGCGTGCAGGCGTTCATCGATCAGCACCGGGAAATTCAGGTTCGCCTCCGAACTCTTGGCATTGACCTGCAACAGCTGTCCTTCCACATCCATGCTCTTCTTGTCGAACTCCTTGGCGGCGGAGACGAGGGTTGTATATCGCGAGTCTTCCCCCAGCCTACGATCAAGGCCGTGAAGTTGAGTGCGTACCTCGCGAACCGCTCCGATCGCCTCGTGGAGCTCGGATATTTCGGCCACGATTTTTCCAGCCAGGTCAACTTGTTTCTGCAGATCTTCGGTCGGCGTTTTGGTGCGCGGGTCGGGCTTCAGCTCCAGCGGCGCGGTGAACGACTTTCCTTCCACGGTCAGGCGCACCTGGTACGTTCCCGGCATGACCATGGGGCCACGGTTGCGGAACTCCGCGCCCGGCTCGCCCGCCAGATGAGTAGCTCCCTCCGAGCGCAAGTCCCAGGCAAAACGGTTCAGACCCGCATCGGTCGGAATCTTCTCCTCGGGAGTGGTCAGATCCGGCCACTCGGGCGGCGTCTCGGCTTCCTTCTTCTCTTCATTCGAGTAGCGCCGTACGACTTTGCCTTGGCTGTCCAGGAATTCCAGCGTGACCACGCCTTTTGGCACCGTCACGAAGTAGTAATAGACGATCGCCCCGTTTGGCGGATTCTTTCCCACCGGCTGACGCCGTTCGAAAGAGTCCGGCCAGCGCATGCGATACGTCAACCGTGGCTTGAAGAGCACCGGCTGCGCCGCTGCCTGTGTGGTCGTTGCCCGCAGCGGAGTCAAGTCATCCAGAATCCAGAAGGACCGCCCGTGAGTAGCGACGATGAGGTCATCATTCTTGACGATCAGATCGTGGATCGGGGTGTTCGGCAGATTCAATTGCAGCGACTGCCAGTTGGCTCCGCCGTCGAAGGAAACGTAGATGCCGGTCTCCGTGCCCGCATAGAGCAGGTTCCGGCGCACGGGGTCTTCCCGGACCACGTGCGTGTAAGCTCCGTCCGGAATGCCGTTCGTGATCTTCGTCCAGGTCTTGCCGAAGTCGGTGGTCTTGAACAGGTAGGGCTTCAAGTCGTCAAGTTTGTGCGTATCGACGGCATAGTAAGCGGTTCCGGCATCGTGCGGGGACGCTTCGACCAGGCTAACCAGGCTCCACTCCGGAACATTCTTCGGCGTCACGTTCGCCCAATTTTTCCCGCCGTCGCGCGACATCTGGAATAACCCGTCGTCGGTTCCTGCCCACAACAGGTCTTTCTGCACCGGCGACTCGGCAATAGTGAAGACCGTGTCGTAGTACTCGACCGAGGTGTTGTCCTTCGTCAGAGGACCTCCGGACGAAGCCTGCTTGCTCTTATCGTTGCGAGTGAGATCAGGGCTGATCGCAGTCCAACTCCGGCCCTGGTCGGTAGTTTTGAAGACGCGCTCGGCCGTTGTGTAGATCACATTCGGATCGTTCGGCGAAACCACGATAGGATGTGTCCATCCCAGGCGATATTTCAAATCGCCCACGCCATGGCCGGAGCTGTCCATCGGCCAAACAGTGACGTCCTGCAACTGATTGCTGCGGCGGTCGAGCCGCGTAATAGCGCCCTGGCCCGAACCGGCATAGATAATCTGCGCGTCGCGCGGATCGGGAGCGATGTATCCGCTTTCGCCGCCACCCGCATCGAACCAGTGTTGCCGCCCGACGTAGCCGTCGTCCGTGCGGCTCGCAATGCCGACGGTAGAGTTATCCTGTTGCGCCCCATAGACGTTGTAGAGAAAATCATTGTCGGCAGCCACGTGGTAGAACTGCGCCGTGGGTTGGTTATATTGCGTGGACCAGCTCTTGCCGGCGTCCACGGAAATCGTCGCGCCGCCATCATTGCCGTTGATCAGGCGACTTGGATTCTGCGGATCGATCCAGAGCGCATGATGATCGCCGTGGGGCGCGGGCAGGAGGTTCAGCGTCTTGCCGCCATCGGTCGATCGGAACATGCCGGTGTTCAACATGTACACCGTGTCTGCGTTTCTCGGATCCGCAAAAATGTGGGTGAAATACCAGGCGCGCTGCGTGAGCCGCTGATCGTCATTCACCCGCGACCAGGAGTCACCGCCGTCGTCGGAGCGGTATAGGCCGCTGTCCTTAGCCTCGATCAGCGCATATACGCGGTTCGAGTCCGCGCCGGATACGCTCACCCCAATGCGTCCCATGATCCCCGAGGGCAGTCCTTTTCCGTCCAGCCGCTTCCAGGAATTGCCGCCATCGGTCGACTTGTACAGCCCGCTGCCCGGGCCACCGCTGTCCAGGCTCCACGGCGTCCTTTGCACTTGATACATAGCAGCAAACATCACGTTGGAATTGTGCGGATCGACCGTGAAGTCAATCGCGCCGGTCTTGTCGTCTTTATAGAGAACCTTCTCCCATGTGTTGCCGCCGTCGGTGGTGCGAAATACGCCGCGATCCGGATTCGGTCCATATGCGTGGCCGAGTGCCGCTACGAATACGTGATCGGCATTCTTCGGATCGATCCAGACTCGCGCAATGTGCTGTGTCGCGTTCAGGCCTACGTGGATCCAGCTCTTGCCGCCATCGGTCGTTTTGTAGACGCCGTCACCGTAGGAAATGTTGCCGCGAATGCACGACTCGCCGGTCCCAACGTAAATCACATTCGGATTGGACTCCGACACGGCGATGGCGCCGATCGAGGAAATCACGTTCTTGTCGGAGATTGGCTGCCAGCTTACGCCGCCGTCGGTGGTTCGCCAAACACCTCCGGCTACGCCGCCGAAATAGTAAGTGTAGGGAGTGCCGACGACGCCCGTCACAGCCAGCACGCGACCGCCGCGGAAGGGACCGATGTCGCGCCACTGCATTCCTTTGAATTGCGCTTCGTTATAAGGCTGCGCCACCGCAACGCAGGCTACAGCCAAAATCAGGGCACACCACAACACTCTAGGAAATTTCACGGTACAGCCTCCTGGCTTGGATACGATTCGCAATAGTACATCCACTCTCTGAACACTGTCATGCAACGGAACCGACACACCGATCGTCTGCAGAGGGTCAGCGAGACTCTTCGCCTTCCAGTTTGAAGATCCGCTCCATGCGCAGCCATTTTTCGCCGGGCTTGGCCTGCGGCAACGACTGCTGAAATCTCCACATCAGTTTTTCCCACTCCTGCACTTTTGGGTTGAGCCGGTCCGCTTGGGCCTTGGCCTCAAACGAGAAGCCCTCGTTGACTTCCATGATCATGAACATGCGCGTCCCTAGCAGATAGATCTCCATGTCCTCGATGCCGGAGTTTCGAATGCTCTGGGTGATCTCAGGCCAAACCTTCTCGTGATAACGCCTGTATTCCGCGATGAGATTGGGATCATCCTTCAAATCGAGGGTCAGACAGAAGCGCTGTTTCATTCCACTTCTCCGGAAGGAACGCTCAGGGGCACGGCTGCGGCTGCCACCGTCGCCGGGCGATATCCGCGCATTGCGAAATAGAACACGTATGCATGGCAAACGAGAGGGACTACAAACGCCCGCTGAATATTCCAAGCATCGGAAATTCTGCCCATGATCGCAGGACAGACTGCCCCGCCGATGATCGACATTACCAACAGAGACGACCCGAGTTTGGTATAGGGACCGAGGTTTTTCAAGCTGAGCGCGAAGATCGTCGGAAACATGATGGAGTGAAAGAAACCGATCAGAACGATCGCCCACACCGTTGGCTGTCCTGCTCCGAGCAGAACAACCAGCAGGCACAGCAGTGATCCTCCGGCGAACAGACTGAGGAGGCTCGCTGCCGGCACCTTGCGCATGATCGCGGAGCCCGTGAATCGTCCAATCATGAAACCCAACAAATGCGCTTGTAGATAATGTGCCGCCTCTTTCTCGTAGGTCCCCGGCAGCGCAAATTCCGCAAATCGAATAATGAAGCTGGCCACGCCGACCTGCGCGCCGACGTAGAAGAATTGGGCCATTACGCCCTTGATCAGGTGGCCAAAAGCCAAGGTATCCCTCAGCTTCACTTCTGATTCCTTCACGCCATCGCTTTTGCGCTCCTGGATCTCGGGCAGTTTCGTCAAAAAGATGAGCAGCGCAATAAACAGAAAAATTCCGGTGATGACCAGATAGGGCGTCTTCACCATGTTGGCTTCGGACACCCGATAACTCAGCAATTGCTCCGGAGACATCGCGGCCAATTGCGCTGGAGTGTGCTCGATACCGGAAAGGATGAATCGGGAGCCAAGAAGCGCCACCAGCACGGCGCCAGCCGCGTTGAATGACTGCGCAAGGTTTAGCCGCCGTTCTGAGCTCTCTGCCGGACCCAGCGTGGTCACATACGGATTGGCCGCCACCTCCAGCACCGACTGACCACAAGCCATCACGAAAAGGGCAAATAGGAAGAATCCGTAGACTCGAACCGAAGCGGCAGGAATGAAAAGGATCGTTCCCGTGGCGCAGACCAGCAGTCCGGTGAGGATTCCCCGCTTGTAACCGACTTTCTGCATCAGCCAGCCTGCCGGGAGGGCCGCGAGAAAATATCCGCCAAAGAACGCCGACTGAATGAGCGACGACTGAAAGTCCGTCAGCCCAAATGCCTTCTTGAGATGCTGAATCAGAATGTCATTCAGGTTGACGCCAATCGCCCACACGAAGAACAAGCTGGTCACCAGAGCCAGTGGTAGAACGTAGCGTCGTTCCGTGATCGGCACCGATGCAGCCATTCCGTTGTCCTCAGGTCAATGCGCGGTCGAGATGCACATAGCCACCGTCCACAAACAGGTGCTGCCCGGTCGTGTGGCTGGACTGCGAAGAGATGAGAAATACAACCATCGAAGCAATCTCCTCTGCCGTCGTCATGCGCTTCTCGAGTGGGATCTTCGAGAGAATTAACTTCAATTTCTCTTCAGGATCGGGAAACGTGTCGAGCCACTGGCGGTAGAGTGGCGTCATGACCTCCGCGGGGATCACGGTATTAACCCGAATCCCGTAAGGCAACAACTCGACCGCCCATTCCCGAGTGAGGGCCATAATGGCGCCTTTCGACGAAGCATAGCCCGATGTACTGCCCTGCCCCGTAACGGCAGTCTTGGAGCCGATGTTGACGATGGCCCCGCGGGAGCGCTTCAAGTGCGGCAGCGCGTAGTGCGCCATGCTGTAGTAGTGGACCAAGTTGCGATTGAGGGACGCGACATATTCACCCGGACTTCCCTGCTCCAAGCCAACCTTGTCGTTACGCCCGGCGTTGTTCACCAGCGCATCGATGTGGCCGAACATCTCCAGTGTCTTCTCAACCGCTCGTCGGCAGTTTTCTGGATCGTCAAGTTCCACCGTGATCAGCTCGCAGCGTGCGCTGGCGCGTTGTAACTCGGCCCGCACTTCCTTGCCGGCTGTGGCGTCGCGGCCCACGATGACCGGCACTGCGCCTTCGCCAGCGCACGCGCGCACAATTGCCGCGCCGATCCCCTTCGCGCCGCCTGTAACGATGACCACCTTGTCTTTCAAATGGAGATCCATCCCTCACCCTCGCAGGTTGAACCAGCCACCGTCGATCGGATAGTCGACTCCCGTAATGAACGCCGCCTCATCCGAACACAGAAATAACGCCAGGGAGGCCACCTCGCCCGGCTCCGCCATCCTTCCGATCGGCTGAGCCTTCGACAACCTCTGAAACATTTCCTGCTCGCGGCCGGGATAATTCTTCTGCAGATAGCCGTCAACGAAAGGCGTGTGCACGCGCGCCGGCGAAATGCAGTTGCAACGGATGTTGCAGGCCAGATAGTCGCGAGCGACGGAGTAGGTCATCGCAATCACCGCACCCTTGCTCATGGAGTAAGCAAAACGATCGGCGAGCGCGCTCGAACCGGCAATTGATGCTAGGTTGAGGATCACTCCGCCACCATGGTCCTTCATGTGTCCCACGACTGCGTACATGCAGTTGTAGAATCCCTTCACATTCACGCGGACAATACGGTCAAAATCTTCCTCGGATGTATTCTCGACCGTGCCGATCTGCGAGACGCCAGCGTTATTGATGAGGATGTGAACACGTTCGTGAACGAACAAATTCCCGAACGTGGCTTTCACCTGCGCCTGGTTGGTGACGTCGCAGGCATGCGCGGAAGCGACGCCGCCAGCATCCATGATCTGCTTACAACTTACGGCCGCCGCCTGTTCGTTGATGTCGAGGATGCGGATGGACGCGCCGTGCGCCGCAAGCGTCAACGCGATGGCCTGGCCTATCCCGCTGCCGCCGCCCGTAACCACTGCCACTTTGCCGTCCAGTCGGAAACTCCGTGCGTGTGTGGTGCTGTCGGTCAAAGCGAGACACCTCGTTTCCAGGGGATGAAGTCTTCCTGCCCTTTCGTCTCCGCCTTGGTTCGAACTGTTCCGCTTGCGACGTCTATCGTGAAGTCGAGAATCGCTTCGCCCATCTGCGTGATCGTTGTCTCGCCGGAAATGATCGGGCCCGTGTCGACGTCGATGATATCGGCCATGCGCTGCGCAAGTTGTGAACTGGTGGAGAGCTTCACGACGGGCGCGATCGGATTCCCAGTCGGTGTGCCCAGCCCCGTGGTGAATAGAACCACGCTGGCTCCCGCTCCGACCTGGGCCGTTACGCACTCGACATCGTTCCCCGGCGTGCATTGGAGATTCAATCCCGCTTCAGTCGAATATTCCGGATAATCGAGAACCGCCGCCACCGGCGACGTTCCACCCTTCTTCGCCGCGCCGGCCGACTTCATGGCGTCGGTCAGCAGGCCCTCACGCATGTTGCCGGGAGAAGGATTCATCTCAAACGCCGATCGGACTGCCGCGGCACGCGCGGCGTAGTCACCCATCAGACGCATGAACTGCTCTCCCACAGCCTTCGTTTTGCCCCGGTCAATCAGATCCTGTTCCACGCCGCACAACTCCGGGAACTCCGAGAGAATCGTCCGTCCGCCCAGAGCGGCGAGCAGATCGGACGTGTGTCCAATCGCGGGATTGGCCGAGATTCCCGAGAAGCCGTCCGATCCCCCACATTTCAATCCCACGCACAAGGCAGAGAGCGGCGCCGCTGTGCGCTGAGCCCGGTTGGCTTCCACCAGCCCTTGGAAAGTCTGGCGGATCGCCGCCGTGAGCATCGCTTCCGCCGACCCGCTCTGCTGCTGTTCGAGAATGAATAGCGGCTTGTCGAAGTTCGGATTGCGTTTGCGAATTTCAGATCGCAGGATCGGGATCTGCGCATGCTGGCAGCCCAGGCTCAGCACCGTTGCTCCCGCCACGTTGGGATGATTCATATATCCGGCGATGAGTCCACAAAGATTGTTGGAATCCTCTCGCGTTCCACCGCAGCCGCCCTCGTGCATCAGGAAACGAATGCCATCGACATTCTCAAACACCCGGCTGCCCGCCAGCGCGGGGCCTGCACCGGCGAGATGGTGGTCCGCGATCTCTCCCGTTTTTCCCTGCCGATATAACCGCGCCAGTTCCGCGACTTGTCGGCGGTAAGGCTGCTGCGCCGCGAACCCCAGTTCTTCTTCGAACGCCTGTTTCAAAACCTGGATGTTCTTGTTCTCGCAAAATACGAGCGGCACCACGAGCCAGTAATTCCTCGTCCCCACTTGCCCGTCAGAACGGTGGTACCCGTGAAACGTTCGCTGCGCCCAGCGCGAAACGTCCGGAGGCGACCAGCGGTATTCGCCCACCTGCGGATGAAACGGAGCGGCCTGGTGCTGAATATTGCTGGTCGTCAGGAGTTCTCCGGCCGCAATGGGCCGCACAGCTTTGCCCACCAGCACGCCATACATGACAACGGCGGCATCGCACTCCAGGTTCGTCGTGGCGAACTTATGTTTGACTGGAACGTCCGAAACCAGGGTATGCATCTTGCCTGCGAACTCGATTCGATCCGCCGATTCCAGGTCATTGAGCGCGACAAGCACGTTGTCGCGCGGGTCGAGTTGAAGGACTCGAGAGTGCATAGAAAACTGACCAGCGCCCAAGTCAACTGCAGGCGCAGAAAAAGGACCAGTTATTGTAATGCACGAAATGTCAGGATTCGGCTCCTCAGGGAACAGGTAGTCGCCAAAACCGTTGTGCATTGCCGCCCAGCACGGCGTCCAGTGCGGCGGGCGCGTGCCTAGCAAGATAGTTCTTCACCACTTCGAGAGTGCGCGCATACGATGCCGCGACCAGGCACACCGGCCAGTCGGACCCCACCATGAGCCGTTCGGGCCCGAACGCATCGAAGGCAACATCGAGATAGGGCGTCATCTGTTCCGGATTCCATCGCTGCCAGTCCGCTTCTGTGACCATGCCCGAGAGTTTACAGAACACATTCGGAAACGCTGCCAGACGCCGAATCCCACGCGCCCAGGTCGTGATCTCAACGGCCTTGATCGGCGGCTTGGCCAGATGATCGAGTACGAACCGCTCCCGCGGAAGGCGCTCGACGAACTCCGCCGCCACGGGAAGATGTCGCGGGTAAATCAGGATGTCGTACGCAAGATGGAACTCTTCCAACGCCGCGATGCCGCGCAGGAATTCCGGCTGCAACAGAAAGCGGTCATCCGGTTCAGCCTGCACGATATGACGAACACCGACCAGCTTCGGATTCTTAGCGAGGGCCGTCAAGTTCGAGCGCACGTCGGGGGAGCGAAGGTCGACCCAGCCAACCACTCCTAATATCGACGCATGCCGATCTGCCAGATCGAGCAGCCATCGAGTTTCTTCCAGTGTCTGGCGGGCCTGCACGGCAATGGACCCGTCGAATTCGTTACGCTCAAGTTCAGGCTGCAGATCGTGCGGCAAAAAATCGCGCCGCAGTGACGCCATGGAGTCCTCGATCCACCCATACTCGTCGGGATTGTAGATCCAGAAATGCTGGTGCGCGTCGATACGCATGTGTCAGAACGCAGAAATGAGAACACGAACAGTTCGGAATAAACGCTAGACCGGTCCAACCACCAACTGCCGGGATTCTCCCAGCCCCTCGATTCCGAGTTCCACCACGTCGCCGGCTTGCAAGTATTTCGGCGGCTTCATGCCCAACCCAACGCCCGCCGGCGTTCCCGTGCTGATGAGGTCTCCGGGAAGCAGCGTCATGAACTGGCTGACGTAGGAGACGAGCGCGGGCACGTCAAAAATCATTTTGGAGGTGGAACTGTTCTGGCGAAACTCGCCATTCACCTTGAGCCACATCGACATGCGACCAACGTCGGGAATCTCGTCGGGCGTCGCCAGGAATGGTCCCAGCGGAGCAAACGTGTCAGCGCTCTTTCCCTTCACCCATTGGCCGCCGCGTTCCAGTTGAAAAGCTCGTTCTGAGTAGTCGTTATGCAGGACGTATCCTGCGACAGCAGCGAACGCCTGCTCCCGCGAAACGTATAGACACTTCTTGCCGATCACCACCGCCAGCTCGACTTCCCAGTCCACCTTGGTCGCATGGCGCGGAATCACCAGCGAATCATTGGGACCGCACAACGACGTCGTCGATTTGAAGAAGAGAACCGGTTCGCCGGGAGGCTCCATTTTTGCTTCTGCGGCGTGATCGCGAAAATTGAGGCCGATACACACGATCTTGCTGGGACGGCAAATAGGCGGCCCCAGGCGTACGGACGCGACAACGTGCGGCGCGGAACCTGCATTCTTCTCGACCCAGTTCCTCAGTCTGCTGAGTCCGGCGCCGGCAAAGAACGCCTCGTCGTAGTCGGATCCGAAGTCCGACGCGTCGATGCGTGTCCCATCGTCAAGCAGGACTCCGGGCTTCTCTCGATCAGGCTCTCCAAATCGAATCAGCTTCATGCAGTCAGCGCTCCCGTGCGCAACGCAACCGCATGATGCGGACGAGTCATCGTTCAGATTGGGATAGATACTAACACCGCGTGGATTGCCTTAGTGACCGACTGGCTTCAGAACAGCGGTGTTGCGCTCATCGCCGGCGATCCGGCGATAGAAGGTCTTGAGTTCGTCCATTTTGCTCAACGGCACGCTGAGTTCTTTGATCTCAAAGGTCCGCGTGTATCGCAGGACACTGCCCGTCGCCTCAGTCTTGCTGTGGTAGCTGGCAAAACTGTAGTTGAGATCGAGCGCGGGGGGCAGGTCGTCGATTTCATAGCCCTGGGGTAGCGCAATCTCAAAACTGTCAGTGTCGAGTGTGGGCCCGTCGAATTCCAGGGGAAACTGGCGTGGTTCTTTGGTTTCGAGCACCGGGCTCGATTTCGTTCCCACTACGCGGGGACGGACTAACAAGAGGTTGCCGGCGGTCTTTGCGTATCCTGGCGAAACGACCGAAAAACGATACTCGAATGGCAGAGCTGATTCCTGATAATTCGCAACAATCGCCTTGGTGATCTGAAATGTCGACAGCGAGTGGGAAAGCAGGGTCTCGATCGGCTTGATCCTGTCGGCGTCTCTGGTGACCGAGCGAAGGGCTTCGCGTTGTTGTGCCGCACGGTCTCCAAGGCGCACTTCGTTGAATTCGCCGGCCAGCGTGCCTTCCGGCGTGAGGGTCAGCCTGGCAGTGCGCCGAATGCTGTTCATGTTGGCCGGTTGCTTCGGCAGTTGCACGAGTTCCCCACCCTCAGGTCCGACCAGGAGGCCGTAGTTCGCCTGAAGGTAGCCACCAATCTCCCCGAATGGCGTCACTTCGTTCGTGGGGTCGAAGAACAAGAGATTACCCAATCTGGGATGCTGCAACACCGCATAGAGCGACGGGTCGGAAAGTCCGGCGGGAAGCTTAACGGCCAGAATCGCGTGATTGAACGCACCCACGTGCGCCTGCACCTCGGGAGTAACAGAACCACGCTCGGTGTTGATCACGACATAGTAGGAGTCGATGCCGATCTCATGCAGCATGGCGCTCATCAGTGTAGCCTTGTCTTTGCAGTCACCGTAATGGTGGTCGAAGACCTCCTGAGCGGGATGGGGCTGCCAGCCTCCGATACCAAGTTCGATCGCAACGTAGCGGACGTCACGCTGGGCAAAGCTAGCCAGCGCACGCATCTTGTCGAGCGGCTTAGAAGCGTTGGCGGTAAGAGCTACTACCTTCTGTTTGATGGCCGGCGACGACTCGGCGCGGCCCCGAGTGAGTTCTGTGTACCATGCGCCCATCTGACGCCAGTCCGCAAAAGTCTTCCCTGGCGCGGAACCTCCAGCGGGGAAATAGGAAATGATCATCTGGCCGGCAACGCCGTCCCAGGGTGGCATTTCTTCCTCTCCGCGCAGTCCCTTCACATCATCGACCGACCACTGCCATTGATTGCCGGCTTGCGATGGCTTCACCTCAGGAGCGTTCAAGAAAGTTGCCCTGTATTCCCATCCGGCCGGGAGCTGCAGCGTGAAATGCGATTCGCGGACTGGGACGCTTGACTGAAAATTCCAGAGGTCCTGAAGAACATAGGGTTGCTCTTCGCGCTCATATTCGTAGCCGATGATGTTGCCCGGATCGGACGCGGGGATCTGCAAGACTTTTGCGCGGACGTCGGAAACGAGTTCGGCACCGTCAATCTTGGGCAGCGAGACCTCGGCACCATCCTTGTCTTTAACTTCGTAGTCCTTGCCCTGAGCGGGAATGCACCACCCGCGGAAATTGCTGATCTTGGCGTGAGATTCGAAGGGAACAATAACGAAACCGAAATCCCGTCCATCGGGGCGCAGAATCTTATAGGCGCGGCGGACCGTCGTCCGCACCTTCTCCGTGGATTGCACATTCACGACCTCGTCGGCATAGAGGAGGATCGCTTCCGTCTTGTCGTCATGGGCCGGCAGCGGTGCGTTGACCACAGCATGCATCCAGGCTGGAGCGTCGCCGGCAAGGGCACGCGGAGGAAAAGCTAGGAACCATCCCCCAACGATCGCCCCGAAAAGTACAGCGCCCAACCTAACTCGATGGCTGCAAGACGACCTGTTGCTCATCTCCCGTCCTCACCAATTGAAAGAATTGTCGCAGAAGCCCGTATTGGTTCTGCCCGATCAACATCAGGTCCGTTCGCACAGTTCGGCTAATATGCAAGGAACCTTTCGTATCTTCAGACTTCAGAACGTAGGCGACCGCCTTGGCATCCTCGACGATCGGATTGGGCAGGCTGCTCACCCTCCATCCCAGCGGCAGCGTGATACTGATGTCGTCCGCCTTCAGAAAGGGATGATGAAAGTACACAGGGTGGACGCGGTCGGCATGCTCGAAGAGATGCTTTTCGGAGTTGCCGAAGATCCCAAGCGGAAACAGCGCCCGGCGCCCGGCGCCGGAGACCCAACCCGGAACCTTCACGTGATATTCGGCAACCAGGATCGGAGTAATCGCCGACCAGTCGGGCTTGTTGGTCAGTTCCACATCCGCGCCGACGGGTACCGACTCCTTGACCATGTCTTCGAGCTCCGTCTTGCGGCTCGTGTCGTCTTCGTCCCGTTCTTCGGTTCGCAGTTCGAGCGCCACCAGTCCGACAAATGTCATCGTCAGTTTTCCCTCGAGTGTGCCATCTTCGGACAGAGTGAACTCAGCCTTGCGCTCGGTCTTCGCCGACCCGCTGTCGGGCATGGAAGTCATGACCCACTGTCCGCCGTCTTTGTCGAGGAGCAGTCCTTGCACCTGCGTCTCATCCCACGGAAGGAAGCCGTAGGGAGCGAACTTTGCGCCCGGATCCAGGTAGAGGTCCTTGCCCGCCAGTTTCACGAGGACAACATCGGTGTTGAGCTGGTTGCCTTTGATCAGCTTCGGGTCGAAGAAGTAAGTAGCGCGCGAGGAAATGCGGACACAATAAGCGTCCACACCCGCTGCCCTCGCCAGCGCAATAAAGAGCCAGTTGATGTCGACGGAGGCTCCATAACCCCGCTTCCAAATCTCTTCCACGTTGTTGATATCTTTTTCCTTGGAGCGCTTCGCCTCCTGCTCCGTCTTCTCGCGCTCGAACGTGGTGTTGCGGAACTGCAGGACGCGGTCATAGATCTTCTGCAGCTTGATTTCCGGAGCGTCCCCAGGAGAGACGATCTGCGCGACTGCTTGTTCCATCGCCTTGCGTTTGTTGATGAAATCGCTGAACGTGGAGAACCAGTCCTTGTCATACTGCTTCCAGAATTTCGTCGGGTCCGATTCGAAGTTTCGATCGGAGTAGGTGAACTCCACCCGGACCTTCAACGTGTTCTCCGGCGGCATGAAGTCTTCTACCTGAAATGCGGGGACATCGTGGGTTTCCATGCGCACGTAGGATCCGTCTTTGGCGGGCGGCTTCGTCCCTTCCGGCAAGCCCACCGGCCAGCTCCATTGCAGGGCGAAGTCGCCACTGGGTTTCAACGAAAACTTGGCATTTTTGGTGAAGAGTTCTTCGCTGATGATCCACCGTGAGTCATAGACATAGCCCGAATTCATGTCTGTGACGAACGAGTAGTCGATGATGGTTCCTACCCGGACATCGGGCAGGGTAAAGGTCTTTGCCAGGAACTTGACGCCCTTGGCCTTGACTACCGTCTTCTCGTAGATCTTGCCGTCGAATTCCGCCACCGCGCCGTCAGGCTGAATGGTGCGAGCTTTGATTCCACGCACTTGGCTCTGCTGTTTGACGAAGGGGATTTCGACGTCGGCGTACTTGCGCCCTTCTTCCGTAAAGATCTTGATGCGGGCAAGATTGATCTCCCGGCCCGTGGTGTCATCCCGATCCACCTGGCGATAGAGGAAAATGGCCGGCGCGCCTGGAGCTTTAGGCTCGGCCGTCATCTTCATCTCATCGGGAGAAACGGCAGGCCAGGCATCGCCGGCCCAAGCGGGGAGGATGCAGCACAGCGCAGACGCCGCCAACAGCACGGCCGTTCGAATGTTGCGTTTCGACACGGTCATTCTCCAGGAATAAAAGGGTGAGGGCACGAACTGAAATGGCAGGCTAAACGGCGTTGACTTTTTCCGAGGAGCAGAGATAGACACCGAAGGCTGCCGAGCACGCATCTCGCCTCCACCGAACCCCCGGCCCCCTCGCACAAGGATTCGGCAACTTCCAAGTTTGACGGTTGAGTATATTCGGCCGCCTTCAGACGTCAAGGAGAAAAATCACCCGGCTGTGTGATGCCCGGGGCAGACCCGGCTTGTGAGCGCATTGTGACCAATGCACCGCACATTAACCAGTTCCTAGGGGCTAACAAGCTACTTACCGCCGGCTACCACCGCCGGCTGCAGCACAATCTGCTGCTCATCTCCCGACTTCACGTTCTGAAAGAAATTGCGCAGTCCGGCGTAATACTTTGGGTCATACATCCCCGCATCAACCCCCAGTTTCCGCACGACGTGCAACGTGCCGGCAAAGTCGTCTACCTTCATTGTGTAAGTAACAATGTGGCCATCCTGCTTGCGCGCATCCGGGATACTGCTCGTGTGCCAACCCGGGGGGAGTTCGATTTCCAGGTCGTCCACTTTCTCGAAAGAGTAGTCAAAATAGATGGGGTGGGTCCGATCGGCGTGTTCGAATACGTGCTTTTCCTCGGCCGAAAATACTCCTACCGAGACCAGCGCACGCCGGCCCGCTGCCGCAGCCCATCCGGGTATTTTCAAGGTGAAGTCAGCAGTGAGCGGAGTTTCTGAGTTGCTCCAGTCTGGGGTGTTGGTTAACTCGACCTCCGCCCCGACTGGGATCTGCCCCCTCAGTTCGTCTTCGAGAAATTTCTTGCGCTCCACGTCATCACTATGGCGTTTCTCAACCCTCCAATTCATCGCTTCCAGCCCGGTGTAGGTGACAGTCACTTTTCCCACCAGGTCACCAGTGTCGGCCAACTTCAATTTTGCATTGCGCTCAGTTCTTGATTCCGAACGCGACGGAATCGCCGTTCTGATCCATGTGCCTCCATCTTTGTCGAGAAGCAATCCGGGGGTTCCAGTCTCCGACCAGGGCAACAGGCCGAAAGGCGTGAAAGGGATTCCCGGATCGAGGTACAGGTCCTTTCCATCGAGTTTGACGACAACGATGTTGGCGTTCAACTTTCTGCTCTCCATCGTCAGGGGAACGAAGAAGTACATCCTTCGGTCAGACACCCAGCATTCTCGAGCCTCAAAGCCGGCGGCTCGAACCAGAGCCAGAAAGAGCCGTGGCAGGGTCACGCTGTCGCCATATCCGCGTTTCCAGATGTCCTCAACACTATCGGGCGGCTTTTCCTTGGCTCGCTTTTCCTCTTGCTCGGTCTTCGTTACCTCAAAGGTCGTGTTCCGGATCGCTTGTACGCGGTCGTAAATCTTCCGCAGTTTCATTTCGGGAGAATCTCCCGGAGAGACGATCTGCGCGACTGCTTGCTCCATTGCCTTGCGCTTTCCTACAAAGCTCTCCATCTCGTTGTAGCGCTTTTTGGCGACCTGTCGCCAGAACTTGTCCGGTTCCCGCTCGTCACTTGTGTCGGCATAGATGAAATCCACACGGGCCTTCAATTCGTTGGCGGGGGGCATGAAGTCTTCTGTAGGGAAGGGCGGAATATCACTCACGTCCATCCGCACAATACCGTCACCGCCCTTCTTGGGCTCAACGCCGGCAGGCAGACCGTGCCAGGTCCACCGAAGTCGAAAGGGATTAGGGAAGTAACTCTCGTAAGCTTTGATTTCGTACGGCTTGAGCGAGAACTGGGCCCTCTTCGTAAAGAGCTCTTCACTTACGATCCAATGAGAGTCGAACAGGGAGTACTCTTGCAGATCATCCGTATAATTCAACTCAATGATGCCTCCGACCTGCACATCGGGGAGCGTAAAGGTCTTTGCCAAGATCTTGACGCCTTTCGCCTTGACCAGGGTCTTATCGAATACCTTGCCGTCGAAGTCGACGGCCGACCCGTCCGGGCGGATCGTCCGGGCACGGATGTTGACGATATTCTCCCAGTATTTAATGAATGGAATCTCAATGTCCGCGTACTTGCGTCCTGCTTCCGACAGGATCTTGATCCGCACATAATGATCCTCGTGCGAAGTGCGCCCATTGTCATCGCGATCGACCTGCCGGTACAGGATGATGGCCGACGCTCCAGGCGCATGCGGCTCGCTCGTCATCTTCAGTTCGTCCGGGGACACAGGCTGAAATCCGATGCCGGCCCAAGCGCGCGAAACAACGGCCATCCACATCAGAGTCAGGAACAACGCGCACACCCATCTATGAAAGTTAGACACTGGAACTCTCCGAGGAAAAAGTAAGAAGCTGAAATTGAAAACTGTCGGCCGAGAAAGGCCGGTTGGACAAGCAATCTGAGGGGACAGGCGCGAGCGACTGCCAAAGCAGCACGTTACCTCCTCCGAATCTCCCAGCCCCCTCGCAGGGATTTCGGTTCTCGTCGTAACGGTTGAGTATATGCGCGCGCCTCGTGGCGTCAAGTACGAGGATCACAGCCGATGAACGGCGCGAAATGACTTATAGGAAGCAGGCTGAGTAAAGGCTCTGATTCGGCTTACAGCTCGTACTTCTTCATCAAGTGCCGGAAAGAACGGTAAGAGATGCCGAGCAAGTCCGCAGCCTTGACCTGGACGCCGTGGGTCTGGTTGAGCGCGGATTGCAGCAGAGAACGCTCGATCTGGGCAACGTAGTTTTCCATGTTGACGCCTTCGGGAAGCACGGAGCCGGCGGGAATGGAGAAGGCGGATTCAGCGCCGGCCGCTACGGCTCGAGCTTTGGGGCGCTCGGCGGGCAAGTCCACATGCAGCTCGCTGCCGGTTTCGAGGGCAACCGCGCGTTCAATCGTGTTTTCCAGCTGGCGGACGTTGCCGGGCCAGTCATACGTCATCAGCAGCTGGAGCGACTCGTGCTGCATCTGATGGATGTCCTTCCCAGCCGCCGGAGCATACTTCTTCATGAAATGGTTGGCCAACAGGCCGATGTCTTCACGGCGCTCGCGGAGGGCGGGCACGCGGATCGGAATCACGCTCAGGCGATAGTAGAGATCTTCGCGGAAGGTGCCATCGGCGACCTGCTTGTCGAGGTCACGGTTCGTGGCTGCGATGACGCGCACGTCGACGGCAATTTCGCTCGTGCCGCCGACCGGCCGCACCGTCCGCTCCTGCAGGACGCGCAACAGCTTGACTTGCATCGGCATGGTCATCTCCCCGATCTCGTCGAGGAAGATGGTGCCCTGGTCGGCCACTTCGAAGAGTCCGCGCTTGTTTTGACTGGCTCCGGTGAACGCTCCTTTGACATAGCCGAAGAGTTCACTTTCCAGCAGCGTTTCCGGAAACGCGCCGCAGTTCACCGACACAAAACTCTCTGCTGCGCGCGGTGAACAGGTATGGACAGCCCGGGCCACGAGTTCCTTGCCGGTTCCGCTTTCCCCGTAGACCAGGATCGTGCTCTGGGTTGAGGCGACGGTGCGGATCGTCTGCTTCAGTTTTTCCAGGGCCGGGCTGACGCCGATGATATTGTCGAGAGAGTTGCGGGAAGCGGCATCGCGCCGCAGCGCGAAATTTTGCCGGCTCAGAGAAACTTTCTCCAGCGCGCGCGTGATCCCCAACTTCACTTCGTCGACCAGGGCCGGGCTCTTGCGGATGTAGTCAGCGGCGCCTCCGGCCTTGACGGCCTGCACAGCCGCCTCGTAATCATCGACGGCGGTCATCAGGATCACCGCGGTTTCCGGCGAGACCTGGTGGGCGCAGCGCAAGACCTCTACGCCGTCCACGTTGGGCATCTTGATGTCGGTGACGATGACGTCGAACAACGCGCTTTCGATTTTGCGCTTGGCCTGCTCGCCACCGGTGACGGTTTCCACCTTGTGGCCTTCACGGCGCAAAGCGATGTCGAGGAGTTCGCAGATGGAACGTTCGTCGTCGCAGACGAGAATGTTACCCAAGCGTCCCCCCTCCCGCCGCGGCGGCCGCGGCCGTTTGGGAAGCCGGCGGAGGTGCGGCGATTGCGCCCTGCTCCATGCGCCGCAAACGCACGACGAAACTTGTGCCCTTGCCCACTTCCGACCGCGCCCAGACCTTCCCTTCGTGCGCCTGCACAACCTGGTAGACGATCGCCAGCCCAAGCCCGGTTCCGCCTTCAAAACCCGATTGGAATGGCTCAAAGATTTTTTCCGTTTGCTGCGGACTAATGCCGGGACCGGTATCGGTAAAGCTCATCTCCCAGTCCTGCCCCCGCTCGATCAGGGCAGCCGTCAGCGTGCCACCCGTCTTCTTCATGGCGCGCAGGGCGTTTTCGCTGAAGTTCCAGAAGACTTGCTTGAGTTTGTCTCCGTCGGCTAGAACCCACGCTTCCGACATGGGCATGTTGCGCACCAGGTAGATGCCGTTGTTTTCAGCCGCCAGGCGATGTTCGAGCAGGGTGAGCGTGTCCTGCAGCAGCGGCACCAGGTTCACGCGCTCGAAGCGGTACTGTTTGCCGCGGGAATAGGCCAAAAAGTCGGTGATGATGTTGTTCAGGCGTTCCGATTCGCGGGTCACGATCTGCAGCAGTTTGCGCTGCTCGTCGGTGAGGGCAGGCGCGTCGGAGAGCATGCTCACCGACCCCGCGATCGAGGTCAGGGGATTGCGAATCTCATGCGCGATGGCCGCCGCGAGACGGCCGACCGCGGCCAGGCGGTCCTGCAGGCGGACTTCGCGTTCCAGGCGGCGAATTTCCGTAAGATCGTCGAAGGTATAGACAAAACCCAGTCCACTGCGGTCGGTCACGTTCAGAGCAGATACGGTCACACGAAACGTCTTGCGGAATCCGTTGCCGGCGGCAAAGCGGACCTCGGCATCGCTACGTGCCGCCCCCACGTGGGGCAAGGGATCCTGGAAGAGTTCAGTGACAGAACGGCCGCGTAGTTGAACCTCTGGCATCTCCAGCAGTTGCTGAGCTGCCCGGTTCGCAAGCGTAATGCGTCCATCGAGGCCGGTGGTGATCACTCCGCCGCTCATCGATTGCACGATGTTTTCGTGCAGAGCCTGCAGGTTCTCGAGCGCGCCACTGGCGTCCTTCAGTCGCACATCAGCCTGGCGCAGTTTCGTGACGAGCGAACCGGCCAGATACGCGATGGCGAAATAGGCAAACAGGTTGACGAATACCACTACCTGCAGCGCCCGGAGCTTGGGATGCGAGGTCGAAAACGACGGGAGGACGCCGTAGTAGTCCAGTTCCAGAATCGTGCCGAACAAGATAAATGCCAGTGCCGCGCTGAGAAATCCCCAGGAGCGCGGCAGCAGCATGCACGCCACGATGATCACCAGCGGATACAGGAAGTTCAGCGAACTGTCGATGCCGCCGGTCAGGTGCACGATCAGGGTCACCATCGCCAGGTCGCTGAGCACCTGGAGCATGGCCTGCAAGCGCCCTTCATTCCAGACCGAGACCAGAACCAGGAAGAATAGCGACAGCACGAACCAGAGCACCATGGCCGTGAGAAATGGGACGATCGGCAGCGTACTGGGCGTGAAGCGTATGACCGCGACTTCGATGGCCAGCAGGACGGTGAGGATGAGAATGCGAACCTTCACCAGCCAGGTCAACCA
>Ga0335077_10000562_pt1 | contig 41779 bp, 34 predicted proteins | sample Lox_Sample_31_FD_207151 | JGI IMG/M metagenome (GOLD analysis project Ga0335077, IMG submission 207151) | Soil microbial communities from Loxahatchee National Wildlife Refuge, Florida, United States - Lox_Sample_3.1 | ecosystem: Environmental > Terrestrial > Soil > Wetlands | place: USA... | reverse complement strand
GCATCCACTGAAGGCGCTGCTGCGCCGCCTTATTTACCTTCTTCCCGAGGCTCGCCAGCTGGCGAGCCTCGGGAAGCTCATACCACCGTATCTTGTCCATCCCCACACTCTACCGAGTGTCACCAATGATTCTGAACGAGCACATTCACGCCAGGGGATTCACACCAGGGATAGGAGACGGGCCGGGTGAAACTGCCCTTCGTAGGAAGGGAGTTCGCAGAAGTCATCATGGTCCGCAATGACCGAAGAGATGTCTGGTGGGCAACACCGCAGCGGTGAAGCGACGCAGATCCGAGTGCGACCGCGTGAACACACGAGCGCATGATTGAGGTTCTTAACGCGCTATCTCTAACCATCTCTAACCAGGTCGGCCGACGCAAGAGCTTTTTTCTTAGGGTGACGGTCTCCTGGGGACACACCCGTGCCGTAGCGTTTAACCATCAGTTGTGAACCTGCAATGGGACCGTTAACTTTACTGTGGAGCCACATCCAGTAACGAGTTGCACCTGCCCACAGAAGTGGGTACATTGCATCAACAACAGCCATTATCATGATGTGCGGGCTTTCAGGCGTTCATCTCAGATGGGTGTCTCGCCCCGGCCGAGTGAGGTAGTTTATGCAGATCCTAGTCATCGAAGACGACGACAAACTCGCCAAGTCTCTCGAGCAAGGGCTCGAAACTAAGGGCTACTACGTCACTCGAACGCGCACCGGTGAAGATGGCTTTTATCTCGCTTCGAACAACCCCTTTGATATTGTCTTGCTTGACATTATGCTTCCGGGACGAAATGGTCTCGAGATTCTCTCCACACTCCGCCAGTCTCGCACTCGCATGCCTGTACTGGTCCTGACCGCCAAAGACCGCATCAGTGATCGTGTGCAAGGCCTAGATGCCGGGGCGGACGACTACCTGGTCAAGCCATTCGCATTCCCTGAACTTCTTGCGCGTATACGTGCTCTTTTGCGTCGGGGCAATGCAGACGATCCTCCCGTCACCTTCCGTTGCGCCGACCTAGAGCTGGACTCCCGTGGTCATTCAGTCCGTCGTGGTAGCACGTCGATCTCCCTGACCGCGCGCGAGTTTGAAATCCTCGAGTACCTCTTGAGAAATCCAGCCCAAGTCGTCACCCGCGAAATGCTTGCTCGCGACGTCTGGAAGGAACTCGCCCGGCACACCCCTATCGACAACGTGATCGATGTGCATATCGCACGTCTGCGGCGCAAAATCGATGATGGGTTTACTCCCAAGCTGCTCCATACCGTTCGCGGCGTTGGTTTTATCCTGCGCGACGGCGCTTCCTTATGAAACACTACCTTGGGACGATTCGCTCCCGCGTCGCCTTTTCCCACGTTCTGCTGGTGACCGTCACAATGGTCGCGTTCATCGTGGTGGCTTCCTCGCTTTTCTGGTGGCATCTCACGCACCAGCTCTATAGACACGCCATTCAGAACGTTGAAACCGCGGAGGGTCTTTTGTCCATCAACACCGATGGGTCCTTGATACTTCGCGAGGACTATCACAACCATCCTGAGAGCCGTCTCGTCCATCGAAGCAAACGGCGGCAGCATTCAGCTCGTGGATTGCCCCGAAGAGGGCTGTCATTTTCTGATTCGGCTGACGCCGGTCCAACCGTCTGTGGCGGCGGTTTCGCGGACGACAACGAAGACCTGAACCTTCATTTGTTTTCTGGAGGAATGAATCACTGAAACAGGGGTGACCGGAGTTCTTCTCCTGCGTTCCTGATCCCTCGGCTCAAGATTTCATGCTCGGTCCTCTGAACCGAGAACACAGGCCGAGACTCGGTCCAGCGGATCGTCAAGCATTCCTGAATCTCATCCACAACGCCATCAAATACGCGCCTGATGGAGGTTCGATTCTCGTCCAGGTTCATGGTGAACCGCAGAGCCCGGTCGAGATTCACATTCGCGACAATGGCCCTGGTATTCCTGCGAATCACCGGGGCCGTATCTTTGATCGGTTTAGCCGTTCCTCTCATGACCAGTCTGGAGCAGGCTTGGGACTCGCGATTGCCAAGTGGATCCTGATTCGCGGCCCGGAACCAACGAAACTGCCCAGGCAGTTTCCCCGAAGAAAGTAACATCACGCTAGCGCTGGACCGGCGAAACGCTGGGCTGTGAGGTTCGGTGTTTGTGAACTGGTGCCCAGAGGATGCCAACACCCCATGGAGAACCTATTGCGACGGCCGACTCCGGTAGAGCCACATCGAACGACGTCGTTGATCTTTTACTAGCCTGCTATCTGTCAAATCCCAGGTCATGATCCGTCCGATTCTTGAAGTGTAGGTGCGTTCCGGAAAACCGGTGTGCTAACATCCGCCGGACATTGCTTGACGACAAAGGCGGGACACTTCATGAAGGTCGTCGTGATTGGAGCCAGTATCGCGGGGCTATTGGCCGCTCGAGCCCTGGTGGATGTTGCCGAATCCATCGCGGTCGTGGACCGTGATAATCCGCCCGATACCGCGGTGGCCCGTAAATGCGTCCCTCAGGGGCGCCATGTGCACGGCGTGCTGGCGGGCGGCCTGGACGTGTTGCAATCGTTCTTCCCTGGAATCCTCGATGACTTGGTCGCAGACGGTTCGCACGTGGTTGATGCCGCACAAGACGTTTTGTGGTTTAACAATCGCGGCTGGCGTTTACGTTGCCAGTGCGGTATCAAAGCGTGCATTCAGACTCGACCGCTGCTTGAGCTGCACATCCGCCGAAGGGTGAGCAATTTCTCCAATGTGCGAGCGATTTACGGTACCCGGGCGAACGGGTTCCACTTGGACCCGGCCAGGAAGCGAATCACGGCTGTTCGCCTGGCCAGTGAGAGCGGAGAAGAGACACTCCTACCGGCAGACCTGATTGTGGACTGCTCCGGACGCGGAAGTCAGACCCCTGCGTGGTTGGCGGCTAACGGACTCGGCAAGCCTCTGGTTTCGACAATCACGGTGAACGTTGGTTATTCGACTCAGTATTTTCGGTTGTCGGACCCATCCGCGCTTGGATGGCACGCCATGCTCATTCTTGGCCGGCCCCCGAGTGTTACCCGCCTTGGAGCTGGTTTCCTGGTAGAGGGAAACCAGCTACAACTCACTCTGGGAGGGCTGTTTCGGGATTATCCGCCGGATGACCATGAGGGATTTCTGAAATTCGCTGAGAGTCTCGAGCATCCGGCATTATTTCAGGTGATTCAGAAGGCAACTCCCAGTTCGGCCATTTTTACTTACCGATTTCCTGCTCATGTGTGGAATCACTATGACCACTTAAGCGACTTGCCGGAGAATTTGCTGGTGATGGGAGATGCGTTGTGCAGCTTCAATCCGATCTATGGGCAAGGAATGACAGTCGCAGCACTGGAAGGTCAGATTCTGGGCCGGTGTGTGTCGGAAACCAGGGATTCGGCATTCGACGTACACCGATTTCAGCACAAGTACTTTCGGGGAACATCGGGCATTACCAAAGCAGCTTGGGCGATGGCGACAGGCGCGGACTTGGCCTATCCCCAGGCAGACGTCCGCAGGCCGTTTGGCTCAGGCGTGATCAACCGATATTTCGAACACTTGATCAGCCTGACCTGTTCAGACAAAAAGGCTCTGATGGCATGGAACCAGGTGACCCAGATGAAGCGTCCAATGTCGACACTCTTCGCACCTTCCATTGCGACACGTGTTCTACGGCGAGCGGTCGCAGGCGCTCCGATGCCCAATAAACTCGAATAACCCAGTTTGATATGTTTCGCCGCGATCGCAGAAGGAGTAGGAGGAACCAATGCCGACGATTGAGGGGAAACAAGCCGGGGTTTGGATTGATGCGTATGTCAAGAAGGCCGGGAAGCTCGAGGGTGTGGCGAAGACGCTACGGGCACTGGTGAAGAAGACTGTAAAAGGCGGCGAGGAGTACGTAAATCCGTGGAAGATTCCATCGTTTGACTCCAACGGACCGCTGTGCTGCTTCATGGTGGGTAAAGAGCATGTGACGTTTGCCTTCATGCGCGGGGCGGCACTGCCGGACCCTCAGAAGCTGCTGGAGGGAAAAGGGAAGGGCGTGCGACACGTAAAACTGCGGAGCCTTGCTGAAGTGCAGAGGTCGGGAGTCAGGAAATTGATTGTGGAGGCCGTGAGGCTGAATAGAAAGGACCCACCATCGGGGATGATGGTGGGGATGGAAAAGAGAAAGGCTAAAACGAGAGACAGGTAGTAACCGCACAAGTCGCTTCCGGTATTGCAATCCATTCACACCAGTAGCGCTCGGCAGATCCGGCAGAAAGCGCGATAGGGTATTTACGGCTTTTTGGAGTTTAATTCGTCGCGAACGATTGCTTCGATCACCGGCTTCAGAATTTCGCGTGTGACCTTTTGAAGCACCTCGGGGCTCATCTTTCCCAGCACGCGTGCCACGAGTTCGTCCATGTCGGGCTCCGTCTCGGGTTGCTGAGCGACGGCAGGCTCTGCACTAGATTCCGTTAACGTCGTCTCGGCGGCTTCTTGGACCGCTTCAACCATAGGTTCGGAAACCGGCGCTGGCGGCGCAGCAGGTGCCTCCCACGCATTCCCCCAGTTGCTCGAGGGCATCGCTTCGACGGCAATTTCCGCCGAGGTATCGATGGATGGTGGCGCTTCCGGGGCCACGGGTTCCGGCTCCGGTTCGTAATGTCCAGAATACGCCGGCAATTCTTCCGTTGTCTGCCTATCACTATGAACTTCCGGATGCTCAGCCGAGTACGCGGAAACTTCCTGCGTCTCCTCGGTCGGTGCGGCGGGGGCAGGCGCGTCCCACGTTGAAGCCAGCATCGAAGCGCGCTTGGCCTCGGCTTCCCATGGACTCTCTGGAACTGGTGCCCAATTCGCCGGCTCCGTCCCCTTGGCCTCCTCGATGGGAGCTGCTTCCGCGCCCGACAGTTCCGTGGGTCGTGCCTCGTGGATCACTTCGGGAGCGGGCGCCGATTCTGGTGCCGCGACCACCGATTCCGTCTGTTGTGCGAGCTTATCTTCCAGCCCCGCAGCCATCGCGGCAGCCCAGGCATCGCCACTGAACGGCATCTTTGAATCCGCCGGCTTGGCTTCAATTGTCGTCACGGCAACGGCCTTGGCCTCCGCCGCCTCGACCAGCTCTCCCTGCTTGGGCGCAGAATTCCATGTTTCCGAGCCGTTCCGCTTGGCTGGTGAATTTCCGTGGAAGGCTTCGTCGCGCCAATCCGGCACGGGCGCCGCCGATTTTGCGGCTTGTTCCAGTTCTTCGTCCAAGCCCCCGGGCCGCCAACCACCGCGCGGCGATTCTTCTTCCTCTTCTTCCGGAACGTCCTTGGATTCCTCTTCCCATTCCTTGCTTTTCGCAAGCTCGATCATCGGTTTCGAGGAGAACACCGATACATCCTCTTCTTCGGAGGTCTCCAGCAAGCTTCCGAATGCTACCGGTTCTTGCCCCGCCGCAATCTTGACTTGCTCGCGGGGAGTCGCAAATTCTTCCACCGGTTCGGGAGCAACTTCGGGAAGCCTCTCCGGCGAAAGCGCCGCGATCCTGGAGCCCACATTGCCGCTGAGAATGTCCGCAGTCGAGCGCGGAGGCGCGGCCGGCTTTTCTGGCTGGGCCGCCCCACCGAGAGGCACACCTGCCCGAGCCAACGCCGACTTCACCATCGAAATCAGTGGATCCGGCGGCACAAACGGCTTTTTCAGAACACCATCGGCTCCCACACGCTGAGCCTCTTGCTCATCCAGCGGATCGAAAGCGCCGACCAGAAGAATGACCGGAATGTGTGCCAGCGAGGAGTCTTCCTTTACGTAACGGCAGACTTCGTAGCCGTTCCGCACGGGCATGAACACGTCAGCGAGAATCAGGTCGGGTTTTACATCAGCAATCTTGCGGACCGCGGCTTCACCGTTTCCCACGGCGACGACGTCAATTCCCTGATCCTTCAGGGCTAAGCCGACCATCTTCTGGATGTTGCTGTTGTCATCCGCAACGAGTATTTTGGCCACCGAACTTCCTCCGGGCAGCGCTTGCCACCGACACCTCGAGATTCAAACTGTATTGGAGCACTCGGCTAGGTAGGCGTCAATTACCGGAAACCGGGGCTGTGTCGGAAGTAGACATGCCTCGTTCCAATTTATAACCCTGTCCTAATGGCCATCATGGCCCTGTCGCTACGCGGGTACTTACCAGGGAAGGATCTTCTTCAATCCCTTCTTTTTGCTGCTCGATTCTTTCTGGCTCGAGCTTGGAGTTTGGCTGGAGGACGCCGGCTGCGTGCTGTCGGCCTTACCGCTATCGCTCGAGGACGAAGAAGCGTCCGTGGGTGCGCTGGGGTCGGTTGGGCTGCTCGTGGCGGTGCTGTCCGTTCCAGATGGGTTTGCTGATGTCGACTCGCCCGTCGTTGTGGCATTGGCATCCTCTGCCGTCGCGCCAGCCGGGGCCGGTTCTCCGGGCTTCACCACTCCCACAACGCTGCCGGTCGTTCCTGTCGTGCTCGTGCCGCTGGTAGACGCTCCTGCGCCGCTGCCCACCAGGCCCGTGGTTGCCTTTCCGCCGCTGAGCACATCGAAGCCTGCCTGATCGCTGCTGTCCGCTTCTAGTTGTGGCAAACCGTTTTGCGCGGCCATGTGCACGTCGGGACCCGAGCGCATCATGCCAAATGCCTTGTGCATCGGGCTCTCTTTCGGGCGCGGCGCATTCTGCTCGGCCGTCATCCATTCCACGGCCTTCGGATCGGGTTGCGGAATCGGCATCCCGAAATCCTTCAGCTTCGCTTTGGCGTCCGGCGCCTTTGCCGACAGCGGATAATTCTTCACAATCTGTGCGTAGTAGCCGCCTGCGATGTCTTTTCGTTCACTTCTCTCGAAGATGTCGCCCAGCATCCACAGAGCCGTGTCCGACTTGCTGTACAGCGGATAACGGCGAACCAGAGGGATTAAACGGCCGGCCGCCGCCCGGCGATCACCTTTCACGTAATAGTAGTAAGCGATGCGGAACTGCCCATCGGCGAGTACTTCCTGCACTTCCCGCAAATGTTGTTCGGCCTGCGGCGCCAGAGGGTCCTTGGGATACTTCTTCAAAAATGTCTGGAATTCTTCTTCGGAAGCCAGCGCGTGGGTGTTGTCGCGGTCCGCCTTGGCCATCTCATTGTAATTACACATGGCCACCTGCATCTGCGCATAGGCCGCTTCAGGCAGGAAAGGGAAGAAGACAATGAAGTCCTTATACCCATTGATCGCCTGCGCGATGTTGGCGGTGCCACCCTCTTTGTAATAGGAATCCGCGATCGCCAGCTTCGCTTTGGCCAGGTATTCGCTGTCGGGATAGGTATTGATCAGCGTCTGCATGCCTAACCGGCCGACTTCGTGTTTGCCCTTCTTGATGTCGGCCAGGGCCTTGTCGTAGAGCTGCTTGTCAGGCTCCACGGTGTTGGTGGTGTCCGTAGACTTGTCCACCGGTTTCTTCTTGTGAAAAATCTGCGCGGAGCACGCGCTGGCAGATGCCAGTGTCAGTGCACACATGAGAAGAAGCGGGAATCGCCGCACTCTTCACCTCTCTTTGTTGGTACGTCGAATCGCCGGGACTCCGCTTGGCTTGGGGCACCCCCAATGTCACCGGCGCGGACCAATTCAGTATAACCTGAACTTTGGGACAGGTTGGCCAGGAACTTTGCCCCTCAGTCCAGGGAACCGCTGCCAGGTGGGATGCCAGGAACTCCCTCCGCGGTTTTCTCTTCGTTTCCGATTCATCCGCATCGCGCTAAGGCCCGGGAAATTTTTTCATCGTTTTGTCATATCGAACCTGCTCTACTGTAACTACAATGCTCTCATGCCTTTCGCTCCGCGAGGGAAAGGCCCAAGCCCATGGAAAAACGAAAATTTCTTTTTGTCTCACTCTCCAGTCTGATCGGCGACATCGCCTGGCAGGTGGTCAAAGAAGGCCACGAAGTCCGCTACTACGTCGAAGCCGAAAAAGAACGCGATATTGCCGACGGTTTCGTCCCCAAATCCAGCGACTATGACAAGGATGTCAAGTGGGCGGACATCGTCGTTTTCGACGACACCCTCGGCCAGGGCACCAAGGCTCAAGCCCTGCGCGCTGCTGGCAAGCCCGTCATCGGCGGCACCACCTATTGCGACAATCTCGAGGATGATCGCTCCTTCGGCCAGGAAGAGTTGAAAAAAGCCGGCGTCACCATCATTCCTTATCAGGATTTCGATTCCTTCGATCCCGCCATCGAGTTCGTCAAGAAAAATCCCGATCGTTACGTCATCAAGCCCAGCGGCGAGGCGCAAAACGTCAAGCGCCGCTTGTTTGTCGGCGAAGAAGAAGACGGCAACGACGTCATTGGCATGCTCGAAGCCTACAAACGCGCCTTTTCCGACGAAATCAAAATCTTCCAGTTGCAGCGCCGCATCAACGGCGTCGAAGTCGCTGTCGGTGCCTTTTTCAACGGCAAAAAGTTCATCACCCCCATCAACATTAATTTCGAGCACAAAAAACTCTTCCCCGGCGAAGTCGGTCCCCCCACCGGCGAAATGGGCACCGCCATGTTCTGGAGCGAGCCCAACGCTCTTTTTAATCGTACCCTCGTCAAGATGGAGCCGAAACTCGCCGAAGAAGGCTATGTCGGTTACATCGACCTGAATTGCATTGTGAACAACAACGGTATCTATCCTCTCGAGTTCACTTCGCGCTTTGGTTATCCCACCATCAGCATCCAGCAGGAAGGCATCCTCACGCCGATCAGCGATTTCTTCTGGGAACTCGCCAACGGCCTCGAGCCCAAGTGGCGCACGCGCAGCGGATTTCAGCTCGGTGTGCGCATCGTCGTGCCCCCGTTTCCCTTCGACGACGAAGCTACGTTCGAGTCCTTTAGCAAAAATGCCGCGATTGTTTTCAAACGTCCCATTAACGACGGCATTCACATCGAAGACGTGAAAATCGTCAACAAACAGTGGCTCGTCGCCGGCACCTCCGGCGTCGTTCTTATCGTCGTGGGCATCGGCCAGACCATGAAGCAGGCCCAGGCTCAGGCCTACTCCCGCATCAAAAACATCATGATCCCCAACATGTACTATCGCACCGACATCGGCGACCGCTGGGTCGAAGATTCCGACAAACTCCACAACTGGGGCTATCTGCGCTAGCGCGCAACGGTCCACAGTTAGCAGTTGCCCGTCGGGCCCTGATACCCGAACCCATGTCTACAAATCAAGCCTCAGTCACCCCAGCACATTACTCTAAGCCTGCACCGCTAGCCTCTTCCGCTGATGAGATTGTTGTGACAACGAACCTGAACCGTGCTGCATCTGGCCCATAGCGACTAGTTCCACTTTCGAGGGTCCCGGTCACTCTTACCCGGGCTTCTCTGTGTCGATTGAGAATCTTTCGCAGTCGTTTTCCGTTGGGAGACGATTTCCAGCCTGCGGGCAGTACTGCTTGAATTGTCACGTCAAAGTTCTGCGTGGGTTTGCATGATGAGCTGTACATAGCCAGTGAGTGCTCGCCCGGAAGCAATATGGCCTGGAACGTAAGTACCTTCTTGTCGTAGACCTCAGGGGAACGGACAACGTCGCAAAGTTGGCCCGTTGTCCCCTAACCTCGAGCGGGTGCCCCACACGTCGGGTTTACGTGTGGGGTTTTGACGGGCGGCGCGCCCTTTCCGTGTAACCTCGAACTCTCCGCTGACATAACGAGCGTGAGGATATCACTGCTGGAGGTGACGGAGGAGTGATAAAAGGCAGAGGTTTGGGTGCCGCACCCTTTGGTTTGCAAGGGTGCGGGTTTTGACCTTGATGCGAATACCACTGCGGCGATTTTACGGACGCGGCGATCTGCACTTCCTGCCGTTCCCTCTGCCACTGGCCGGAGCAGAGCTCCCGCGCTCCAGAGTTATCGGGAGAAGTAGCCGGTCTTGCAGCGGATGCGGACGCTGTCCTGTTTGGGCTTGATCACGATCTTCCGGAAGGTGTCGTCTTTCGCACGATTCGTCGGGTAATAGGCCAGCTCGTAGGAGGTACGCAACTCTTCGGCGATCTGGCGGAAATATTCGTGCGGATCGGTCTTCTGCGCGTCGATATCGGCGCCGCCGGTCTCCTTGGCGATGCGATCCATCACGCTGATCCCATACTTGTTCCTGGCATTCAGTTCGCCATGCTTCGTTTCCGTGTAACGGATCGAGTAAATAATCACGTTCGCCGCTTGGGCCGCTTCGATGGCCTGCATCATGTTGTGGGAGCTCGAATTGTCTTCCCCGTCGCTGAACATCAGAATCGCTTTGCGCCCGCCCGGTTCGGAGAGCTTTTCCGTCACGCTGTAATAAATGGAATCGTAGAACGCCGTTCCCAAATCGCGCTCTTCCTTTGGGCCAATCTCCGGGAAATGCTTTTTTCCTTTGTCGAAGTCCTGGAAGTCGTTCAGCAACTCTTCGGCCGAGTTCGTATAGTCGCTCACCAGCCTTAGATGATTTCCGAAGCACACCATGAACACGCGGTCCTTCGGCCCCAGCACTTCCTGCAGAAACACCTGGAGGTCCCTGCGATGCTTCTTCTCGAAGTGTTCCTGGCTGCCACTCACGTCCATGATCAGCGCCAGCGTTAAGGGCAGGTCGGTACTCTTCGCGAAGAACTCGATTTTCTGCGGCACGGCATCCTCGAAAAGCTCCACCTCATCCTTCGTGAGATTCGGAACCAGCGCGCCGCTGGCATCACGCGCCGTGAACGCCACGTTCACCAGACTCACGTCCACGCGAATGGGCTTTTGGGCTTCGTCGGCAACAGCCAAAGCCAGCATCAGGCAGCTCACGGCCCAGCAGGTCGGCGCTTTTCTCACACACTCCCCCCGTTCGTCCTAGTCTTGCTACGTATTCATCCAGGGAATTGTTCCAGCGGAATCAGTTCGCAACCGTCAACTGCACTTCGGTATTCGCGCCAATTCGCGTGCCTCCCAGGGGAGACTGGTCAATCACGCTTCCGTGCGGCCACTGGGGAGCACTCAGGTAGTTGATTTTTCGGTGGAGATTGGCTTGGTCCAGACGGCGCTGCGCCTCTACGTCGTTCAGCCCGATGAAATAGGGCATCACGTAAGCGGCTTCCTTCGTTCCGCCGGAAACCAGGAAATCCACTTTCGGCGTGGCTGCGCCGTGTCCGGCCTTGGGATTCTGGATTAGCACCGTGTCGGCTGGTTGATCCGGCAAGCTGATCGTGGAGACTTCGCCGACCTGTAGTCCCCCGCGCAATAGCTCGATTCGCGACACGCGAAGGGTATTGCCCTCGAGCGCCGGAATTTCCAATTGCCTTTGACCCAGGCTTAGAACGACGTGCGCTTGCTGAGCAACCTTCATCAGCATCCCCGGGGGCGGCGTCTGCCGCACCACCTGGTTGATGGGTACGTCACTGTAGACGCGATCGGCCACGCGGAGAATCAGGCCCTTCGCGCGCAAAGCCTTGCTGGCCTCAGCCACATCCCTTCCGACGAGGTTCGGCATCGTCGTTTCGCGGCCGTGAATGGCGATGCGCATTGCCGTGATGGCGCTCAGGAATGCGGCGGAAGCTAGGATGAAAACCAGGAAGGCCATTCGGCTGGCCCATTCGACGCGCTCACGTAACGTCATATCTTTTACTCTCAAACTTCGCGGCTAGACGGTCAATCAATTTCTGCCGAATTGGTTCTCGCATAGACAAGCCGGATTGCGCTTCCTATTTGGTGATAGCCGGTGGCGGGTACTCAGGCAATTTTTCCTTGGCTGTATCGGCGCGTTTCACTTCGAGTTCGTCGAATAGCAGCGAAGGAGAAATGACTGTTTGTGGCAATCCAGGCATGCGATTGCTCACCAGCGGGTTGTCGCCCATCGCAAGGAGGTCGTTGCGCAGCGTGCGAACGTCGAGTTCGTTGAACACCGCCCCGCGCACCAGCTCTTCATGGCCGCCGTTGACATACACCCTGTACAACAAACGCGGCGAATTGCCGGGCCCCAGTGTCGCTACGCGGTAGGCATAAGGCTTGCTCGCTTCCGAGGCCATGTGCTTGAGCGAATCTAGAAGAGTGCCGGCGGACTCCGGTTCCGAACTTTTCAGCTGCAGAACGCCTATCGAAGGTATCGGCGCTCCTCCGGGAGTGGCTCGCCCGTGGCCGTTCGAGGTAGGAAAGTCGCGTATGGGCTGGCGACCTGTCAGATAGTTTTCAAGCATGCCGTCTTTGATCAACGTCACGGACTGGGCCTTTACGCCCTCGCCGTCAACATCATAATTCCCGACCAGGTTCTTGCCGTCGAACTTCGTTATCGTCGGGTCGTCGATCAGGGTTGCAAATTTAGGCAGAACTCGCGTCTTATAGCTGGTGGCGAACGCGCCAACCGTGCGATTGGGCCTTCCTGGCTGTGGTTTGCGCCCGAGTACGTTTGCACCAAGCAGCGTGTACACGATGTCATCGGCGGCATCCGGATCGAACAGAACCGGTCCGCGATAAGACTCTTCGACAATCGGTGCTGTGCTCAGGGCCTTCAACGTCTCCAGCATCTCCTTCGACTGTTTGACTAACGCTTCGCGCGAGGGCAGCTCCTCGGGGTGCTCTTCCGTCCAGAACGGGTTGCGGCTCAGGCGCATACCGTCTTCGGATTGTGTCGAGCCGGATAGCGTAACCGTGGCGGTAGTCCGCCCTTCACGAACCACCGTGCCCTCCGAGTTCACAAAATACTCGTTGACCGCGTTGAAACGACACTGCGCGCTGAGCGACTGCACCTCGGGATAATCGCGGTACAACTGGGTGACATCCTCAAGGGTTTTGTTCCACTCACCCTGATCTACTTTGAGCTTTACGGGCTCTTCGACCAATGACACCACCGGCGCATGCGAAAAATCATCCACCGGATTCGGGTCGACACTTAGCTGCTTCAGCGCGGACAGTTTTTCGGCGTAGGCATCGGCGGCGTTCTTGTAGGCCTCATCGGTAAGCAGCCAGATTTGCCGCCGCAGGGCGATGGGATCGTTCTCCAGCGGCAGGATCGATGCGCTGCCCACACCTTGGTTGTAGTAGCTGTCCTGCTTGTAATCGCCAATGCGGACCACCACGCGCAAGACCCTGATGCGAGATTTGTCGCTCCAGCGAACGGCACCGTAAATGGCATCGGCATTGAAGTCTTCCACATCGTTCACGCGGTATTCGATGTAGTACGGCGGCTTGACTTGATCCATCTTCAATTGCGCGAGGGAGCGGTCCAGTTCCGCAAGCAGCGCCTCAAGAAGTGGATCGCCTTTAGCCGCGGCGCGCGCCGAAGAGGCGGCCGCGTCGCGTTCCGCTGTCTCGCTGGCATGGGCCATGCAGGGCTGCCCCCACAGAAAGGCAATCGCGGCGCCTGTGAAAACTGCGCGCTCCACCATTCTCTGGACACTCATGGTTTCACCGTGGCTTTCGGGCTGGCAGCCTTGTCCGGCGCGGAATTGTCCAGCCCTGGCGCAGAAAGGATGGGCGGCCGATCGTGACCGTGCGCGCGCTTCTGCACTTCCATCTCGCTGAACAGCATCGCGGGAGCAATCGCGGACACCGGAACGCTGCCGCTCTCCGCGCCGCAGACTCCATTGAACACGTGTTGCTTGTCTCCCGTGGTGATGATGCGCGTGAGCGCCGCAAGCGGAGTCCCCACGATGTCGACACCCCGAACAAGTTCATCGGGTCGCCCATCTGGATACACCTTGTAAACAATCACCGGCAGCACCTGGAACGCTTGCGGAAGAGATCGCGTTGTCAAAGTAAATCCGCCCTGAATGTCATCGAAATAAAGACCGTACGGTTTTCCCTGTTTTTTTACTTCATCGATCAGTTTCTGGCGCATCTCCGCTTCGGGAACCGCCTGCGTCGAAGAAACGATCAGGTTTCCTTGCCGTCCCGTGGGCATCAACCCCGGCTGATTGCGGCCGTGCCCGTTGGACTTGTCGAATCCTTTGATCGGCATGCGCGACATCAGAAAATTCTTCAAGATTCCGTTCTGAATCACTTCCACGCGTTCCGCCGGTACGCCTTCACTGTCAAAGGCGTAGTTGCCCGCAAGTTTCACGCCGTCCAGTTCCTTCTTCGTCGGATCGTCGGTGACACTCAGGAATGTCGGCAAAACTTCCTGGCCAACTTTCTTCGTGAAGGTCTGCCCTTCCTCTTCATCGCGCTGACGGTGGCCTTCCAGGCGATGGCCCAGCACTTCATGGAAAAACACGGCGGCCGCACGACCGCTCAGCAAAGCCGGCCCGTCATACGGCTCCGCAACCGGCGCGTTGCGAAGCGCTTTCAAGTCCGCGGCAATTTTTTCCACCTTTGCCAGTAATTCCTTTTCATCGGGCAGGCCTGCGGGATTAGGTGCCTGAAACGTCTCGACTCGCAACAAGTCCATGCCATCGTCCGCGCGGGTCTGTGCTTCCATTACCAGGCGCGCGGAACCGCCGGGGGTAGCCAGCGCAGAGCCTTCCGTGGAGACCATACGCGCGTTCGAGGTTCCCACCTGCAAGATGACCGTCGAAACATAAACATCGGAGTAGTTCCGAAACGCCCCAGAAACCCGCCGCAGTTCCGCTTCCCAGGCACTGTGGTCAAACGATAGGTCCTTCAGCTTCGTATCGATACTGACGGTAGGAGGCTCACTTGAAAAATCAGGTGATTTGTCTTCTTCTTCCGCTTGCACCGCGTTGTTCGTCTTCACATTCAAGTATGCGGGAGCCGCCCGCTTGTATCCACGGTCCGTGAGTTCCCACAAAACGCGGGATTCCGCACCTTTATCGTCATTCAGAGGCAACTGTCCGGAGGTCATACCACTGGAGCGGCTCTGCCCGTGCGTATTATCAAGTTGCGGTGTGCCAACTCGCATGGTGACGTCAGCGCTGCGCCGCCGCGCAACCGTGTCGGAAAGCAGTCCGCCATAAGAGGCCGCGATAATCACCTGATCCTGGTCATACACCGTGTAGCTCATGAAGTAGGGGGCGGGATCGGCCCTTGTCAGGTCTGCCTTAGCTCGCGTCAGCTCCGTCTGCATTGCAGCGAGCACGGGGTCGGAGCTCACCGCCGCCGCGCTCGAGTTGCCCGCATCCGTCGCCGAACTTGCTGCGGGAAACATGGCCAACTGGGCAGCAATAAGAAGGGAAGCGAGAGGTCGCAATCGCGAGGACTGCCGCACTGGTATGGCTGCCATAGGACAGCAGGATTGCTTGCGATTCATCAAGTTATGACTCCCACGGACGGCTTGGCCATCATCTGCGGTGTAATTCGCGAGTATGCCTGAGCCAGCTACCATCTGCAAATCAGGCTCTTCCGAAGCGTTCTCCGGCATGCAATCTCGCTCCATTCGCGAATTCGTGCGCGGAGACCTGTTTACGGCCTTCCAGTTTGATGTGGCTGACCTGCAGTGTCGTTGCCGACCCGCAGGCAACGTAGACGTTCCCGGCTTCGACCAAAATCTCTCCCGCCGCTGCGCTCGACATCTCTTTAGACGCCGGTCGGCCCGAAATATGACACAACTGCCCTCGAAATTCGGAATAGGCTCCCGGCCACGGAGTAAAACCACGCATGCGGTTATAGATTTCCTGCGCGGGCCGCTCCCAGGCGATTCGTCCATCGTCGCGCTTCAGCATCGGCGCGGTCGTGGCAGCGGCATGATCCTGCGGCTGAGGTGCAAGCCGTCCTGCAGCGAGACCTAGTAGCGTGTCGACCATCAGCTCCGCGCCAGCCCGCGAAAGCCGCTCGGCCAGCTCCAGCGTCGTTTCATCCGGCCCGATCGAGAGCTCCTGCCGAAGCAACATCTCGCCGGTATCCATACCCGCGTCGATTCGCATCGTGGTATTGCCGGTCACAGTCTCTCCATTCGCGATCGCCCAGTTAATCGGGGCCGCGCCCCGATACTTCGGCAGTAGCGAAGCGTGCAAATTGATCCAGCCGAGCCGCGGTATATCGAGCAGCCGCGCGGGGATGATTTGTCCGTACGCGATGATCACGATGGCATCGGGTGACAGGCTGCGCAGATGTCGTTCCACTTCAGACAATCGGATTTTGGCCGGCTGGTGGACAGGAACGTCGGCGGCGAGCGCTGCTTCTTTGATCGGCGAGAACGAAACCTCGTGCCCACGTCCGCGAGGCCGGTCGGGCTGGGTGTAAACGGCGGCGATTTGGAATTCGGGCGCCGTCACAATTTTTTGGAAGGAAGGAACCGCAAATGCCGGGGTGCCGCAAAACACCAGCCGCAGGCGGCTCATGGCGCTTCCACCTGCGCGCTCACGCGAATCTACCACTCACCTTCTTTGCGCAGTTTCTTGATCTTCCGCCTGATCAAGTCGCGCTTCAGCATGCTCAGATGTTGAAGGAATAAAATTCCATTCAGGTGATCGATCTCGTGGCAAAAAGCTCGCGCCAGCAGGTTCTCGCCGCGAATTTCAAACGTCTCGCCCTTCACATTCTGCGCCTTTACCGTCACGAACTGCGGCCGGATCACGTATCCGCGGAATCCGGGAATCGACAGGCAGCCTTCTTCTTCGCGCACTTCACCTTCCGCATGAATGATTTCCGGATTCACCAGCACGATCTTCGCTTCAGGATTCTTGCCGCTGGAGACGTCCACGATGGCCAGACGGATGCTCTTGCCGATTTGCGGAGCCGCCAGCCCGACTCCTTGCGCCGCATACATGGATGCAAACATGTCTTCGGCGAGTTCATCGAGCTCGGCGTTGAACTTCCCAACCGGGGAGCCCGGCTTTTCGAGTACCGGATCGCCGTATTTGACGATCGGATAGATCTTGCGCGGCGTTGCCTCGGCGGCCTCGGTCGTCTTCGTGGCGGGAGTGGTTTCAGAACTCGTCGATTTGTCGGCCATAGCTTTCGAAATTCCGCCTCGTTTCGGCGAGCGAATCTCCTCCAAATTTTTGCAGAAAAGCGTCCGCGAGCACAAGTGCTACCATTGCCTCTCCGGCAACACCGCCGGCGGGAACCACACACCAGTCGGAGCGTTCGTAAGCCGCCTGCACCGGCTCTTTTGTGACCATGTCGGCCGTTCCGAGCGGCTTTCTGAGCGTTGATATGGGCTTCAGGAATCCCCGAACGACCAGATTCTCCCCGTTCGTGATGCCGCCTTCTAGGCCGCCCGCTCGATTGCTGGCACGCGTGAATCTCCGCGCCACTTTATCGTACGAGATTTCGTCCTGCACCTCGCTGCCATACGAACCCGCGGCAAGAATGCCGGAGCCGATTTCGACCGCCTTCACCGCTTGCACGCTCATCATCCCCTGGGCAAGTTTCCCGTCCAGTTTTTCGTCCCACTGCGCATGCGAACCGAGGCCAACGGGCACGCCATGCACCAAAACTTCGAATATGCCGCCAACAGTGTCCCCAGCTTTCAGCGCCGCATCCACTTCCGCCATCATTTTCTGTTGTGTTTGCTCATCGACGCAACGCAGCGGCGATTCAAGATCGCGGCAGACTTCCAGAATCTCTTCCCACGTCGCCGCCCGTTCCAGCCGCACGTGTCCCACCTGAATCGTGTGGCTGGCGATCTCGATCCCGAATTGCTGGAGCAGTTGCCTGGCAAACGCACCTGCAGCCACACGCCCAGCGGTTTCTCTTGCCGAGGCGCGCTCGAGCACATAGCGGGCATCGTGAAAATTGAATTTCTGGGATCCCGCCAGATCGGCATGCCCGGGCCGGGGCGCAACGAGCTTCTTCGAGGCCGCAATGGGGTCGTTTGTTGCTTCGACGGAGAGAATTTTTTCCCAGTTGGCCCAGTCGCGATTCTCGATTCTCAACGCGATCGGGGCCCCGATGGTCTGGCCATGCCGCACACCGGCAAAAATCTCGGCGGCATCCTTTTCGATTTTCTGCCGCCCGCCCCGCCCATACCCGAGTTGCCGGCGGTGCAACTCATGGTTAATCCCGCCCACGTTGATAGGGAGCCCGGCCGGCAATCCCGAAAGAAATGCCAGCAGAGCCTGCCCATGCGACTCACCCGCGGTATAAAAGCGCAGCATAACCAACCAGTGTATCGGCCGCTGCGATTTCCGTCCAGCGCGCTTCGTTTCGTTTCAACGAAATTCAGGAATTCACGCCGCTCAGGAAGCCGCCGAGGTGGCCGGCCAGCGCAATCACTATCGCGCCGGCGAGTTCAACTGCTATCCGAGGGGCAATAAGCAGAGGTTGGCTGGCACGCCGCTGTCTAAAGTGCAGCCACCAGCTGAGCCATATGAAAACAGCGGCGGCCAGAGCGCTCAGCATGTGGTAAAGCAGCAGCCCTTTCAGGCGGTGTCCCTCGAGCTGCCATTGCCACGTGGCAAGTCCGGAGACCACGGCGGGAAGAGTGGACAGAGCGGCGAGCGTCAGATTGTAGTATGCGGCCTCGACCCAGTTGGGTTTCTTTAGCCACAATCCTGACGCGTCGAGACACACGGCTGCCAGATACAGTGCAATTGGGAAATGGATCAGCACGACGCGCTGCGCGTGCTTCGCGAATACGACGCTTCGCCAATCGAATGGCTCATCGCTTCGTTCTCCCTACTGCACGACGACCTTGGCGGTCATTTTGGGATGTACGGAGCAGAAGTAGCCGTAGGTGCCGGGCCTGGTAAACGTGAAGGAAAAGGAATCGATCAATGTTCGCGGCGAAATAAACTCCCGCTTCCTGTCTTGACGCATGTGCCTGGTGCAGTTACGCTTTTCCCGAGGTTTTTGACCAGACCCCGTGTCTAACGCGCCCCTGAATGCCGTCGAGCAGCAGGCGAGTCCACCTCAACCCCCCTCGGTTGTGGAAGTCCTGACCGATGCCGCGAAAGAAAGCGTGCTGAAGGTCCAGAACTACGCGAAGCTGGCGGCACAGTCGCTGACCAACCTGATGACCAGGCCCCGCTATGGCCAAGACACGTTGAGCCAGATGGACGACATTGGCGTCGGCTCTATGCCCATCGTGTTGTTGTCCGGTTTTTTCATTGGCGCAGTGATGGTGCTGCAGACAGGCACGCAGTTTCAGCGTTTTGGCCAGGTTTCTCTGACGGGCGACATCGTTTCCCTGGCACTTGTTCGCGAACTGGGACCGACAATCACCGGTCTTTTGGTCGCAGGCCGATGTGCGTCTGGTATTGCGTCGGAATTGGGCTCCATGCTGGTGACGGAACAGGTCGATGCCATGCGCGCTCTCGGCACCGATCCCAGCCGGAAGCTGGTTTCCCCTCGAGTGCTGGCAACCCTCATCATGCTTCCACTGCTCACCACATTTTCCGTTTTCATCGGCTTGGTAGGCGGCATGGTTGCCAGCGTGTTTTCGCTGCGCCTGAGCGCCACCACCTTTTGGCAGCGTGCCATCGCTATCCTTCAGTTTTCCGATCTGATGCAGGGATTCACGAAGTCGGTGGTCTTCGCGTTCATTCTTTCCACGGTGGGCTGTTACCAGGGGTTGAACGTGCGTGGCGGAACGCAGGGAGTCGGGCGGGCTACCACGCAGGCTGTCGTCGTGTCATCCGTGTTGATCATTGTGGCGGACACGTTTCTGACAAAATTGGCGCTGTTTTTGGCGGACAAGCTCTGACCGCTATGGTCTCTCCCGCGACTAGCTCCCTCAACTCTGTTGCTCCTCAAGACGGCGCGGCCATTCGTTTTTCCGATGTCTGGCTCGGCTTCGAGGAAGGGCCGATCCTGCGCGCCTTGTCGTTTGCCGTTCAGCCTCGGGAGACGCTCGTGCTTCTCGGCGAGACCGGAACAGGGAAAACGCTGGCTCTCAAACTGGCCGCGGGACTGTTGATCCCTGACCAAGGCCAGGTGCGAGTGCTTGGCCAGGATGTTTCGAGCAAAAGCGAATTGGAACTCCTGGAATTTCGGCGCCGGGTGGGATTTGTCTTTCAAGAGGGCGCGCTGTTTGACTCCCTGAATGTCGGCAACAATGTCGGCTATCGTCTGCAGGAAGATGGTCTCCCGGAAGAACAGATTGATTTGCGGGTGCAGGAGGTCCTGCGATTTGTTGAACTCGAAGACACCGCGGAGCAGTTGCCTTCCGAACTTTCCGGCGGCATGCGCCGGCGCGTTTCGATTGCCAGGGCGTTGATCACGCATCCTCCGATTGTCTTGTACGACTCGCCCACTGCCGGACTGGATCCCATCACTTCACAGACCATCATTTCGCTCATCCTGCGGTTGCGCGATGTCTATGGCGTCACGTCGCTGCTGGCCACGCACCGTCTTCAAGATGGATTCGCGTTAGCCAATTTCCATTTTGATCCTGAAACCCGCGCCGTCCGCCGTGGCGCGCCCGCCGAGAAATCGAACGGAGTGAGCACACGGTTCCTCGTTTTGCGGGAAGGCAAAATTTATTTTGAAGGGAATCCGGAGCAGTTACTAAACACCAAAGATCCCTATCTGCAGCGGTTTTTAATTTGAAGTCCTGTATAGTTGTGGCAGGCAGTTCCTGGGGAATTTGCGGAGGAGCCGCGGAATGGCGCGCAGCAAGCAACTGACGTGGTCGGAGTTACGCGTTGGACTGTTCGTGCTGGTTGGCCTTTTGATTCTTGCCGTGGCGATTTTCTATGTCACCGGTGCCGGCGTCTTTGGCCCCAAATACCGTCTGAAGACCTATCTCCCCGAGGTTTCCGGGCTCGCGACCGGCGCTCCGGTGCGGCTCGACGGCGTTGAAGTCGGTAACGTCGAGCGCATCTCGATTGTTCCCCGCGAAAATGGAAAACCTCCCGAACATATGCGCAACATCGAAGTGTTGATGAAACTGGATCGTCACTTCCAGAATGATATCCTCACTGATTCGATTGCTACCCTCGTGACTGAGGGCCTGCTTGGCAATCGCTATGTGAATATTCAGCGCGGCTACACCGGAACACCTCTGAAGGACGGTCAGGTGATTACCGGGGGCGAGGAAAAGGCCATTAAAGAAGTTGTCGAGCGAAGCGCGGACGTGTTGGCAAACTTGAAGGCTCTCAGCTCCGATGTTCAGGACATAATTTCCGGTGTTCAAGAAGGGAAGGGCACGCTCGGCAAGCTTCTGACCGACGATCAGGCCTACAACCATCTGAACAGCATTCTGTCGAAGGGCGACCAGATTGTCACGACGGTGCAGTCCGGACAGGGTACTGTGGGCAAGCTGCTGATGAAAGACGAGATGGCCGACAAAGTCCAGAACACCATCGACCAGCTCAATGTGATTCTCGGGGATTTGCGTGCGCAGAAGGGCACTCTCGGCAAACTGCTCTACGATCCCAGCTTGTACGACGAAGCAAAGAAAGCGCTCGACAATGGCAACGGCATGATCGGTGATATTCGTGCTGGCAAAGGTACACTCGGCAAGCTCGCGACCGACGACACGCTATATAACAAGTTGCGCGACACCAGCAGCAATCTCTCCGAAGCCACGGCGAAGCTCAATCGGAATGACAACACCGCTGGCAAGCTCTTTTCGGATCCACAGCTCTACGATAATTTGACCGGGCTTACTGGTGACATGCGTTCCTTCATTGCCGAGTTTCGAAAGAATCCCAAGAAATATCTGAGCATCAAGCTGTCGTTCTTCTGATCTGGCTGTTCAGCTCACCTCTCTTTGCTTAGGGCAACCCCGTTGTGTTGTAATGAGGCAGTAACAAAGAACCATTAGTCTTAACGCCATAGACTTCAACCGTTTAACCGTTATTCATGGACACGCAAGATACAACGGCAAAGCCACCTCGTCCCGAAGCCACAAAGACGACTCTGCCTCAGCCGGGCCGGCCGGTTCCCAGCCGCGCTTATCCCGGCGCGCTGATCGTCGTGGAAGGGACCGACGGATCCGGCAAGAGCACGCAACTGTATCTCCTGAAGCGCTGGCTCGAAATTGGCGGATATCGCTTGCACTTTACCGAGTGGAATTCTTCGCCGCTTGTGAAATCGGCCACCCGGCGCGGTAAGCAAAAACGTCTGCTGACTCCCACGACTTTCTCCTTGTTGCACGCGGCAGACTTCGCGGATCGCTGCGAACGCCAGATCATGCCCCTGCTTCAGGGGGATTATCTCGTCCTGGCGGATCGTTACATCTATACCGCATTCGCTCGCGATGCCTCTCGCGGCTGTTCTCATCGCTGGCTGCGCAACCTCTACCGCTTCGCGCCGATCCCCGACATTACCTTCTACTTCCGCGCCCCGCTCGACGTTGCTGTCAACCGCATCCTCAGCGGCCGGCCCAAGCTGAAATATTACGAAGCCGGCATGGATCTTGGTCTCTCGTACGAGCGCGCCGAGAGTTTCAAGCTGTTTCAGGCGCGGATCCTCGAGGAATACGACAAGATGGTCGACAGCGACAATTTTGTCGTTCTTGATGGAACCCTGCCGGTGAACAAACTGCAGAAGCAGATGCGCGACATCGTTGCTTCAAAAATCGATTTGAAGAAGTTTGCCCCCAGGGCGCTGGAGGCCGAGTAACCATGCCTGACCAGGAACGCGACAAGGCAGCGGCGCCCGCACCTCCGGACTCTGCGGCAAGCAAAGCGGCAGCACCCGTGGAAGCGGAAGGTACACAATATTTCTTTGGCGAATCACTTGTTGGCCTTGATTCTACTGAGCTCAACGGCAACCTCATCGTGATTGAAGGCATGGATGGTTCCGGCCGGTCCACCCAGATTGCTCTGCTTCAGGAGTGGCTGGAGTCCGAGGGATTTGCGGTGCAGACCAGCGGTTTGCGCCGCTCCAACCTCGTCGGGCGCGACATCGACGAATTGCTGGCCAAGAACGCCGTTACGCGCCTGACCTTGGCGCTGATGTATGCCACGGACTTCTTCGATCAACTCGAGCACCGCATCATCCCGGCGCTGCGCTCGGGCGCGGTTGTGTTGGCCGATCGCTACATCTTCACGCTGATCGCCCGCGGCGTGGTGCGCGGAATCAACCGCGACTACATGTCCGGACTCTACGCTATGGCTTTGCGGCCGCATCTGACCTTCTGGCTCAATGTCCGCCCGGAAACGGCATTCGGCCGTGAATTCAAGAAGGCACAGGCCATCAGCTACTGGGAAGCTGGCCGCGACATGTCGCTGTCTCACGACCTGTATTGGTCCTTCGTGCGTTATCAGACGATGATCAAGCGCGAATTTGAGGTTATGGCCAAGAAAAGTGGCTTCGTCGAACTGGATGGAGAGGCCAGCGTTTCCGTCGTCAACAAGCAACTGCGCCAGCGCATTGGCGAACAACTCGGCATCCGTTCTTCCAAATACACACCCTCTGCGGCCCTCGCTCACCTCTGGAGGTGAGCGCGAAAATGGCCGATCCTGTCCATGTTGCGGCCATCGATGCTGGCTCCAACGCAGTCCGCCTTTCGATTGCTCGCGCCTATTCCGCACTCGACATCGAACCGCTAATTACCGAGCGCTATCCCGTGCGCCTGGGAGAAGGTGTTTTCCTCCGTCACCGTTTCAGCGAAGAAGTGTTGAAGAAAGGAGTGAAAACTTTCCGCCACTTGCGCGAAATCATGGACGACTACGGCGTGACGAAATATCGCGCTGTGGCCACCAGCGCCACACGCGAAGCGACGAATCGCAACACTCTCGTACACCGCGTCAAGCGAGTCACCGGAATTCATCTCGAGGTCATCAGCGCAAAAGAAGAATCGCGGCTCGGCCGGGAAGCCGTGTTTGCGGCCATGGGGCCTGATTCGCAGCCCCGATGCATCGTCGATCTCGGCGGAGGCAGTCTGGAACTGAGTATCCTGCGGGATCACACAGTGGTTCAGGCGGCGCAGTTGCCAATCGGGACCGTGCGGCTCATGAGCACTCTGGGCATTCCGGGAAAGATTCGTCCGATGCAGGCGGAACAGGTGCGTCGCTACGTCCGCGCACTGCTCGAATCGCGTTTGCCGAGCAGGCCCAATCTCGGCGATGGCGTAGCCGTGGCACTGGGCGGTAATGCTGAGACTCTTTCCACTGTGGCCCCTGGGCCGCGGCAACATGGTCTTCCTTCATTAGAACTTTCTCTTCTTCGCGAGCGGCTACCGAGCATTCTGGAACGTGATGTTCGCGCACGGATGAAGTCCTACGGCGTGCGCCGTGACCGTGCGGACGTGATGGGTGTAGCCGCGATCATTCTGGCGACCCTCGGCCGCTATCTCAACATCCGGGCGTTCTCGATCCCCAGTGTTGGTTTGCGTGAGGGCGCCCTGTATGAGATCGCCCGGGATGTTTTCTCGCGTAAAGAGCCGCACCGCTATAACGACGAAGCCCGCCAGATCCTCCTCGCAACGCGCAGCTTCGGCCGGCGGCTCGAATACGACCAGCAACACGCGGAACATGTCCGGGAACTCAGTCTCATGCTGTTTGACCAGTTGCAGCCGGTTCATCACTTGCCCGTGCAGGCTCGGGTACAGTTAGAGGCGGGCGCGCTGCTGCACGACGTCGGGCACCGCGTCAGCCACCGCGGCCACCACAAGCACGGCGAGTATCTCGCTTTGAACGGTGACATTCCCGGGCTCGAGGGGCGCGACCGCCATATCGTTGCCTCCGTGGTCCGCTATCACAATCGCAAGTCGCAGCCCGACGGCCACCATCCGGCATATTCCGGGCTCACCAACAACGACAAGCGCGTCGCACGCCGGCTGGCGTCCATCGTGCGTATTGCCGAAGGCCTCGATCATTCGCATCGCCAACGCATTCTCGGTCTCAGGGCAGCTTTTCCGCGGGGCGCGGTTACGTTTCAAGTGCAGGCGCGCGGCGACGCTACCGAAGATCTTCGCGACGCGCAGCGCAGCGCCGATTTGTTTGAGAAAGAGTTCCATGTCCAACTGCACTTCCGCTTGCGGTCCGCGTGAGCTCCTGATGCGGGTGAGCACACGATTCGGAGTTTTCAACTGGCTGTCATAATCGCTTGGGTATGATGATGAATAAACAGGAGGCATCCCTCTTATGCAGTTGTACATCGTGCGCCACGGAGTCGCGATTGATCGCGAAGACCCCAAGTGCCCTTCTGATCCGGATCGCTTTCTGACGCAAGAAGGAATCGAAAAGACAAAGGAAGTCGCCAGAGGCCTGGCGAAAATCGCCGGCGAACCGGACCTGCTGCTGACCAGTCCGTACGTTCGTGCGCTTCAGACGGCGTCAATCGTTGCCGATGCACTGGACTACCCGAAGCAGAAGATTCGGAAGACGGACGCGCTGCTGCCTGGTGCAGAGGCGCAGCAGCTCTTCCGGGAACTGGCGAAAGACAAAGACCCTTCCACCGTCTTCGTGTTCGGCCACGCCCCGCATCTCGATGAATTGCTGGCTACCGCAGTCGGATCGAAGAATCACATCTCCGCGCTGAAGAAGGCGGGAGTGGCCCTGGTTGAATTGAAGCGTCTTTTGCCGCCCAGTGGACAGCTGGTCTGGCTGGCGACTCCGAAATTGTTGCGAAAAATAGGGAAGTGATCAATCCGAGGCGACCGCGGTTTGCGGTGGTTCGTCCTGCTGGCGTGGCAACTGCACGATCTTCGGAACCGCTGGCGCCGCGCGGAGAATTAAAGGCCTTTCGAGAACGGTCTCCAGCAGATACTTGCCACTCGCCAGACGGCTCGCTGCTTGTTCGTTCACGGCAAGCCCCGGTACGTGGATGACAAAGGCATCCGCAGACTTCTCGAATCGCAGACCGGTCGGGTTTTCGAATCCACATTTCCTCAGAGCGCGCGCCAGGCGAAGAACTCCGGCGAGCACGCAGACCGCCTTTTGATCGGCTTCGCCCATGCGCGAATACGATTTGTGTTTTGCTTGTGGAAGCGGCCCTCGCTGGTAGCGCACCACCTGCGCCGCAATTTCCCACTCCGATTTCGTCCATCCCGCTGGCAGCTCCATTTCGCGCAGAAAATCACGCGCTGCCCTCGCCGGCGAGTGGGGATCCAAAGCGCGGCCAATCCCGTGGAGTCGCGCCGCGGCGCGCATCGTTTTGCGGAGGCTCCGAGATTGAAACGTCGGTGAGGCTTGCACCCGGGCGAGCCCGTCAAAAAGGTGCATGCTGATTCGCGAGACCAGCGAAGTTCGCGCTGCGCGCTCGTCCAGTGCTCGTGTGGTGACCCGGAGTCGGGCCATCGACGCGGCCTCAAGTCGTCTTCCTTCCGGCAGCCCTTGCCGCCAGGTCTGCCACAGACTCGTCTTGCCGGTGGCCAAAAGTCGATATGTGTCGATTCGTTTTTGTCGCTCGGTAGCGATTCGCCCCGACCATCGCGCGCGCAGTTCCTCCGTCGCGGTGGCCGCTGCTCCAGTAACCGTGCCAGAGAGCACGTCGAGGTCGTGTATCTCACCGAGTAGATCCTGAACGTGCTTTAACTCGTCTCCCCACAACTCGTATTTCGCGGGTAGCAGCGATTCGACCGTGTAACGAAAACGCTTCACGCCGATACGCAACTCGTGCCACGCTCGCGCTTTTTCCACTCGCACAGCGCGGGCGTGCAATTCTCGAGCGGCTTCGAGCCGTTCCAGTGCAAGGCATTCGGCGGCCAGGCGATCCGGCGGCACCATCCGCGCTCGGCGCTGCAGTCCGCGCTCGAGCTTGCGCCACGCTTTTTCATCGAACTTGGCGGCCACGGCGATCGCGGCGTCACGCAGTTCGGTTTCCCGCGCCTTCAAGTTAGTAGACAGTGTGGCTCGGACCGGATCGCCCTCGTCTCCCAGTTTTTCGACCCATTCCTCAAGAACCTGCGTGTCGCGCAGCTCGCCCAGCTGCCGGAACAGTTTGCGGCCGAGTTTTCGCATCTTCGGCCAAGCGGCGTTGGGGTCGACTTCTTCCATGACGGCGGCCAACGAGCGGCAGCGGCGAATGGCAACGCGCAAGTCATGAACGGCGTCGGGATCTGGCGACAGACGCACCTTGTCGAGTTCCTTGACGGTGCGCTCCATCCAATACACAAGACCCCGATGCTCGCCTCGCGAGCCGGGCATAGGTATTCCGCTAGCCATTTGCGTTCGTTTCCGAGTCCCAGCCGCTTGTAAGCGCCCCTTGAGACTCCGCCTATAGACTAGTGCGTTGTCGCAGGCGCGTCCAGTAGAGGGCGCTGGGCCAAAGTTGCGGAAGCATCCAGGCCAGCACAAAGGCCATAACCGCGCAAGCGATCGAGCAAATCAGAAAGACATGACTCGGATCGGGATGTCCCAGCCTCAGCATGGCGTATTGGGCGAAAGGCTGCAGCGCGATTCCTCCGAACGACAATAAATTCGATACCCCAATGACGCGGCCCTTCTCCGTCGCTTGCGGCCGGTGTTGGATCAGTGCATTCACGGGAACCACGAAGAAGCCGGCGCAAATTCCCAGCAGCAGCAAGAGCAGCATCGTCGCCCCATACGTCAGGCCTGGCACGAAGAGCGCGCCCGTTGCGAGTACGATTCCCGTGAGACCCGGCAGAATCATGCCCATTTCGATTTTCCGGCCGGAAGCATATCCGGCGGCGAAGCTTCCGGCGCCGATTCCCAAACTGAGCGCCGCCAGCAGGTAGCTGCTGTGCGCTTCGTCGACCTGCAGCGTGTCTGTCGCAAAAAGCACGATGTTCAGCAGGAGAATCGCTCCCAAAAACCAGAAGAACGTGTTGGCGACGACCGCCGACCAGAGAAGCGCATCTTGTCGCATGCGCTTCACTTCGTCGTAGAGTTCTTTGAACCAGTTCCAGTGGAACCGCCGAAGCCGATCCGCCGCCGGAACGCGTGATATTCCCAGGCTCGTCAGGAAACCCACGATTCCGATGACCAAAAAGAATATCCCGGACCATTGCTGCCGCCCTTTGAAGTGATGCGCCAGAAAACCGCCGGCGAGCGTTCCCCCAATCGCTGCCAGCAGCGTCCAGAGCTCGATCACACCGTTTCCCCAACTCAATTTCGAGGTCGGCAGGAGCTCCGGCAGCAGGCCATATTTCGACGGCCCGAAAATTGCCTCCTGCGTGCACACAAGGAAGAGTGCCGCCGCGGCGAGGTCCAGGCGGTTCACCCAAAATGCGTAGGTGACTAGCGCCATGGTGAGCAGTTCGAGACCTTTCGTCCATACGGTCACGCTGCGCTTGCTATAACGGTCCGCGAAGAATCCACCGGGGATGGAAAAGACCACGAAGGGAATGGCAAAAACAAGCGGCACCACCAGAACGAATAGAAAGTCTCGCTGCTCCCGCGAGACGCCGGATTCCAGAACGAGAAAGCTAACCAGCCATTTCAGTGCATTGTCGCTGAACGCGCCCTGAAATTGCGTGGCAATCAGCGCCCAAAACCCAAGCAGGCCGCCCCGTGGGTCCTTCGCGGCCACATCAGTGGTTCCAGGAGCGAAGGTGGGTCCCATGATTTCAGGCGAAGTATTGCAAAGATTCTGCAATCAACCGCTTGGTGCCCTCGTACGGATTCTCCGGCCCTTCCCACTCCATCGAGAAATAACCGCGATAATTGGCGGCCTTCACGATGCCGAAAGTGAGCTTCATGCTCACGCGGTAGACTTTGCCGCCGTCTCCGACTTCGGAATCTTTGACGTGGCAGATGTTGTAAGCATGGGCAAACATGGCCTTGACCGCGTTGTAGTTGAAGGTGGAGTTGTCGGTCTGCATGGAATTGCAGAAATCAGGGAGCGCATGAAGGAAAGGATGGTTGGCCTTCTCGATGACCTTGACGATGAAAAACGCGTCCTCGCTGACCAGGTTGTCATTCTCGAGGTTCACCTGAATGTTTTTCTTTGCCGCGTAATCCGCCACCTGCATCAAACTGGCCGCCGCAACATCAACGTTTGGTTTGGAACTCTTCGGGTCGCCCATGGAAGTGCGCACACTAGGCGAGCCAATCGCCACGGCGATGTCCACCCATTTCTTACTGTTCTCAATGGCTTTCTTGCGATTCGCCGCCTCGGCATCGTAAAAGCTGAACTCGTTGTCCACGGGGATGTTCACTACGAACATGTGAGCGTTCTCGATGGCTTTGCGAAAATCCTGCAGGTAGCGCGCGTCCGTGGAAGGGAAGTGAGCGCTCAGTGGCTCCACTCCGTTGACGCCGAATTTCTCGGGAATCTGCACCACCCAATCGCGCAAATCCATTCCCGGCTTCATGCGGTCGCGGTACTCGTTCGTCGGAGTCTCGATCTCCGCCCGGAACGGCCAGGTGGCCACAGCCAGCCGTTCGCGAGGCGCTGTGGGAAACTGCATGGCCGGCTTCGTTTCGCCGAACGCCAGCGTGGGCCTAAAAACATTCCAACTCACCGGACCGGCCGCCACAGCCGCGGCGCACGCCATGGCCGATGAGCGCAGCACTTCGCGCCGAGAAATCTTCTTCATGGAAACCTCGCATGGAGCGATGAGTGTGGGAAGCGTTCACCGTATTGAACACCCGAAGTCATTCCGAATGCAATGCCTGGCCAGCTTTACGCGCCCCTCCGCTCATGCTATTTTCATTACAGTTCTCCCGGAGTGGCGGAACTGGCAGACGCAGCAGACTCAAAATCTGCCGGGGATCACTCCCCGTGTGGGTTCGACTCCCTCCTCCGGGACCATCCTTTCACTCACACAACGAAAGACCTGGGAGGCAATCCTCTTCGGCGTACACCTTGCCACTGCTAACCTTCGCGCAGTGACCGATCTTCCGCTTGTGAATATCCAGGCGGGATACAAAGGTTTCATGAGGGAGCGACCTTGGTGTCTCTGAATCAGCGTTCGCGAAGGTCAGCTGTTGTACACCATGCGCTCTTCCCTCGACCCATTCATTCAAACTTATCGGGCGCTGACTATGTCGTGCCCACTTTTCACTAACTGAATGCTGTGATGCTTTTCCGTTGGCGATTTCTTCTCATTGGAAAAGAAGCTGCCTTAACTTGCTTTCCACCAGCTTCATATCGCACTCGATCAGTTCGCCGGTCTTAGCCTTACATCGGCTGCGGTCAATGTAGCGTAGTTGTTCGATTTGCACATATCGTGCTTCACCCTTGGAAATCACCCGAACCCAGGTGTGCGGAACCTGCTCGAACGTTGCGACGTTATATTCCGCGCCATCTGTGGTGGGCGCGACAATTAATCCGCGTCCCTGGCCGCACTTGAAAGCGCCTGAGGAAATCACAACGCAAGGACGCGGGCCATGCAATTCAATCCCGTCTCTGTGATGAACTTTTCCATCCGTCCTCTCCGTCACCGTTTGTGTTGGCAGATTGCAAATATAGATGCCGCCGCGTTCACATCGGTCCGGTTTCTTCGGGATTCGATTCGCTGACATGGAACAGCTAGCCTTCGGTGAATCTGTGATAGCGGCGTTTCAATGGGTTGGCGTCGATTAGAAAGGGCGGCCCGTGCAGGCCGCCCTTGTTGTCACGAGTGGGTCTACTGGCCTTCGTGGGCCTTCATCATTTCCTGAATCTTGGCCTTGATGGCATCCAGGTTGAAGGTTGCCGGATCCTGCATCGGAGGATAGTCGATGGCGGTCATGGCGAGCTTGCCAACGGTCTGTTGGACGAGGACGAAACGCCAGAACTCGCGGGCCATGAAGTCATTCATGTAACCGCCACCCAGGTCGTTGAGGGTCTCGCCGCGGATCGACGAAGTGCGTTCGAAGGGATCCTGGCGAATGTTGGTGATGGTGGGCATATCGGTGGTGACTTTCTCTCCCGGCCATCCGTAGGGTTGCTGGATGAACTGAAACTTGAAGTCATCAATTCGTAGTGCGCCGAGATGCGGACCAGCAAAGTAAAAGAGCTCATGGCGAGCAGATGGCCCGGTGCCGTTCAAGAGGGCCAATTGGTTATACCCATCCAGGTGGTTTTTGTAGGTACGGTCGCCGAGCTTGGCGCCCTTGAGGAGCTGTTGGGTGATGTCAGGGTTGCCGGCAGCAGCCACCAGCGTGGGGAACCAATCGAGCCCGGAGAAGATGCCGTTCTCGACCGTGCCCGGCTTGACGTGACCAGGCCAGCGAATGATGGCGGGAACCCGGAAGCCACCTTCGTAAGAGGTGCCCTTGGTGGCTCGGAAAGGCGTCATGCCGCCATCCGGCCAGGTGAAAACTTCGGCGCCATTGTCCGTGGTGAAAATCACGATGGTGTTATCGGCTTCGCCGATGTCCTCGAGATGCTTGAGGAGTTCGCCAACGCTGTCATCCAGTTGGGCCATGCCGGCTTCTTCGAGTCCATAATTGTCGGTAGCGTTCATCATGGCTTGGTATTTCGGAGGGATGTAAGTGAAGACATGCATCCTGGTGGTGTTGTGCCAGATGAAGAAAGGCTTGCCGTCTTTTTTGGCCTTGTCCATGGCGCCGGTGGTGTGTCCGACCAGAACCTCGTCAAAGGTCTCCATGTCGTACTTCGCGGGACGGCCTTTTTGCCAGTTCTGCATGTCCTTCATATTGGGGAAAGGGGCAAGAGGGCCCTCGTCTTCAACCTTCTGCTTGCCGACTACGCCCCAGCGAGGCATGGAAGTGGTGTCGTCCTTGTCGGTGGCCCAGCAGTGGGTCAGGTTGCGAGGCCCGGTCTTGTCGATCCAATCTTGTGGATAGTCGAACCAGTAAGGATCTGACATGGCATCCAAGTGATAGAGATAACCAAAGAACTCGTCGAACCCGTGGAGGCAGGGAAGATATTTATTGAGATCGCCGAGGTGGTTTTTGCCGAACTGGTAAGTCTCGTAACCCTGCGCTTTGAGTGCCAGAGCGATGGTGGCAGCCTGATCGGGAATTCCAACGTCGGCGCCAGCCTGACCCACTGTGGTCAATCCCGTCCGGAGGGGAATTTCGCCGGTAATGAAATTGGCGCGGCCAGCCGTGCAACTCGCCTCCGCGTAATAGTCGGTGAATAGCATCCCCTGAGATGCGAGTTTGTCCAAGTTCGGAGTTTTCCCGGACATCATGCCCCGGTGGTAGGCGCCGACGTTGAACCATCCCACATCGTCGCCCATAATCACGAGGATGTTAGGTTTCTTTTCCTGCGCTTGTGCGGCTGGCGCTGCTGTTGATCCGAGAAGCGCGGCAATGACAGCCAAGGTCAAACACATTCTTCCAGGCCACATCATCGATTTCCTCCCAGTTATTTATTTGACTAATGCAAATACGCGGGAGTTCGGGCGGTAATTCCCAGGTAGGTGTGTTAGCGCGACGGAGTATCTCACTTTGGGCGTGCAGATGTCTCTAGTAAAAGTAGGAAGGTACCTGATTGGCGCGGCTACTCGAACAAGTCGGTACTGGCACTGCTCGGCAACTCCCTCGGGCAACTCCCTCCCTCCTGGAACATGTTCTCACCACGACTGCAGTACTTCCGGCCTCTTGACGGCGTCCGTCTCGCGAAGCAGACTTTCTTCGGACCGTCATGTCCCCTCTTTCGCCGAATGCTGTGCCGAACCACGATCGCCGGCGCAGCCAACGTGTTTTCCTGCGAATCCCTATCGCCGTGATTGCACCAGGGCCCGACAAGAAAATGGCACGCGAACAGACCCACACGTCTGTAGTCAATGCTCATGGCGCTCTGATCTTGCTGGAATTGCCGGTGCGTCCTGGGCAAACGGTCATTCTGCAGAATCCAGAAACCTCGGAAGAACAGTCCTGCCGCGTTGTTCGCGTGAATCGGGCGCCGGAGGGCAAAACGGAAGTGGCCATCGAATTCCTGAAGCCCGCTCCGAAGTTCTGGCGGGTGGCATTTCCTCCGGAAGACTGGATTCCACGAGCGCCGGAAATTACCAGTGACACGTTTTAAACCGGCCGCCTGCGGAGGGCTTCCGCCGGAAGAACTCTTCCAATATTGAATCGATTTAATGTAGACTGGCGGCAGCTGTATTGTCTCCCTGTCTCTATTCATTTCGCGAGGAACTTCATGTCTCCACTCCGCGCAGTTCGCTTTTGTGTTTCCACCCTCCTCCTGATGCTGGGTGCGGTGGCATTTCTTTCGGCGCAAACGCCCGCCGAACGCCAATATCTGCATGGCGCGTGGAAGATGCAGTCATCCTGCAAGGATTCCGCAAAGGGCGAGCAGATTTCCGCGCCCCTGTTCGATTCGTCGCAATGGATCTCCGCACAAGTACCGGGCACGGTGGTCGGAGCGCAGGTCACCGACAAGGTGTTGCCGGATCCGGATTACGGCTTGAATCTGAAGCAATTTCCGGGGTTCGATGCGAACCGGCATTCGTTATTTGCGAATGTCGATATGCCGGCCGATAGTCCGTATCGCTGCTCGTTCTGGTTCCGCACGGAATTTGACTCGTCACCGGACGCGGCGAAGCAGACGACGTGGCTACATTTCCTCGGCATCAACTATCGCGCCAACGTCTGGGTAAACGGCAAGAAAATAGCCGACAAAGCAGACGTGGCCGGGGCCTACCGTACATTTGAATTCCCGCTTAAACAGGTTCTCAATGCGCAGGGCACGAACGTCTTGGCGGTCGAAGTGTTCGCCCCGGAGAAATATGACCTCGGCCTTACCTGGGTCGACTGGAACCCGACTCCTCCGGACAAAGACATGGGCATCTGGCGCGAAGTGTTTTTGTCGAAAAGTGGCGACGTGTCGTTGCGGCGGCCCTTCATCGGCGCGAAGTTGAGTTCGGACTATAAATCGGCCGCGCTTACGGCAACCGCCCTGCTCACGAACGTTACCGAGCACCCAGTGAAATCGGTGCTCAGCGTCGAAGTGAATGGTGCGACCATCAGTCAGCCGGTGGAACTTGCCGCCAAAGAATCGAAAACTGTCCGTCTGACGGCAGACCAGTTTCCACAGCTCAAGCTGGCGGACGCAAAGCTTTGGTGGCCGTGTCAGATGGGCGAGCCGTATCTCTACGGCGCGAAATTTCGGGTTGATAGCAACGGCGCGGCTTCGGATAGCGCCAGCCTGAATTTCGGAATTCGCGAAGTCACCTCGGAGCTCACGCCAACCGGCGGCCGGTTGTTCAAGGTGAACGGCAAGAACGTGCTGATCCGCGGCGCTGCCTGGGCTCCCGACATGATGCTGCGATGGTCCTCGAAGAAACTGGACGCCGACCTGAACTACGTGAAACACATGGGCCTGAACACCATCCGCCTGGAAGGGAAGACCGACCGCGACGAGTTCTTCGACAAGACCGATAAACTCGGCATTCTCGTCATGCCGGGATGGATCTGCTGCGACGCTTGGGAACGGTGGAAGCACTGGACGCCGGCAACAAAACAGATCGCCGCGGCTTCGATGGTCGACCAAGGCGCACGCTTGCGGAATCATCCCAGCGTGTTCGTGTGGTTCTACGGCAGCGACAATCCTCCGCCTCCCGAGATCGAAAACATGTATCTCGGAATCCTCAAGGATCTCGACTGGCCGAATCCCACGGTTTCGTCGGCCAGTGAACAGTCCGCGAAAGTTACCGGAAAATCTGGGGTAAAGATGACCGGGCCCTACGAATATGTTCCACCGGTCTATTGGCTGGCCGACACGAAAGCAGGGGGCGCGTACGGCTACAACACGGAAACGAGCCCGGGCCCCGCGATCCCCACCAAGCAGAGCCTGGAGAAGTTCATTCCCAAGGATCATCTATGGCCGATTGATGAATATTGGAACTTCCATGCTGGGGGCGAGCGATTCACCACCGTGGAAGTGTTTTCGGAAGCGGTGAACAAGCGCTATGGCACGGCCACGTCACTGGAAGACTACGAGCGCAAAGCGCAGGCCACGGCCTACGACAACCAGCGCGCCATGTATGAGGCGTACGGGCGCAACAAGTACGTTTCCACGGGCGTCATCCAGTGGATGCTGAACAATTCCTGGCCTTCGCTCATCTGGCATCTTTACGACTACTACCTGGTGCCGGCGGGCGGATATTTTGGAACGAAAAAGGCCACTGAGATTGTTCATGTGCAGTACGGATACAACGACAACACTGTTGCCGTAGTGAACGGCACTTACGAACCGATCAAAGGGCTCAAGGTTACCGCCAAGCTGATCAATATGGACGGCAAGGAAGTGGATTCGCGCGATGCGACAATCGATGTTCCCGCGGACGCTGCCGTGAAGGCATTGGACTTGACGAAGCCGGCGAATCTGTCGACAACTTACTTCCTCAAGCTATACCTGCACGATGCTTCCGGAAAACTCGTGAGCGACAACTTCTACTGGCTCTCGACCAAACTCGATACGTTGGATTGGTCCAAGCGCAAAGACACTGTCTATACGCCGCAGAAGGATTTTGCCGATCTAACTGGCCTCAACTCCTTGCCGCCCGTGAAACTGGAACTGACGACGAGCGTGGACCGCGAGGGCAGCCGGGGTTATGGTGCGATCAAGGTAAAGAACCCCAGCAGTTCCGTCGCCTTCCAGATTCATTTGCGAGTCACCAAGGGTCAAGGCGGCGACGACCTGGTTCCCATCTTCTGGGATGACAACTACTTCTCGTTGCTTCCGGGCGAAGAAAAGACGGTCACGGCTTCCGCCGAAATCGAAGATCTCGGGGGCAGCGGACCCTTTCTGGAAGTGGAAGGGTATAACATCGTGCCCGCAACCGTGGACCTGCAGCAGTAGACTATAGCCGAACGCTCGTACTTTGGAGGCTGCATGCGATTTCGCATGCCTGCATGTGTGTTCGCTTGTTTGTGGATTGTTGGTGTTGCGTGCGCGCAGGACGCAAAGCTGGCCGCGGCCATTCAGCAAGCCGAGAAGCGCATCGCCGATTCTCACGCGGAAGTCGGAATAGCGTTTTGCGCTCTGGATGGCAAGTGGCAATGGTTTTTTCACGCGGACCACTCCTTTCACGCAGCCAGCACAATGAAAGTGCCGGTGATGATCGAGCTATTTCACCAGGTCAAAGAAGGGAAAGTGCGTCTCGACGAATCGATTACGGTTCATAATGAGTTTCAGTCTATTGTGGACGGCTCGCCGTACAAACTCGATCCCGCCGATGACTCTGAGACCGAGTTGTACAAAGCAGAAGGGCAGACCCGCACGCTGGAGCAACTGTGCGAATTGATGATTACCGTCAGCAGCAACTTGGCGACAAACCTGGTCATCGAGAAGCTGGGCGTAGAGAATATCCGCGCGACCGTGCATGCGCTTGGCGCAGACCGGGTCAACGTGCTTCGCGGCGTCGAAGACGGCAAGGCGTTTGAGAAAGGCCTGAACAATACGACCACGGCGCGAGGACTGGAAGTCCTGATGACCGCGATTGCGAACGGCAAAGCCGTGGACACCGAATCGTCGCAGAAGATGATTGCCATTCTCGAGAAGCAACACTTCAACGAGGGAATTCCCGCGGGGCTTCCGGCTGGGACGCGCGTGGCGCACAAGACCGGAGAGATCACGAAGATTCATCACGATGCGGCAATCGTGTTCGCCCCGCGGCCGTTTGTGCTGGTGATCCTGGTACGTGGTTTGGCGGACCAGAAAGAGAGTGCGGCGCTGATGGCGGATGTGACGAAAATGCTCTACGCCGCGGCCCAGTAAATCGAAAAAACCCATTGAATCAGTGGATTCCGGCCCGGTTACCGTTTGGCAACCAAGCCGCGGCGAATCCCCCTTGCCAGTCCTACTGTTAGCGACTAAGATACTCTTTGCATTGGGGGAAACCGTGCCTAAAGAGAAACCGCAAGTCAACATCGGCGAAGTCATTAAAACCTACCGCAGCCAACGGGGATTGTCGCAAGGCGACATCGAGCGGCGAACCGGGCTATTGCGTTGCTACCTTTCGCGCGTCGAGAACGGTCACACTGTGCCGTCGCTCGAGACGCTGGCGAAGATTGCCGAAGCCATGGAGATTTCCCTGGCAGACTTTTTTCCCGGAACCGAAACGCCGCGCGATAAAGAGACCCAGAAAATGCTCGGCGAGCTCTCGCAGGACGAGATCCGTTTCCTGGCCGAGATTAAGAAGTACAGCTCGACTTTGTCGGAAGGCGACAAGCGCCTGGTGCTGGCGATGATCCGCAAGATGGCGACATTGATTCCCACACAGGCGGTGCAGGTGAAAAAGCCGGTACTGCGGCGGCCTTCCCTGTAAGAAAATTTGACTCCTTTGGATGTGGACGCGCGACTCGCTCGGGTCGCGCGTTTTTCTTTGTCTACGAGTTGCGCGAACGGATCAGCCGGATGGCTTCGGGGAGCGCACCTGTGCCGGTTGCGGAACTGCCTGTGCCGTTGGAGTCGTCGTCGGTCTTGTCGCCTTCGCCCTCGGCGAGGAAGAGATTGGATTCGACGGCGTGCTGCTTATCGTAGAGTTCGCGGTAACGGCCGGCGGCAGCGTAGAGCGATTCGTGAGTCCCGCGTTCCAGGATGCGTCCATCCTGGACGACGAGGATTTGGTCGGCACGGCGAATGGTGGAGAGACGGTGAGCGATGACGAAGGTGGTGCGGCCGCGCATGAGATAGCGAAGGCCCTGTTGAATGAGGGCCTCGGATTCGGAATCGAGGCTGGAGGTAGCCTCGTCGAGAATCAGAATGCGCGGGTCAGCAAGAATGGCGCGAGCGATGGAGACGCGCTGCTTCTGGCCACCAGAAAGTTTTACGCCGCGTTCGCCGACGATGGTGTCGTACTTCTTATCGAAGTTTTCGGCGAACTCATCGACGCGCGCGATGCGGCAGGCGGCGAGGATTTCGTCTTCGCCGGCATTGGGGCGGGCGTAAGAGACATTCTCGCGAATGGTGCCGTCGAAAAGGAAGGTGTCTTGGAGAACGACGCCAAGTTGCGTGCGGTAGGAATCGAGGCGAACCGTCGATAGATCGATGGCATCCACCAGAACCTTCCCTGCGGTGGGAGTGTAGAAGGCGGAGATCAGACCGATGATGGTGGACTTACCGGAGCCGGAAGGTCCGACCAGAGCCGTGACGGAGCCGGGTTGCGAATCGAAGTTGATACCGTGGAGGACTTCTTTATTGGTTTCGTAGGAGAAGTGGACATCCGCGAATTCGACGCGGCCGTCGATGCGGTGCATGGAAACGGTGCGACGCGGGTCCTGATCTTCTTTCAATTCGTTGAGGATCTCGCGAGTGCGCTCGAGCCCGGTGATGGCTTCGGTGATCTGCGTGCCAATCGCCACGATCTGGAACACCGGGGCGACCATAAGCGCCAGAAGCCCGATATATTGAATCAAACTACCGAGCGTCATGGTGCCCGCCAGAACCTGGCGAGCGCCCAGATACATGACCACCGCGCTGACGATACCCATGAGCATGGCGCCGGATAGGCTCATGAGCGAAGTGGCGGTGAGCGTCTTGAGAACGTTGTCGAGCAGCCGTTGCGCTCCAGCGGCAAAGATGCCTTCTTCGCGTTCCTCCGCGTGATAGCCCTTCACCACGCGAACGCCACCGAGAGATTCAGTGAGCCGGCCGGTGACTTCCGCGTTGATTTTGGGCCGAGCGCGAAAGATGGGGCGAATGGTAGAGAAGGCCTTGTTGAGAAACGCGGCGAACGCCAGCAACACCGCGAAGGCGACGATGGTCATGAAGGCGCTGATGCGCAACAGGATGATCAGAGCAACGACCGCCGTCAGCACCCCGCCAACGAACTCGACCAGGCCGGTGCCAATCAGGTTGCGTACCCCTTCGACGTCGCTCATGATGCGCGACACCAGCACGCCTGTCTTATTCGCGTCATAGAACTTCACGGACAAGCGGCCGATGTGCGCTTGCACCTGCTTGCGCAGGTCGGTGATCATTCGCTGCGCGGATTTGGAAAGCAACTGGGTGAGGGTAAACGAAGTAAAGCCTTTGACAATGGTTGCCGCAATCACGACCAAGACGATCGGTAAGAGGAACTGCACCTGATGTTTGGTGATGACGTTGTCAAACAAATACTTGCTCGACAGCGGGAGCACGAACCCGGAAAGCGTGTTGATGGCGGTAAGGAGCAGTCCCAGCAGCAATAAGCCGCGGCGCGGATGGATGAGCGCCCAGATATCGGGCAGGGAACTCCAATTGATTTTCTTTTTGGCCGGCTTGGCGTCGGCGGTGCCGGCGACACTTGGCGCGGTAGTGGCGGTTGTGGCCATGGGGCTCAGTTCACCTTTGGGAGAATAACAAGTTCGATGAGGGAGAAGTAACGAAGTAATGGAGTAAGGAGGCAAAGACAAGCGGGGAAGAGCGGGTCCAGCCCCCGCCCTTTTCGTAGATCCATCAAAACAGGAGAGATGGAGGAATGGTGGTTTGCAGATTTTTGGAATTAAAGAAGTTAAGAACGTCTCGTCGCTAGGGGAGAATGTCGCAAAGGTGGCGGCCCCCCTCCCCCCTTGGCTTTTCGGTACGGCGGACGCAAGCGATAGAAGAGAGGGAGGATGCGGAAAAACGCGTACGGTATTGTACGGCAGGGTACGGTACATGGGCGGATGAGTATGTGTAATTGCTTGGGGCGAGGGCGTGTTTCCGAAAGCGCGGGAGATGGAGGCTGGAAATGGACAGAAGGAGGCAGGGACAAAGATGCGAGGAGCCAGCCTTGCAGGTGACACGGGGTAGACACACCTTTCCTGCCTCCGCAATGAGTACTATACAGTAAGCTACGGAATAGGTCAACCGAAAGTTGAAAGAGCGGCGTGATCGGCTTCGATGTTTCCCCTCAGGGTTGTTTCTGCTTCGGCACGTAATCGAGCGGCGCGCCGACGGGAATGAGGGGTTCACGTTTCAAGCCGTCCTGATAGTCCATCAACAGTTTGGCGGCATGCTCTCCGATCCAAGTGTGAATGTAAGGATAGTCGTAAGCCTTGCGTTCCTTAGGGTCGACATCAAGGTTGACGAGGTGCGGAGTTGCGAGTCGGAGGCCGGGGTCACTAAGCGTTTGCTGAAGAATAAAGACCATCTTGAAGTTCTGCCACTTCACTCCATAGAGCGTATCGCCCATCCAATAGAGGAACCCTTCGCGGTTTGAGCTCTTCTGTTTTCCTTCAACTTGCGGGTACGTGACCGGGGTAATGCTGCGCAATAACCAGAAGGCGATAAGCGCAGTGGCATACAAAGCAGTGGCGTAAAGAGTTTGTACCGAACAGCCGAGCTTCGACCGCCGAGTTCAGGTGACTGCGGCTAAGTCCCGGCCCATACTACCCTCGTAAGAGAGAAGCAGAGGTCGATAATCAATCAGGTAGCAGCACCTGCTGAATCGAGAACACCCAACTGGCACCGAGCAAAAATTGCTCAACGATGAGTGCGGATGGAAGGGTGGCGACAGAGGCGGCCTGGTTGAAAGGGAAAAAATCATGGCAAGAGAAGAAACTCACTCTTGACACGGATCGGCCTTCTCATGGAGGGAGTCGAGTGGGTTCAGCGATGTGAGACAAATCATACTCCACGGATCCAGCACTCCATGGATTCAGTTGAAAGGTCACATCCCACAAACCTGCCTTCGGCGTTCTCTTCGCGGACTCCTTAATCCATAAGGCCGCGTTTAGTTGGAGGTGCTGGCCTGTAGCTTCTTGATACGCTGCTCGATCGTGGCGGCTTCGTCGTTCCGACCGAGCGCTCGTAGCGCATTGGCCTCACTGGCCAATGGCTGGGCAAGGAGAGAATTGTTCGGGCCAAATCGCTTTTCGCCGATGCCTACCAACTTCGCGTAGCAGTCCGCCGCCCTGTCGGACTTGCTGGCGCGGTCATAGACAGTGCACAGCGTCGTGAGATCCGCAACTCCTTGAAAGCCGTCGTATCCGCCGATTTCTTCGTCGATTCTTACGGCCCGTAGCAGCCACGCCTCCGCGTTTGTGTAGTCTCCTTGAACAAGATATGTCATTCCAATCTTGAGCAGGCCGGCGGCGACAGCGCTGTTTTTCTCTCCGTAGTTCTGTTTGGCAAGTTCAAGAGAACGCGTCAGGTAGGTTCGCGAGAGGTCGTAACGCTGCTGGTACATCGCGTTCATGCCCAGGTTTTCCAAGGGCTCGATCATTGCCGATGATTGCGGCCCGGCGGCCTGCTGCACTGTCTTCAGCTGCTGCTGAAAAATGGCGTCGGCTTCGTCGAAGCGTTTGAGCCCGAGCGTGATTCTGCCGAGTTCGCCGAGCGCGACAGCGAGGCGATCGTCTTGGACCTTCATTTGCTCCCCGATTTGCACCGCTTCTTTGTAGTTTTGAAGCGCATCATTGGCGCGCCCTTCGCGCAACGCCGCGAATCCGGCCTGCATTGCCGCATCCAGCTTTGCGGAAAGGCTTGTGTCAGCCCGCGACGCGGCGACCGCGGACGCAAGCTTGTCGGCTTCCGCAGACTTGCCATTTGCCTTCAGCGAAGACAGGTTCTGTTGAAACCGCGCTTGAGCCCCTTTGTACTCCTTCTGCGGATCGCGGTCGTTTTTGTGGATGATGCGAGGAGCCATGCTTTTACCAGCATCAGAAACCGCGGCTTTGCGGTAACAGCCCAGGGCAGCGACCCAATCGCCCTTGTTTTCCAGCGCGGTGGCCAACTGAATTTGTAATTGAGCGTTTTCGGGATCGAGAGTCGCCGCCTGGCGAAATTCGTCAATGGCCAAATCCTGCTGGCCCGAGGCCTGCAAAGTGCGGCCATAGAGATCATGCGTCTCTGCATCTCCTGGGTTGATTTCTTCGGCCCATCGGAGTTCGCGCAGGGCCCCCACATAATCCTTCTTGACAACCAGAATTTGCGCGATGTCGCGTCGGGCTTCGGCAGACTTCTCATTCAGCTTTGCGCCGCGCTGATACGCCTCCAGCGCCTCGTCGAGCTTTGCCTGGTTCTCCAGCAGGTTACCCAGCCTCAGGAAGGTCTCCCAGTCGGAAGGGTCCAACTCTATGGAAGTACGGTACTCCGTCTCTGCGGTGGCTTGATTTCCTGTCATCAAGTACGCGTTGCCGAGCGCCTTATGGGCTATCGCATTATCAGGAAACAAAGCGATCAAGGTGCGAAACTCCTGGAGAGCCTCGGCATACATCCCGGATTCGTAGAAGGCGTTGCCCAAATTCATTCGGATTTCAAATCGGTTGGGCTCAAGTCGTTTGGCTTCGCGGAATTCAGG
>Ga0335077_10000561_pt1 | contig 41779 bp, 35 predicted proteins | sample Lox_Sample_31_FD_207151 | JGI IMG/M metagenome (GOLD analysis project Ga0335077, IMG submission 207151) | Soil microbial communities from Loxahatchee National Wildlife Refuge, Florida, United States - Lox_Sample_3.1 | ecosystem: Environmental > Terrestrial > Soil > Wetlands | place: USA... | reverse complement strand
CGCAACAAACAGCGCATGATCCCGAAAAGTGTGAAACGGTTTTCGGATAAGATCATGCGCAACAAACAGCGCATGATCCCGAAAAGTGTGAAACGGTTTTCGGATAAGATCATGCGCAACAAACAGCGCATGATCCCGAAAAGTGTGAAACGGTTTTCGGATAAGATCATGCGCAACAAACAGCGCATGATCCCGAAAAGTGTGAAACGGTTTTCGGATAAGATCATGCGCAACAAACAGCCATGATCCCGAAAAGTGTGAAACGGTTTTCGGATAAGATCATGCGGGTAGAATATGCGCGCTAACTCTCTTGCGCTGCGGCTGTTCCTCATGGCGACCGGCTGGATCGTGGTGATCTTGCTGGTGACCGGCTTGGTTCTCTCCTCGCTCTACCGCCAGGCCGTCGAGCGCGCCTTCGATCACCGGCTCGACGGCTATCTGCGCACGCTCGTTGCCGATCTCGCCACGCCCGAGGACAACGGCGCCAATTTCGCCGCTTCCCTCGGCGAACCGCAGTTCAATCTGCCGCTCTCCGGCTGGTATTGGCAGATCACGCGGCTCGATTCCGCAAAGGTCGACGTGCGCTCGTCGCGTTCGCTCTGGGACGGCAAGCTGCCGCGCCTTGCGAACGACGACGTCGCGGCCGTTCGCGGCGGCACGCGGCTCGGCTATGTCGTGGGTCCCGAGGACCAGAAATTGCGGCTGATCGAGCGCAGCATCGATCTCGGCGAGGACGGCAAATATGTCCTCGGCGTTGCCGGCGATGCTTTCGAGATCGACGACGAGATCGCCTCCTTCGATCGCGCTCTCGTCATGACGTTCGCCATTTTGGGTCTGGTGCTGCTGCTCACCACCATGTTCCAGGTGCGCTTCGGCCTTTCTCCGCTCAAACGCATCTCGGCAAGTCTTGCGTCCATACGGTCCGGCTCCGCCGAACGGCTGGAAGGCTCTTTTCCGATCGAGATCGCCCCGCTCGCGCGCGAAACCAATGCGCTGATCGAATCCAACCGCGAGATCGTCGAGCGCGCGCGCACCCATGTCGGCAATCTGGCACACGCGCTGAAGACGCCGCTCTCGGTCATGCTCAACGAGGCGAACGCGCGGGCGGACGATCCGCTTTCCGGCAAGATCGTCGAGCAGGTCAACATCATGCGCGATCAGGTGTCGCGCCACCTCGAACGCGCGCGGCTCGCCGCCCGCACCGCGGTGATGGGCACGATTACCGACGTGGTGCCGGTGGTCAATGCGCTTGCGCGCACCATGGAGAAGACCCATTACGGCAAGACCCTCGCCATTGCGCTCGACCTGCCGCCCGAGGCGCGCTGTCGTAGCGAACGCGCCGATGTCGAGGAGATGATCGGGAATTTGGTCGACAATGCCTACAAATGGGCGAGCGCGCGGGTGGCCATCGAAGTGGGGCTCGAGCGGCAGGCGCCGAACAAGAGCGTCGTGCGCATCGTGGTCGACGACGACGGTCCGGGGCTGACGCCAGCCGAGCGCGCCCAGGTGGCGCAGCGCGGAAAGCGTCTCGACCAGAGCAAGCCCGGCTCAGGTCTTGGCCTCGCGATCGTCGTGGAACTCGCCACCCTCTATGGCGGCAACCTCACCCTCGGCTCTTCCCCCATCGGGGGCCTGCGCGCCGAGCTCACCCTACTGGCGGCGACCTGATTTCGCCTTCTTCGCCGTCTTCCCTGAAGACTTCCCCGCCTTCTTCGTCCCCCACAATTCCTTGCTCGCCAGCCGCGCACCCTCCGACAGCGCGTCGAACTTCGCCCACACGATGCTCGGGTGAACCTCCTTCGAGCTCGCGAACGTGGCGAAGCCGCAATCCGAGCCGGCGATCACATTCTCTCGCCCCACCATCTTCGCGAACCGCCCGATCCGCTCGGCGATCAGTTCCGGGTGTTCGACCAGCACCGTCGAATGGCTGATCACGCCCGGGATCAGGATCGCGCCCTCCGGCAGTTTCGCGCTCCCCCAGATTTTCCACTCGTGCTCATGCCGCGGATTCGCCGCCTCGAACGAATAGGCACCCGCCCGGATCTTCAGGATGATGCTGATGATGTCCTTCACCTCCATGTCGTGCACGCGCGGCCCCATATTGATGCCGTAGCAGGTGTGGTGGCGGATCTTCTCGCGCGGAATTCCCCTCAGCGCGTGATTGAGCGCCTCGACGCGCTTCTGCGCCCAAATGCGACAGTCCTTGATCGTTGCCGTGGGGTTCACGAGGTAATAGGACACGAGCCGCGGATCGTCGACCTGCAACAGAAAGCCAGCATCCACGATCGCCTTGTATTCCTCGCGCATCGCCTCCGCGATCGCGAATACGTAGTCATCCGAATTCTTGTAATACGCGTTGCGATTCCACTCCTCGACGTTCGAAGGCGAAATCGCCGGCATGAACACGTCGGAAACCTTCACGCCGATCAGCGCCTCTTTCAGGTTCGCGATGTCGCGCTGCAGGCGCGCCTGCCCCTTGTAGGTGACCGGCCCGGTGCAGACCATGCGGTTCTGTCGCGCGCCGACGTGGCCCTGCGCGTAGAATTCCGGAAACGACATGGCCTCGCGCGAGCCCGCCCACGGACTGCGCGGCTTCGCCTCCTTGTCGACCTCGAACCCGCCCAGCCGTTCGTTCACGTAGGTGACGAAACTCGGCTTGGAATATTCGCCGTCGTCGATGATGTCGATGCCGAGCTCGATCTGCTTGCGCACTACGCCTTTGACTGCCTCGCGCACCGCCGCGGCCTGCGCCTGCTCGTCCACCGGCTTGCCTTGCTCGCGTGCTGCGATGGCCTCGAGCAGGTTTGCCGGCCGCGGCAGCGAGCCCGCATGCGTGGTGAGGATACGATCGATGCTGCGGTTCATTTTTCCTCCTCCACAAACAGCGGCTTCGCGCGAAAGCATCCGGCAGGCTAACATACTGTCGCGACAGAGTTTTGCCCCAATCCTCGCTATTAATTCAGCATTCAGTAAGAGGGCGGACCTATGGTCGCCGCACGGCGGCATGCGCTAAAAGCGTAAGCAGGTCAAACGGGGGAGATTCTCATGCTTTCAGCTCGGATCATTGCAGTCCTGTTGGCAGGTGCGAGTGTGGCAGCCTGTGCCGGTGGCACCATAGGCGGCCCCAAGGAAGACACCGGAACTCTCGTCGGCGCCGGCGCGGGCGCGCTCATCGGATCGCAGATCGGCGGTGACACGCGTGCGCGCGTGGTTGGCGCCGTGGGCGGCGCCTTGATCGGCGGCCTGATCGGCAACCGCATCGGTGCGGCCATGGACGATGAGGACAAGAAACGCGCCTATGCGGCGCAGATGCAGGCACTCGAATCCGGCCCCTCCGGCGCGCCGGTCGCCTGGCGCAATCCGGATTCCGGCCGTTACGGCAACATCGTGCCCGGCCCGGCCTATCAACAGCAGGGCATGACCTGCCGGCCTTATACGCACACCATCTATATTGACGGCCGTCCGCAGGTGGCGCGCGGGTCCGCTTGCCGCAATCCGGATGGCACCTGGCAGCCGGTCGGCTGAGCGCCCATAAAACAGGCGGCAAAATCGCGACGGGTGGCCTCCGGGCCGCCCGTTTTCATGAGTTTTTAAGGCTCGCGGCTGTATCAAAAATCCTTCTGAATCAGCACGTGGGGCCGGGATGCTCGGACTAGGGCTGCCCGTCGAACGGTTGCGGGAATTCCTCCAGGAACTCAATCCGGAGGCGCGCGCAATGCTCACCGCCGAGCTTGAGCGCAGCCTGTTGCGCGGCGAGGACACCGCCGGCGCCGAATTGGTGCTCAACGAATTGCGCCGCTCCTTGCGTGAAACCGGCCGCCGCAGCCCGCGCATGGGCCATCCGGCGCGCTTGTTCTTTCTGCCGATCGAGCCGTTCCTGGTCGATGATGCGCTCGAGCATCAGCACCCCGGCCGCATTGCGCGCGCAGCCCTCGAACCGATCTGGCAATGGATTTCCAATGTCGTGATGCAGACGTTCGTTGCGACCTACAACGAACAGGTCGATCGCGCGATGGCGGCCAACGATACCGCCAAGGCCGCGCAGCTTGCGCGCGAATTTCAGGACGCAGCGGCGCCGCGCCTGCAGATCGCGCTTGACGGCGTCAAGAATGACGACCGCGCGCTGCGGCGATTTACGCTTGAGGTCGGCACTCCGCTTGCCTGCGAAGACGTTCAGATCATTCTCGGCGTACTGCGGGCGCGTGACCGCCTCGCGGCGCTCGGGGCGCAGATGCAGCGTCACATCAAATCGCTCGCGGGAGAAACGCTCGACAGCGTGAAAGCGCTGCTCGATTCCCCCGCCGGCCGCAGCCCGGATGTCTTCCCCTTCGCGCTGATCATGGTGATGAACCGGCTGGTCTCGCCTTGGCAGCTGATCCGCCTCGCGACCAATGCCGCCGGTAGCGATATTGCCGTGCGCATCGCCGACACGCCTTACGCCTCCTGCGTCACCATCGTGCTTGCGGAGATCGAGCGCATGGTCGGCGAACTCGCCGCCGATCTCAAAAGCGGCCGCGGCGTCGCGGTCTCAGCCATGCTGAAGGACGTACATGATGCGGTCCGTGGCGTGCGCACCGAGATCAATTTGTCCGGCGATACCGCCTGGTCCCGTCAACTCGCCGCCATCCTCACGCAAATCTCTCAAGCCTTGACCGCGGTCATCGAGCTCATCCCCGGTCGCGTCCGCCGTCTGTTGCGTCAGAACAAGGAGTCTGCGCCGAGCGCGCGGCTCAATTCCGACGACGTCGCCGAAACCGAAGCCCTGGTCGGATTTGTCACGACGTGCCGCAATTACGCGAGCGAGCTTGCGGTCAACGAGATTACGGTGCGTACCTGTTCCGACCTGCAGCAATATCTCGACACCACCACGCATACGATGCTCGATGCACTCCGCGTCGCCAACAAGGCCGAGCGGCCCCATTTGCAGTCGCAGGTCGATGCCGCGGTGCGCTTTTGCGCCAAGCTGTTCGGTCAGGAATATGCCGCCCTGCTGGCCAAGGCAGCCGAGGTGGCCGCTCACGAGCCCGACCGCAAGGTCGCAAAGGTCTGAAGCGATTTTTGTCCGCCGGAATTTTCAGGCTGCGACTTTGATCGTGCCGTCGCGGTTGTCGACCATTACTGGCGAATTGAGATACTCGATCTGCGGCGCCGAGCCATATTTGTCTTTGACGAATGCCTTCCACTCCGGCGTATAGACGCGATCGGCGTCCGCCCGCGAATTCCAGACATAGACGCCGCCGGCGCGGCGGCCGTCCTCGCTCAGGATGTAGTTCTTGCGCAGCAGGCCGGCCATGCCTTGATACTTCGGCGCCGTCGCTTGAAAGGTCTTGGTGATCTCAGCCAGCGTCGTGGGTTTTGGCAGCTGGAATGTTACAATGGCGACGATCATATATTCCTCCTGGCGCTCATGCGATCGCGAATAGAGCTATTTTGCGACCGGCGCCGCATGATGTAAACCCTTCGCCATGACGCTGTGGTTCGTTCTGGGTTTGATGACTTTGGCGGCCGTGTTCGCCGTGTTGTGGCCGCTCTCGCGGCAACACCAGGTGCGCAGCGATGACGATCTCGCGGTCTATCGCGCCCAACTCGGTGAAATCGAGGCCGATCGCGCAGCCGGACGCATCGGTGAAAGTGAAGCGGCGGCCGCCCGCCTCGAAGTATCGCGTCGGCTGATTGCCGCGGCCGACCGCGTCACAACCGTCGTTGCACCGGCGGACTCGCCCTGGCGCCGCCGCGCGATTGCGCTCGTCGCGCTCGTGGCGCTGCCGATCGGCGCCACGGCGGTCTATCTGAAGCTCGGTTCACCCACGGAACCCGGCCAGCCGTTCGGCTCGCGCACCGACAGCCGCCTGGAACAGCAATCGATCGACAATCTCGTGGCCCGCGTCGAGGCGCACCTTGCCGATCATCCCGACGACGCCGAGGGCTGGCAGGTGCTTGCGCCGGTCTACATGCAGCTTGGCCGCTTCGATGATGCGGTGAAGGCGCGCGAGAACGCCATGCGCATCCTCGGCGCTAACGCGGAACGCGAGTCAAATCTCGGCGAAGCGATCACCGCTGCCGCCGGCGGTACGGTGACGCCCGACGCCAAAGCCGCGTTCCAGCGCGCGTTGAAGGGGAATCCGAACGACTTCAAATCGCGGTTTTTCCTCGGGCTTGCCGCCGAGCAGGAGGGCAAGCCAGCAGAAGCATCGGTGATTTGGCGCGAATTGCTGGCCGCGTCGCCGCCTGATGCCCCCTGGCTCGGCGTGGTGCGGCAAGCGCTCGCGCGCGTCGATGGTTCACCGCCGCCCGGTCCGAGCGACAAGCAGATTGCAGATGCCAACGAACTCAGTTCGGACCAGCGCACCACGATGATACAGGGCATGGTCGCACGTCTCGCCGAACGGCTGAAGAATGACGGCTCGGATCTCGACGGTTGGCTACGGCTGTTGCGTTCCTATATGGTGCTCGGCGATCGCGAGAAGGCGATTGCGGCTGCTGCCGATGCGCGCCGCGCGCTCGCCTCCGATCCGGACAAGCTGCAGCGCTTGAATGACGCGATCAAAGGCCTCGGCCTCGAAGGATAGAACGGCAATGACCCGCAAGCAGCGGCGCCTGGTGATGATCGGAAGCGGTCTTGGCGTGATTGCGCTCGCGGCCGCGCTGGTCTTGAGCGCTCTCAGAGATTCGATCGTGTTCTTCAACTCGCCGACCGACGTGGTGGAAAAACATGTCGCGCCCGGCTCCCGCATTCGCATCGGCGGCCTGGTCAAGCAGGGCAGCGTCGTGCGCGGCGAAAATCTCGCGGTCCGCTTTGAAGTCACCGACGGCAATCGCGAGATCGCCGTTACGTACCAAGGAATCCTGCCGGATTTGTTCCGCGAAGGGCAGGGCATAGTGGCCGAAGGCGTGCTCAACCAGTCCGGAACATTCAGGGCCGATTCGGTCCTCGCCAAGCACGACGAAAAATACATGCCGAAAGACGTGGCCGACGCTCTTAAGAAACAAGGCCACTGGAAGGACGATTATGTGAAGACAAGATAGTGCTTTCGTTTTGTCGGCGGTCAGCACCGCAACATGCCTTCTGCCCGTTTGGCCGCATCTTCGAAAAATTAAATTATCTTCGCAATTTCAATATCTTGCGAATTTTCGCACAACCTTACCGAAGTTTAATCCGGCAGCCATTCACCGGTAAGGCCGGCCTCCTCATCTTCGTGTCCAGAAAAGATGCCGTGGCGCCGGGAGTCTCCCGACGAGGCCAGCATTATCCGGAGACATCTTATGACCGACAGCCGAAATTCGCTGCTGCGCAGGCTCTCGCCGCGCCGGCTTGCGTTGCTTGCGACCACCGTCCTTGGCATGACCACCGGCGCGCTGATCATTGCGCCGGCCGTTGCGCCCAATAGCTACGCCGTCTACGCGCAGACCCAAGGGCGTCCGGTCGGCTTTGCCGACATCGTTGAAAAAGTGAAGCCTGCGGTCATTTCCGTGCGCGTGAAGATGGATGTCACGCCGCAGCCGAGCGCGGACGATTCGCCGTTTCCCCCCGGCTCGGAGATGGACCAGTTTTTCCGCCGCTTCGGCGGGCGGCCTGATGGCATGCCGGCTCAGCCGCGCGGGCACGGTTACGTGACGGGGCAAGGTTCGGGCTTCTTCATCACATCCGATGGCTATGCCGTGACCAACAACCACGTCGTCGACAAGGCGACCAGCGTCCAGGTCACGACCGACGATGGCAAGACTCACATCGCAAAGGTCATCGGCGTTGATCAGCGCACGGATCTCGCGCTCATCAAGGTCGAAGGCGGTAATTACCCCTTCGTGAAACTGTCCGAGCGCCCGCCGCGCGTCGGCGACTGGGTGATCGCGGTCGGCAATCCGTTCGGCCTTGGCGGCACGGTCACCGCTGGCATCGTGTCGGCACGCGGCCGCGACATCGGTTCTGGTCCGTATGACGATTACATTCAGATCGACGCGCCCGTGAACAAAGGCAACTCCGGCGGTCCGACTTTCGACGTGGACGGCAACGTAATCGGTGTCAACACGGCGATCTTCTCGCCTTCCGGCGGGTCGGTCGGCATTGCCTTCGCCATCCCCTCCGACACCGTCAAGACGGTTGTGGCCCAGCTCAAGGAGAAGGGCTCGGTGCTGCGCGGCTGGATCGGCGTGCAGGTGCAGACCATCACGCCTGAGGTTGCGCAGAACTTCGGCCTCAAGCGCACCGATGGCGCGCTGGTGACTGAGCCGCAACAGAACGGCCCGGCCGACAAGGCCGGTATCGAGACCGGCGACGTCATCGTTTCGGTCAACGGCAGCCCGGTGAAGGACTCTCGCGATCTCGCCAAGCGCATTGGTAGCATGCCACCCGGTACAACGGTCAGGCTCGTGATTGATCGCAAAGGGTCGGAAAAGACCATCACGCTGACGCTCGGCGAACTGCCCAACGTCCGCGAATCGCGCGTTGAGCCTACCGGCCGCGACCAGCAGCGCTTTCGCAATCGCGATCAGGACGTTCAGCGTCCCGACGATGGCAGCCGCAATTTTCGCAACGGACGGCGTGGCGACGACCAGTTTCGGTCCGGCCGCGACAATCAGGATGATGCCGATGTCGCTCCCCGCAGTGACCGGAGGCAGTTCCGCGACCGCGACCAGTTTGCCGAGCGCGACGACCGACAGCGGGGCAATATGCCGCGGCTCGGCCTCTCGCTTTCGCCCGGCGGTAGCGAAGGCGTAGTCATCGCGGCGGTCGAGCCGGACAGCCTGGCCGCGCAAACCGGTTTTAAGGCCGGCGACGTGATCATCGAGATCGGCGGCGCGCCGGTTTCGTCGCCGCAGGATGTGCGCCGTGCGCTCCGCGCCGCGCGCAACGATGGCAAGAACACCGTGGAAGTGCGGGTCAAGTCACAGGACGGGACACGAACGATCACCGTCCCGCTGATCCGCGTCTGAGGAGATTGCAAATGGTTTGGTGCGTCCCGTCGGCATTCGTCGCCCCCGCTGGCGGAGCGGACCGAGGGGGGGCGGGCATTACGTCCGCCCCCCTGCCTATTTGAATCTCGCTGCCCGGCATAGAGTCCCCGCCGGGTCCGAGGTAGGCCAAGGGGCGGTGGAGGCATCCACCGCCCCTTGCCACGTAGCTTGAAAAGCAGCGCATGATGGCGCGGATTCGGCTACAATTGATTGCAGTTGATGAGATTGCGATGCGCCTCCTGATCGTTGAAGACGACCGCGACGCAGCGGATTATATCGTGCGTGCCTTTGCCGAGGTCGGTCATGTCGCCGACCGCGCCACCGATGGCGAGGAAGGCTTGGCGCTTGCGCTCGACGGCCAATATGACGTGCTGATCGTGGATCGCATGCTGCCCAAGCGCGACGGCCTGTCCCTGATTGGCGAGCTGCGCGCCAAGGGAGTCGACACGCCCGTGCTGATCCTTTCCGCGCTCGGCCAGGTCGATGACCGCGTTCTCGGATTGCGCGCCGGCGGCGACGACTACCTGCCGAAGCCTTATTCGTTTCAGGAATTGCAGGCGCGGGTGGAAGTCCTGGCGCGCCGCCGCGGCGGCCGCGGCGAGGAAATGGTATACAAGGTCGGCGACCTTGAACTCGACCGCCTCTCCCACCAAGTCACGCGTGGCGACGCCGAGATCGTCCTGCAGCCGCGGGAATTCCGGCTGCTGGAATATCTCATGAAACACGCCGGGCAGGTCGTGACGCGAACCATGCTGCTTGAAAACGTTTGGGACTACCATTTCGACCCGCAAACCAATGTCATCGACGTGCATATTTCCCGTCTGCGCTCAAAGATCGACAAGGGCTTTGAGCAGCCGCTGCTGCATACGATCCGCGGCGCAGGATACGTGATCCGTGACGGCGCTCGGTAAGTTGTTCCGCACCACGGCGTTCAAGCTGACGCTGGTCTATCTCACGGTCTTTGCGTTGTTCGGGGCCTCGCTGATCGGCTACTTCGCGTGGAATACGCGCCGCCTTGCCACCGAGGAAGCCACCCGCATCATCAATGCCGAAGTTACATTTCTGACCAATGTCTATAATCAGTTCGGCTTGAGACGGCTCGCGACCATCGTCGAGAACCGATCACGCCGTCCTGGCTCGAACCTCTACCTCGTCACCATTCCGACCGGTCCTGCTTTGGTTGGGAATGTCAGCACTTTGGGGGAGGGCGTTCTCCAGTCTTTCGGCCTGCATGAAACCATCTATCGGCGGCTTGAGGATCCCGATGGCAGCGAGCATCACGCCATCGTTCAGGTCGCCGAGCTTCCCGGCGGCTTCCGTCTTCTCGTCGGCCGCGATCTGGAGGAGCGAGAGCGGCTCTATCACATCATCATCGCCACCGGACGCTGGTCGGTCGCGCTCGTGATCGTGCTCGGTTTGGCCGGCGGCTTTTTCGTCGCCCGCCGCGTGCTCAGGCGCGTGGACGCCATGACCGAGACCACACGCACCATCATGGTGGGCAATCTGTCCGGCCGTCTGCCGGTCAACTATTCCGATGACGAGCTTGATCGCCTTGCGGTCAATTTGAACATCATGCTCGAACGCATCGAGATGTTGCTGAAAGGCTTCAAGGAAGTCTCCGACAATATCGCCCACGATCTGAAAACCCCGCTGACACGGCTGCGCAACCGCTGCGAGGAGGCGTTGCGCACCGGCAAGGGCGAACAGGAATATCGTGCTGCGCTCCATGCCACGATCGAGGAATCCGACGGGCTGATCCGAACCTTCAACGCGCTGCTGATGATCGCGCGCGCGGAATCGGGCGAAGCCAGCACGCCGATGACCGAATTCGACGCCGCCGACATCGCGCGCGGCGTCGGCGAGCTCTACGACCCGCTCGCCGACGACAAGGGCCTCGCGCTCAAAGTGGAGGCGGCCGATCCGGCGCCGCTCAAGGGCAATCGCGAGCTGGTCAGCCAGGCGCTCGCCAATCTTGTCGACAACGCCATCAAGTACAGCGGTCCCGCGAACGGCGCGCACAATGGGTCCGAAGTCTTGATCAAGGCGCAGAATGAGGGCGACCGCATTATTCTCACCGTGGCCGACAACGGCCCCGGCATCCCCGCGGCCGACCGCGGCCGCGTGGTGGAGCGATTCGTCCGGCTCGAACAAAGCCGGACCGAGCCCGGCTCCGGTCTGGGTTTGAGTCTTGCGTCCGCGGTGGCGCGGCTGCACGGCGGCGAACTCAAATTCGAGGACAATCACCCCGGTTTGAAAGCCGTCCTGGCGCTGCCGCGTGAGGGGCCGCATCTGCCGCTGGTCGCGCAGCCGGTCGCCGCACAGTAACCCGCCTCCCAATCCGCCCGCGGCTGGGCTAAGTCTGCCGTCATGAGGAAGCCGGCGAAGCGGGCCGCGAAAAAGCCCGTGGCAAACAAGCCCTTGGCGGCGAAGCCCGCAGCGAAAAAGCCCGCCGGGTCAAACCGGCAACCGCGTGGGCTCGCCGACGCTATTGCCGCTGCGCCGCGACTGAGTTCGGCGAAAGAAGCCCGCGCGCGTGTTGCCGACTGGCTTTCCGCCATCGCTCGCACGCCGGCAGGGAAGTCCCTCAAGCAACTCGCCGACGCGCTGCCCAGGCTTGTCACGCTGCTCGCGAGCCTTGCGGAATCCTCGCCGTTTCTTTGGGACCTGTGCACGGCCAATCCGGCACGCCTGCTGGTCATACTCGAAACCGATCCGGCTCGGCATCTGCCGGCGTTGCTCGCCAAGACCGCGCGCGCGGTCGCGGCTGCCTCGAGCGAAGCCGCGGCCATGCGTCTGCTGCGCCGCATGAAAGCCGAAGCCGCATTGCTGATCGCGCTCACCGATATCGGCGGGATTTGGCCGGTGATGCGCACCACCCAAGCGGTGACGGACGTGGCGGATTGCGCGGTCGCTTCCGCGATCAAATTCCTGGTTGCCGATGCGGTTCGCCGCGGCAAACTCAAGGCGGATCCCGTGCGGCCCGAGGCTTGCGGCATGATTGTACTCGCCATGGGCAAGATGGGCGCGCACGAGCTCAACTATTCGAGCGACATCGACATCATCGTGCTGTTCGATCCCTCCGCGTCCGCGCTGACGGATAAAGACGCCGCCGCCGCATTCTACATTCGGCTGACGCGCGGTCTGGTTAAGCTGCTGCAGGAGCGCACCCCGGACGGCTACGTGTTCCGCATCGATTTGCGCTTGCGGCCGGACCCGGCCTCGACCCAGCTCGCCGTTTCGCTTCCCGCCGCGCTCGATTATTACAGCACCGTCGGCCAGAACTGGGAGCGCGCCGCCATGATCAAGGCGCGCGCCTGTGCCGGCGACATTGCCGCCGGTGAAGCATTCCTCAACGCGCTGTCGCCGTTCGTCTGGCGCAAGTATCTCGATTTTGCCGCGGTCGCCGACATTGAGGCGATGAAGCGTCAGATCCATGCCTATCGCGGCCACGATGAGATCGCGGTCGAGGGCCACAACATCAAGCTCGGCCGCGGCGGCATCCGCGAAATCGAGTTTTTCGTGCAGACGCAGCAACTCATCGCCGGCGGTCGCCATCCCGAATTGCGCAAGCGCGAGACGCTTGCCATGCTCGAAGCGCTCGCGGCGAGCGGCTGGATCGATGGCGCGGCGCGCGACGATCTCGGCGCGGCCTATCGTTTTCTGCGCACCATCGAGCATCGTCTGCAGATGGTCGCCGACGAGCAGACCCATTCGTTGCCCTCCGAAAGCGCCTCCCTCGACCGCTTCGCCCGCTTTGCCGGTTTCCGTGGCCGCGACGATTTCGCGCAATCGTTGCTTGGCCATTTGCGCAAGGTCCAACACCATTACGCGCGCCTATTCGAGGACGCGCCAAAACGCTCAGGTGAACGGCCCAAGCTGTCATTCCCTGAAGCTGCCGACGATCGCGAGACGCTCGACTGGCTTGCCGAGCATGGCTTCAAAAAGCCGCTCGAAACCTCCGCCACCGTTCGCGGCTGGCTTGCCGGCGGTTACGGCGCGCTCAAAGGCGCCTTCGCGCGCGCGGAATTCGCCGAATTCCTGCCCATGCTGATCGACCAGCTCGCGCGTCTTGAGCACCCCGACGCCGCGCTTGCCGCTTTCGACCGCTTTCTCGCCGGACTGTCCGGCGGCGGACGGCTGTTCTCGCTACTCAAGCAAAATCCCGATCTGGTGGCGCTCGTGATCCGCACGCTCGGCATCGCGCCGCGCCTTGCCGATATCCTCTCGCGCTATCCGCAGGCGATCGACGCGCTGCTCGACCCCGCGTTCTTCGGCGCCTTGCCCGATGAGGACAAACTTTCGGTGGAGCTGGCGCGCTCGCTCAGCGAATCCCGTTCCTACGAGGATTTTCTCGACCGGGTGCGTATGTTCAGCCAGGAGCAGATGTTTCTGGTCGGCGCGCGCATCCTGTCCGGCACCGTTTCGGCGGAGCAGGCCGGCGAGGCCTTCGCGCGTCTTGCCGGCGCGGTGATCCGCGCGCTCGACCGCAAGGTCGAGGACGCCTTTGCCGCCCAGTACGGCAAATTGCGCGGGCAGGAGATTGCTCTGCTTGCGCTTGGAAAACTCGGCGGTCGCGAGATGACGGCGGCCTCCGACCTCGATCTCATCATCGTCTATGACTTCGACGGCAAGCATCCCGAATCCGGCGGCCCCCGGCCGCTCTACGGCAGCCAATATTTCGCCCGCTTCACCCAGCGCCTGGTCAGCGCGCTCACCTCGCAGACCAATTACGGCGCGCTCTATCAGGTCGACATGCGCCTGCGACCGTCGGGCCGTTCCGGACCGGTCGCCACCAGCATCGAGGCCTTCAAGTCCTACCAGGAGAGCGAAGCCTGGACCTGGGAACACCTCGCGCTGACTCGCGCGCGCGTCGTCGCGGCCACGCCGGGATTTGCCGCGCGCGTCGAGCAGGTGATCCGCAATGTGCTTTGCCGCGAGCGCGATGCGTCGACCATTGCCGCCGACGTGATCGAAATGCGGCGCGCGATCGCCAGGGAAAAAGGCGAGGACGCGCGATGGGATCTCAAATACGCTGCCGGCGGGCTGATCGATCTCGAATTCATCGCGCAATATCTCCAGCTCGCTCACGCCGCGAAACATCCCGACATTCTCGATACGTCGACCGCGCGCGTCCTCGACAGGGCTTTCCAGCTGGGCGTGCTCAAGGCCGACCATGCCGACGTGCTGCGCCCGGCCGCCCGGCTCTATCACGCCCTTACGCAAATTCTGCGATTGTGCCTGTCCGGCCCGTTCGATCCGAAAACCGCCGGCACCGGCCTGTTGCGGCTGTTGGCACAGGCAGCCGATCTGCCCGATTTCGCCACACTCGACGCGCATCTTGCCGAGACACAAAGCCGTGTACGTAAAATCTTCACACAGACGCTTGGCGGCGTGGCATAAAGGAGACGTGGGGCGGGGGCGACAGATGTTCATGCGTGTGGTTCGGATTTTCGCGATTGCCGTGGTCGCGCTGCAACTCGGCGCCTGCATTTTAAGTAATTATGATATTGCCAACGATCTCAAACCGGAATTTCCGATCAAGCCAGGCACGTATGTCAACGGGAAGGGGACGACGTACATCGTGCGTCGAAGCGGCGATCACTATCGGATCACCAGCCCGAAAGAGAAGGAAACGAACTACGGGCGGCTGTTCAAGATTCCGGAGTACCCGGATTACGTCTTTCAATTCTACGACGACAAGAAGAAACCATACTATTATCTGTTCTTGAAGCAGACAGACAAAGGCTTTGGCATCTATGATGTCGACAAGCTGGCAACGGCGCTCCCCCAGCATCTGGCGAAGCTGGTCGCTCCCATCACCGACGATGACCGTAAGTACAATACGATCACGATTGCCAATCCGAAGCGCGATACGCTCTATCTCATTCGTGAGCTCAGCCGCGCTAATCTGCCGATGATCGTGCCCGAAAACAACAATTACGAGCGCCGTCCCTAGCGGGCAGGGACATTCATGCGGCGGCGTCGATTTTAGCCGCGATCTGCGGACTTTTTCCCGTATGCCAGGCCTCGCGCGGCAGGCAGACCACCACGGTGGTGCCAAGTCCCGGCGTCGAGCGGATGCGCATCATGCCGGCGTGTAGCTCGGTCAGCGATTTGGCGATCGCCAGGCCGAGGCCGGAACCGTGATGGCTCTTGGTGAGCTGGCTTTCCACCTGCTCGAACGGCCGTCCGAGCTTTGCCAGCGCCTCGCGCGCAATCCCGATTCCGGTGTCGCGGATCACGATCACCACGGAGCCGCGCACCGCGCGCCCGCGCACGACGATGCGGCCATGATCGGGCGTGAATTTCACCGCATTCGATAGCAGGTTGAGCACGATCTGTTTGATCGCGCGCCGGTCTGCCTGGAAGTGGATGCCGGGCATCGTCTTGGACGTAATCTCGATCTTTTTCTCCTGCGCCCGTGCCGATACCACGCGCATGGAATCGGCCAGGATGCGGTCGAGCGAAACATCCTCGATATCGAGCTTGAGTCGGCCGGCTTCGATTTTCGACATGTCGAGAATGTCATTGATGACGTCGAGCAGATATTGCCCGCTCTCGCGGATATCGCGGCAATATTCGAGGTACTTGTCGGCGCCGAGCGGCCCGAACATCCCCGATTCCATGATCTCCGAAAAACCGATCACGGCATTGAGCGGCGTGCGCAGCTCGTGGCTCATGTTGGCGAGGAATTTCGACTTGGTCTGATTGGCTTCCTCGGCGCGGTTCTTTTCGTCGGCATATTTCTGCGCCAACTCCGCAAGCTGCACCGCCTGCAGTTCAAGCGTCTGTTGCGAATTGCGCTGCTCATTGATGGTCGCGATCAGCCGCTTCTCGCTGTCCATCAGCTTCTTTTCATGCATTTTCAGCGTGGTGATGTCGGTGCCGACCGACACATAGCCGCCGTCCTTGGTGCGCCGCTCGCTGATATGCAGCCAATGCCCGTCGTCGAGCTGCGCCTCGAACGTGCGCGCGCCCGGCACCGGCTGATCCTCGCTCATCAATTTCGTGCGAACCACGTGTTTGCGCCCGGCCGCGACCACATCCTCGTAGGATGTGCCGGGCGTCACCGCCTCGTCGGGCAGATTGTGCAGCGCCTGGAAATTGGAGTTGCACAGCACCAGGCGGTTTTCCGCGTCCCACAGCACGAACGCCTCCGGGATCGTCTCGATCGCGTCTCGCAGCCGCAGGTCCGCCGCCGCGGTCTTCTCCACCAGGTTCTTCTGCTCGGTGATGTCGACCGCGATCCCGATCAGGTGCGGCGCCGGCTCGCCGCGCTGGCGCACGAGCTCGCAGCGCGCCCGCAGCCAGACCCACTTGCCGTTGGCGTGCAGCATGCGGAAGGCGTGATCGACGGTGCTGACCTTGGCGTCCGCCAGCTGCACCGCGACCTGGTAGAGCTCGATGTCGTCGGGATGCACGAGCTTGCTGACTTCGCCGAAGGTGAGCAGGTCGTTCTTCGGCGCAAGCCCAAGGATGGCGAACATCGAGTTCGACCAGAAGATGCGGCCGCGCCCGAGGTCCCAGTCCCACAATCCGCACCGGCCGCGGTTGAGCGCGGTATCGATGCGGCTGCGCACAGTGTCGTAGATCAGATCGGCTTCGCGCGCCCGCGTCGCCTGCCAGTGGAATGCGAAGCCGAGGATCAGCAGTACGAATCCGGTGGTTGCCGTCAACGTCACCGTGAGCATCGTGTCGGAGCGCCACACTGCAAGCGCGTCGGCGCGCGGCTGCAGCAGCGCCACCTGGCCCGGCCAGTTTTTGAGCGTGCGAACGCTCACGAGCGCCGGCGTGCCGTCGGGCAGCACGATTTCAAGCACGCCGGCGCTCGCCCCCAGGATGGTCAAGGGCTGCGCATCGCCCAGCACATCGAGCAGTCGGCGTCCGATCTGGCTGCTGGCGGACGGCGAGGCCGCGACGATGATGCCTTCCAGATTGCTCAACAGCGCACGGCGGCCGAAGGCGACGACGCGTTCCGTGGTTGCGCGCTCGATCAGGTTAGGTGCCGTCGAGCTCGTCCTCTTCTCGCCTGCCAGCCGTTCCAGCCGTTCGGACAGGAAGTCGGTGACCGTGTCCATTTCGTTGATCGCATCGGCAATCGCCTGCCGGCGATGATCGAGCACCTGCACGATGGCGCCGACGCCGATGGTCAAGAGGAACGCGATGATGAGCGCCGGAACCGCGCGCCGCAGTGCCGGCTCGGCGTTCAGCAGGCGGCGGTACGCCGGCTTCGCGATCGACTGCGCGAGGCCTTTGATCGAATCCGAGCGCACGGACGCACTCGCCAATTCGGCGCGCGCCATTTCAGCCCCCGTTTGAGAATGATCCCCAGAAACCCCTTCGGAAGAGGCTTGCGCCGCCCCCGAATCACCTTCGATTGGAATCGATGCGCGCTGATTTGTCGAGAGTCCGGAGTCAATATTTTTTACGATCGATTAACAATTTTGTTCGCGATCGCAGTCTGTGCGGGTAATGTAAAAAGAAATTCAAAATCAATAGTTTATGAGTTTTGTCCGCAAACTCGGAAGGCGATGCGCGCCAGCGTGGGTCCGTGCCGGCGTCTCAGTCCGCTGCCAGCGCGCGCGCAACGATGTCACTGACGTCGCGTGACAGCGTCGGCTGTGCCGCAGCGTTTTGCAAAACCGCTTGCGCGCGCGCGCGGCGCACCGGCTCGAGCGTGCGCCAGCTGCGGAATGTCGTGGCGAGCCGTGCCGCGACCTGCGGATTGCTCGCATCAAGCGCGAGAATTTGCGCCATGACGAAGTCGTAGCCCGCGCCGTCGACCCGGTTGAATTCCTTCTGGTTCATTTGCGCGAACACGCCGATCAGTGCGCGCACGCGGTTCGGGTTGCTCATTGAAAATGCCGGATGTTTTGTCAGCGCGCGCACGCGATCGAGCGTCGTTTCATCCGGCGTCATGGCCTGCAGCGTGAACCATTTGTCGACGATCAGCGGGTCTTTCTGATAACGCTGGTAGAAATCATCGAACGCCGCCGTGCGCTCCGGCACCGCGTGTTGCGAGAGTGTCGTCAAGGCGGCCACGCGGTCGGTCATGTTGTCCGCCGTCTGGTATTGCTGGGCAACAAGCGCGATCGCATGCGACTCGCCCGTCGCGGCGAGCAGGCCGAGGCAGGTGTTCTTGAGCGATCTTTTGCCGGCACTTTGCGCGTCAGGACTATACGGCCCCGGCACCGTCATCGCCTGGTAAGTCTTCGTCAGTTCGGTGTTCAAGTGCAGTCCGATCAGGGTCCGCAGCGCCAGGCGCGCGCGGTAGATCGCATCCGGATCCACGTCCTCCCCGATCTCGCGCGCGATGTCGGCCTCGCTCGGCGGCTGCAGCGCTTGCGCGATGAATGCTGGCTCAAGCGCTCCGTCGGCGAGGATGGCCGCCAGCGCCGCCAGCAATCCTTCATCGGCCTCCGGCGGCTGGTCGAACCGCAGCCGTTCGACATTGCCCACCAGCAGCCGGCTGGCCAGCGTGTAGACCGACTGCCAGCGATTGAACGGATCGCTGTCGTGCGCCGCCAGAAACCGCAGGTCGTCGCCGGTCAGATCGTCGGATATTTTGATCGGCGCCGAAAAACCGCGGTTGAGCGACAGCACCGGCCGCTCGGCAATTTCGGTGATGGCGAACGTCTCCGCGGTTTTTTCCAGAACCAGTACGCCGTTCTCGGCCGTGCGCCCGTCGTCGAGCTTGATCGGCAGGTCACGGCCATCCGGACCCACCAGGCCGAGGACGAGGGGAATGACCATCGGCTCCTTCAACGGCTGGCCCGGCGTCGACGGCACGCGTTGATTGATATCGAGCCGCAAAACCTTCTCGCCCGCGTCGTGGCTGCCGGTCACGGTCAACTCCGGTGTCCCGGCCTGCGAATACCAGAGCATGAACTGCGTCATGTCGCGGCCGCTCACGTCGGCGAAACATTGCACGAACTGCTCGACCGTCGCCGCCTGGCCGTCGTGTCGCTTGAAATAAAGATCCATGCCTTGGCGGAAGCGCTGCGGCCCGAGCAGCGTCTTGATCAGGCGCACGACTTCCGCGCCCTTCTCGTAGACCGTCGCGGTGTAGAAGTTGTTGATCTCGTGGTAGACCGCCGGCCGTACCGGATGTGCAAGCGGGCCGGCGTCCTCCACGAATTGAAACGCGCGCAGGCCGCGCACGTCGGAAATGCGTTCCACCGGCCGCGACCGCGTGTCGGCGGTGAATTCCTGGTCGCGGAACACGGTGAGGCCTTCCTTCAGACAGAGCTGGAACCAGTCGCGGCAGGTGATGCGGTCGCCGGTCCAGTTGTGGAAATACTCGTGCGCGATGATCGACTCGATCCCGGCGAAGTCGGCATCCGTCGCGGTTTCCGGCGATGCCAGCACGGCCTTGTCGTTGAAGATGTTGAGTCCCTTGTTCTCCATCGCCCCCATGTTGAAATGCGAGACCGCGACGATCATGAAAATATCGAGGTCGTATTCGCGGCCGAATGCCTGTTCGTCCCAGCGCATGGCGCGTTTGAGCGAGTCCATCGCCCAGGCGCAGCGGTCCTCCTTGCCCGGCTCGACGTAAATGCGCAGCGTCACCTTGCGGCCCGACATGGTGACGAACACGTCCTCGACACTGCTCAGCACGCCGCCAACCATGGCGAACAGATACGACGGTTTGGGAAACGGATCTTTCCAGACCGCGAAATGCCGATTGCCGCCGGCCTCGCCCGACGTCACCAGATTCCCATTCGAGAGCAAGACCGGCGCTTCTTTCTTGTCCGCTTCGATGCGCGTGGTGTAGACCGCCATGACGTCCGGCCGGTCGGGGAAATAGGTGATGCGGCGAAAGCCTTGCGCCTCGCACTGCGTGCAATAGGTGTCGCCCGACCGATAGAGCCCGCTTAGCTGCGTGTTGGCCGTGGGGTCGACCAGCGTCTCGATCTCGAGCGTGAACGCCCGTTGCGGCGGCTGCGCGATCGTCAATTTGTCCGGTGTCGCCACATAGCGCTCGGCTGTGAGCGCTTCACCGTCGAGCTTGAGGCCCTTCAAATTCAGCCCGTCGCCGTCGAACACCAGCGGGGCGGGGGCCGCCGCCGCGGGATTGGGCTTGAGCTTCAGCGTCGCGCGCACCCACGTCTGTCTCGGATCGAGCGAGACATCGAGATCGACCGTCTCGACCAGCCAATCGGGCGGCCGATAGTCGGCAAGTCGGATGGGGCGGGCTTCCTCGGTGCGCATTGGCGAATGGTCTAGAGGCTCGGCCCGGCAATTGGAAGCGCGGATTGACGGCATTCAAGCGCCAGCCGTGCCATGGTGTGGCAAACGTGAACACTTCCGCGTTACATCTTTTTCGTTGTGCGATATGTCGGCATGATGGGTGGCAGGTTTCGCTTCAGCCAAGGCGACTGATGGACACGCATTTTTTCCCACTGATGACGGCCATCGCGGTGGTGCTGATCGCGGTGCAGTGGTACTGCGCCTGGCATGGCTCGCAGCAGGGACTGAACCTCGCCACCTCGATCTTCGTCGCGTTTATCTGGACGGTTCCGATCCAGTATTACTTTTGGGGCTGTGCTGCGTGTGAAGATCGGGCATTCGCGATCATTCTGTTGTTTCCTGCCGCCTTCATTCTGACCGTCGTGCCGATTGTTTCCCGCGCTTTCGCGCGCTGGTACTGGCTCGGCGAACCGCGCCCATCCATTCCGGCCGCGCCGGCGAAGGTTGAAGCCCCGCCGCCTGTGCCTGCGGCACAGGTCGAGCAGAAGCCACCTCCGGTCCCCGCGGAAACATCGGAGCCGAAACCGCAGCCCACCGCGGTCGCATCATTCAACCTCAAACCGGACTGGATTCTCGCGACATCATCCGATCGCAAGCCGCCTCCGACTCCTGCGCCCGCCTCCGATCCAAAGCCGTCGGCGGATCGCTTCGACATCATCATTGCCGGCGCCGGCCACAACAGCCTGGTGGCCGCGGCCTATCTGTCGAAAGCCGGCTACCGCTGCCTGGTGCTGGAAGGCCGCAACATTCTCGGCGGCAATGTCGTTACCGAGGAGCTGACGTTGCCCGGCTTTCGTCACGATTCCTGCGGCACCGCGCATGTCATCTTGCAGGACAACCCGCTGATACGAAACGACGAGCTGGGTCTTGCCGATTACGGGCTCGAATACATTCAACCCGAGATCGTCTGCCACATGCCGTTTCTCGACGGCGCGTGTCTCACCCAGTACCACGACATCGAGCGCACCATCGGGCAGTTCGCGAAATTCTCCAGGAAAGACGCCGACGCGTACCGCCGCATGATCGCGGAATATGAATCGGTCAAGCCGCTGTTCGACGCGGTGAGCTACACGCCCGTCGGGTTCGGCAAATCGATCAACGATCGTCTCGCCGACCATCCCGATGGCCGCAAATGGCTGCGCCGCCAGGCGCAGTCGGCCTGGGAGATCATCCGCGACAATTTCGAGGACGACCATTGCCGCTCGTTCATGCTCTGGATGGCGTTCCAGACCGTGACGCCGCCGGAATGGCCGATGACCGGTCGGCTGGCCTATTCGCTGGTCTGGGGCCGACAGCGCTGGAGCTGGTGCATTCCGAAGGGCGGCTCCGGCGTGCTCACCGAAATCCTGATGCGTTTCATCCAGGATCACGGCGGCGTCGCGCTCACCAACAAGATGGTGCAGCGGCTGATCGTCGAGAACGGCCGCTGCAACGGCGTCGAATGCGCCGACGGCAGTTCGTATTACGCCGAGCGGGCCGTACTTTCGACCATTCATATCAAGCATCTGATCGACATGGCGCCGCGCAATGCATGGCCCGACGATTTCATTGCCGGCGTCGAAACCTGGCAGGGCGGTCCGACCCTGTTCGTCTCGCATTACGCCACCACCGAGCCGATGACATTTGGCGGCGACGACGGACCGATCACGCCGATCGCCTGCGCCATGCTGTCCGAACCGACACGCGCGCTGCGCATGGGCTATGACTTCGCGCGTGGCGTGCCGAACGTCGAAGAGCCGGTGCTGCTCGCGGTTTCCCCCACGATCGGCGATCCGAGCCAGGCACCGCCCGGCAGGCACACCATCAAGATCATCGGCATGCAGCCCTACGATTTGAAGGAGGGCCCGCAACACTGGGACAACATCAAGGATCAGGTGGCGGACGCAAACTTGAACTGGCTGCGCAAATTCTCGCCGAACCTCACCGCCGATAAAATTCTTGCGCGCACGGTGGAGAGCCCGCTCGATCTCGAACGCCGCAACCCGCACAATTGGCACGGCTCCTGCCACGGCGGCGCGCAGAACGCCGCGCAAACCGGCGCGCTGCGTCCGGCCGCCGGTTGGGCGCAACATCGCATGCCGATCACCAACCTCTATCAGACCGGCTCTACCACGCACCCCGGCGGTTCGATTTCCGGCGGGCCTGGCCGAAATGCCGCTATCGTCATGCTTACCGACTTTGGTAGAAGTCTCGAACAGGTGGTGGCGAAGAGAGCGCCGCGCAGGTCGCACGTCACCACGCCAGCCGACTGACTCGATCCTTGAAGATAACCGAATGAAAATTTTTGGAAAACTGACGCTCAGCGTCGCTGCCGCATTGACCGCGGCAGCATGGTCCGCGTCGCCCACGCGTGCGCAGAACTATCCGAGCCAGCGCATCACGATTGTGGTGCCGTTCGGGGCCGGCTCCGTGACCGACATTCTGGCGCGCATCGTCGCGGACGAGGCGCTGAAGACGCCGCAAATGAAAGAGAAGCTCGCCAAGCAGTTCGTGATTCCGGTGTCCGATACTCCGGCCGCATTCGACAAGATCATCGCGGATGAGACCGCAAAGCTCACCGAGATCTTCAAGGACGCCGGGATCTAACGCGAGCCGCTTCGCTGCATCGTGTAAGCAGCACAGCAGTGGCGACGGAAAGCGCCGGGCAACAACGCCTGGACAGGTTGCCCCGACCGAAGGCACGCTATGCCGATGATGCACGCCATGGTGCTGGAGGCAGCACGCACGCCACTCGCGTTGCGCGAAATGCCCTTACCGCAGCCGGGCGCCGGCGAAATCCTGGTCAAGATCGAGGCCTGCGGGGTCTGCCGCACCGACCTGCATGTGGTGGATGGCGAATTGCCTCATCCGAAACTTCCGCTCGTGCCCGGCCACGAGATCGTCGGCCGCGTCGCTGCGATTGGCGCAGGCGTCGCGACTCTGACACCAGGCGCGCGCGTCGGCGTACCGTGGCTCGGCTGGACCTGCGGCGTCTGTCCCTATTGCCGCGGTGAGCGCGAAAATCTCTGCGACACGCCGCTGTTCACCGGCTACACGCGCGACGGCGGCTATGCGAGCCATGCCGTCGCCGACGCGCGTTACGCGTTCGCTCTTCCCGATGACGCCGACGCGGCCGCGTTGGCTCCGCTTCTGTGCGCCGGCTTGATCGGCTGGCGCTCGTATCGTTTGGCGGGTGAGGGCAAAGCGCTCGGGCTCTACGGCTTCGGCGCTGCCGCGCACATTCTCTGCCAGGTCGCGGCCTGGCAGGGCCGTCGGGTCTATGCCTTCACCCGCGCGGGCGACAGGGCGGCGCAGGATTTCGCCCGCTCGCTCGGTGCCAGATGGGCGGGCGGTTCCGACGATACGCCGCCCGAGCCGCTCGATGCCGCGATCATCTTTGCGCCGGTCGGCGCGCTCGTCCCAGCGGCCCTGCGCGCGGTGAAGAAGGGCGGCCGCGTGGTATGCGGCGGCATCCACATGTCGGACATCCCGAGTTTTCCGTATGCGCTGCTTTGGGAGGAACGGCACCTGCTTTCGGTCGCCAATCTGACGCGCCAGGATGCCCATGAATTCTTGGCAATCGCGCCGCAGGCTGGCATCCGCACCGAAATCACCCGCTATCCGCTGGCGCGTGCCAACGATGCGCTCGCTGATTTACGCGACGGCCGTCTGCAGGGCGCGGCGGTGCTGATGCCTTGATCGAGTTCAGCTTCGACCCCGGAAACGGAAGTGGGCAAGGCGACGCTAAGTGCTAGCGGAAGCGGCCAAGGGCCTAACCATGGACGCCGGGGCAACGCTCCACTTCTATCGTCACGTGTGAAAGTCCCGGCAGGCCGGAAAGCCGCCTCTTGTAGTGACTTGGAGCATGAGGATCGTCGGACACCAGCGAAATGATTGTAGCGAGATGGCCTGGGCCCAAGCGCCAGAGATGAAGGTCGGATACCCGATCGCCATGTTGCTCAAGCCGTGCAACGATCTTTCGCGACAAACTCGGATCGGGACATGCGTCTAGAAGGATCGCGCCCGCAGAGCGGACGAGCGTCCACGACCAACTCAGGATAACGACCGTAGCAACCAAACCCATCAGCGGGTCCATCCAGACCCATCCGAACTGCCGACCGGAAACGAGGCCGATGATGACCAGCACCGATACTGCCGCATCCGCCATGACGTGCACGAAGGCTGCACGCAAATTATGGTCGCGATGAAAGTCAGCTATCAGATTGCTTTCATGCCGGTGATCGTGGTCATGACCATGATCGTGCCCATGCCCATGGTGATGTACGTGGTCATCGCGTAACAGAAACGCACTGAGCAGGTTGACACCCAGTCCAAGCAAGGCAATCGGAATGGCCTGATTGAAGGAAATCGGCACCGGAGAGATCAAGCGCTCCACGCTTTCATAACCGATAAGAAGGGCAATCATCGCGAGTGCTATCGCGCTCGTAAACGCAGCGAGATCGCCGAGCTTGCCGGTGCCAAATGCCAGTCGAGTATCGTTCGCGTGGCGTCGCGAATACGCGTACGCCAGGGCCGCTATCAGAAGCGCGCCAGCATGTGAGGACATGTGCAGTCCGTCAGCCATGAGCGCGACCGATCCAAACCAATAGCCACCGATAATTTCAGCGACCATCATGGCTGCGCAAACGGCAATAACAGCCCACGTTTTTCGTTCATTTCGCCCGTGCGTTTCCCCAAGGAAGATGTGCGAGTGACGGAAATCCTCGATTGAATGAGAGTGCATGCCTTGCTCCCTGTAGTGCCTAATGAATTTACCATGATGTAGAAGGCACTGGGCAACCCAATGGCCGAGTTTGAGATATCGCAAACACGATGCGCCAACAATGGCGATAAAATATTGAGAGCCGATAACGAATAGATCGCCTCAGTTGACGAAGCAAACGGGTCATTCGGCCCAGGGATCGGCAATTCGGAATGCTTTGTGGTCCATCTCATCAAGCAGCGTTTCGCGTCAACGCGCCGGCTCCGCGTGGCCGATTACCCGCTTGATAGACGGGAACTGCGCGCGCAGCGCTTGCTCGATCTTGTCCACCTTCTCGTGCACGGTCTCGACCGTGAGCGCCGGATCGACGCGGCAATGAAAATTGACGATCTCGCCGTCGGGGGTCTCGCGCACGCGCACGTCGTGCACTTCGCCCACCAATCCGACGTTTGCGGCAATCTGGCTCAGTGCCGCGCGTATGGCGGCAACACGGTCCGGTGCCGAATCGCGCCCGGGCAGGCCGCCAATATGCAACGGCTCGATGTGGGTTTCCACCTCCACGTCCGGCCCCAATTCCTCCCGCAATCCCGCCTCGAGCCCGCTCGCGATCTCATGCGCCGCTGCCAGAGCAAGCTTGCGGTCGACCTCGAGGTCAAGCGATACCGCAAGCTTTCCCGCGATCGCATGCACGATGACGTGGTGCACGGCCAGTCCCTGGTTGCGCGCAATCACCATCACGCGTTCGAGCACCGTTTCGCTGTCGAGTGCGCGTGGCTCGGTGGTGACCGTGACCTCGGCATTGGACATTGCCGTGCGGATATCGCGGTCGATGTTCTCCTTCAGACTGTTGACGCGGTCGAGCGGCAAGGTGCGGCTGACCGCAACGCCGATTTCGACGAACAGCTTGTCGCCGACCGCCCGTGTCCGCACGCGCTCGACCGAAACCACGCCGCGTACGCGCGCTGCGATGCTGTGAATCGTCTCCGCGACGCCGGCTGGCGCCGTGTCGGTCAGCGTATCGATGGTGCGCCGGCCGAGCCGCCAGGCAGCCACGCACACGAGAACGGCAACCACGATCGCAGCTGCCGCGTCTGCCCATTGCATGCCGAGCGCGACCCCGCCGAGGCCGATCAGCACCGCCAGCGACGACCACATGTCCGAGCCGAAATGCAGCGCGTCGGCTTCCAGCGCTTCGCTCGACGTGGCGTCCGCCACGCGGTAAAGCATCCGAGCGCGGAAAAAGTCGATCGCGATCGACGCCGCGATAATGCCGAACGCCCATAGCGTGGCTTCCACAGCCGACTCACCGCTCAAGAGTCGCCGCACCGCCTCCCAGATCACCACCCCGGAGAGCACGAACAACAGCACGGTCTCCGCCAGCGCCGAAATGCTCTCAACCTTGCCGTGTCCGTAGTGATGCTCCGCATCGGCCGGTCTGCCGGAAATGCGTACCGCGAAATAGGTCATCACCGTTGCGCCGAAATCGATCAGCGAATGCCCGGCTTCGGAGAGAATCGCCAGCGATCCGGTCATCACGCCGACAATGGCCTTGCCGATCGTCAACGCGCCCGACGCGGCGATCGACCCGAGTGCGACCTTTTCCTTCTGATCCTGCATCGATCTTGCCCTGCCTGCGCTGCCCTTCGAGCAGATCGGACCGCCTTTGGCAATCCAAGGACAACTGGCCTTCGCCCCGGGAGAGAAAACCGATTGTCTCGGTGCCTTGAACGCATTACCTCATACCGCAATGAGTAGCGCCGCGCGTTTTGACACCCATCGCTTCTGCATAGCGCCCATGATGGAATGGACCGATCGGCATTGCCGGTTTTTCCATCGCCTGTTGACGCGCCACGCGCGGCTTTACACCGAAATGGTGACAACCGGCGCGGTGATCCATGGCGACCGCGCGCGGCTGATCGGTTTCGATCCGGCCGAGCACCCGGTCGCGTTGCAGCTCGGCGGCAGCGACCCAAAGGAGCTCGCGCAATGCGCGCGCATCGCGGAAGATTTCGGCTATGACGAGATCAACCTCAACATCGGCTGCCCGTCCGAGCGCGTGCAGGAAGGTCGTTTCGGCGCCTGCCTGATGCTTGAACCGCATTTGGTCGGCGACTGTGTGGCCGCCATGAAGGCCGCGGTCGCGCTGCCCATCACGGTCAAATGCCGCATCGGCGTCGACGCGCAGGATCCCGAAGCGGCGCTCGATGCGCTCACCTGCGCCGTTGCGGCAGCCGGCGTCGACGCGCTGATCGTGCACGCCCGCAAGGCCTGGCTCAGCGGTCTTTCACCGCGCGAGAACCGCGAGGTCCCGCCGCTCGATTATGCTCGCGTGTTCCGGCTCAAGGCCGCGCATCCACGCCTGCCGATCGTGCTCAATGGCGGCGTCGCCAGCGTCGAGGCCGCGCGCGAACATGCTGCCCGGGTCGACGGCGTGATGATGGGCCGCGCCGCCTATCAGGAGCCCTGGCGGCTGCTTGCCGTCGATCCACTGCTGTGGGGCAAACCCGCGCTATTCGCATCGCCGAAAGCAGCAGTCGAGGCGCTCGCTCCCTATATCGAGCGCGAACTGGCGCATGGCACGCGGCTGCATGCGATCACCCGCCACCTGATCGGCCTGTTCCACGGCGTCCCCAACGCGCGCGCCTATCGCCGACATCTCGCCATCCACGCCGTCAAGCCCGGCGCGGACATGCGTGTCCTGACCGAGGCGCTTGCCCTGGTGCTGGACTCGCCGGCCGAATTGGCGCAAACGGCGGCAGCGTGAACTGATGCATCCGTGGACACGAAGAGCCCACTCATCGCTTGGTCTCTGAAAAATCCGGACTCTGCGATCCAGCTATCTCTCCCCACCGCCTCGGAGGGGAGGAAATTGCGGAGCATTGAATGCTCGGCATGCCGCTGAACGAACTCGCCTTCATCGTGGCGATGATCATCGTCGGCGGCATCGTCACCGGCCTGCTGGCCGGCACGTTCGGCATCGGCGGCGGTGCGGTCATCGTGCCCGTGCTCTACGAAATCTTTCGCATCCTTTCGGTGCCCGACACCGTGCGCATGCAGCTTTGCGTCGGCACTTCGATCGCCATCATCGTACCGACCACGGTCCGCTCCTATCTCGCCCACCGCGCCAAAGGCGCGGTGCTGACGGACGTTATGCGGGCGTGGGCGCTGCCTGCGGTGATCGGCGTTGCCGCCGGCTCGATCATCGCGGTCTTCGCGCCGAGCGCGGTGTTCAAGCTCGTGTTCGTTCTGATCGCCGCCACGATCGCGTTCAAGATGCTGGTCGGCCGCGATACCTGGCGGATCGCCGATGAATTTCCCGGCCGGAACGCCATGGCGGGCTACGGGTTTTTCATCGGCATCAGTTCTTCGCTGATGGGCGTGAGCGGCGGCTCGATTTCCAACATGCTGCAGACGCTGTACGGCATTCCGCTCTTGAACGCGGTCGCGACCTCGGCCGGTCTCGGCGTGCCGATTACCATCGCAGGCGCCATCGGTTACATGCTCGCAGGCCTGCCTCACCAGTCGGAGATGCCGCCGCTCTCGATCGGCTTTGTATCGTTGATCGGCGTTGTTCTGATCGCGCCGATCTCGAGCTACGCAGCGCCCTACGGCGCGCGTCTTGCGCACGCCATGTCCAAACGCCACCTCGAGATCGCCTTCGGTTGTTTTCTGCTCGCCGCGTCCGCGCGCTTTCTCGCGAGCCTGTTCTAGGAAGATCAGCTCACGGATAACCGCGCATCACGACCTTGTCGCCGCGCATTTCCCAGCTTTCCAGCCGTTTGAGAAAATTCATGCCGAGCAGGCTCGTGCGCAATTGCCCCGGCTGTGCTATCAACGCCGGCACCGCGCGCTCGACGATGCTGCCGACAGCGACGCTGTCGAGCGTGACGGACGCCGCCTTGGTGCGGCCGTTGGCGGTGTCGACGTTCACGTCGTAGGTCAAGACCTCGATCGGCAACCCTGCGGCTTTGGCAGCCTCCTGCGTCAGCACCACCGCGCTCGCGCCGGTATCGAGCACCATCGGTATCCGCACGCCGTTGATCTGCGTTCTCACCTGGAAATCGCCGTTGCGGCCGCGCACGATCTCGACCACGTTCGTGCCGCGGTTGAACGTGCGCCCCGGCATGAGCTCGGCCATCACGCGCTCGTAGACCTCGCTCATTTCGTTCCGATAGGTGTAGGCAACGATCAGCGACAACGCGATCACAAGCCAGATCAGCGCTGCATTGAACGCCCGCGCCAATTTCCGGCCGTACAGCGCCAGCACCGAGGCGCCGACGACCAGCGCAAGCAAGCCATAATAGATCCCGTATCCGACATCGGTGTTGCTCAAGCCGTCAGTGCTGTCGCTATTCCGGATGAGGAAGATCAAGGCGAATGCAACGACGAGCATCACAATCCAAAAGAGGCGTCTGCGCACGGAGATGTCCTATCGCAATTTCGCAGCACGTTGCGGTGGGTTCGCGCGCATCGCTGCAAGCCGGTCCGGCAGCTCTGCCATGAGCCGCGCCCGCTCGCCATCGCTCATTCTTGTCCAGCGCTCGATTTCGGCGAGGCTGCGTCCGCAGCCGACGCAGAATCCGCTCGGCGGATCGACGACGCAGATTTTCTCGCAAGGGGTCAGAATCATCGCGCCCGCCGCGCTTGGCTGGACTTCAATTCGGAAAGATAAGCGTCACCCCGCGCAATGCAATCGCCGAAAAGCATCGCGCGTCAAGCGCGCAGCCGGAACAGCGAGCGCCGGATTTTGGGTATTTCCGGCTCCTGCGGCTGCGGTGGAACAAAGGGCGCGGCCTGATTGATCGGCGCGAGCGCCGCCATAACGCGTTCCGGCGGGAAGGTCGCGATCAGCTCGGTGCCGATGCGCACCTTCGATTTGAGCGTGAACGTTCCGCCGTGCAGCTCGATCAGATTCTTCGCGATCGGCAACCCCAGTCCGGTGCCTTGCTCGGCCGACTTGATCGCATTCGATCCCTGGCCGAATTTCGACAGCACGATCGAGATTTCCTCCTCCGGAATGCCGGGGCCGGTATCCTTCACGCTCATGTATTGCCCGCCCGACGCGGTCCAGCCGACTTTCAGCCAGATCTCGCCGCCGGGCGGCGTGAATTTGACCGCGTTGGACAAGAGATTGAGGCAGACCTGCCGGATTGCGCGCTCGTCCGCCCAGAGTCGCGGCAGATTGGGTTCGAACACCTCGTGGATCGCGATCCCGCGATTTTGCGCGCGCAGTCGCAACAGCCGGTGGCAGTCCTCGACAATCGCCGTGAGCGAAACCGCTTCCTCGTTGAGCTCATAGCGACCGGCCTCGATGCGCGACAGGTCGAGCACCTCGTTGATCAGGTTGAGCAGGTGTTGGCCGGAGGTGTGGATGTCGTTTGCGTATTCCTTGTACGCCGGTACGGCATGGACGCCGAACACCTCGGTCTTCATCACTTCGGAGAAGCCCAGGATGGCGTTGAGCGGCGTGCGCAGCTCGTGGCTCATCTGCGCGAGGAATTGCGACTTCGCCAGGCTCGCGCTCTCCGCGCGCCGCCGTGCCAGCTCGGCGTTTTCCTTCGCCTCTTCGAGCTCGCCGATCAGCGCGTCCTTCTCCGCCCGCGCCGTCAGCGTGGCCACGCCGCTCGAATAGAGCCGCTGGATCAGCAGCATGAAATAGCACTGCGCCACCAGCACCATCATCGCGAGCACGTAGCCTTCGAGCGTGGCCCGCAGGACGAAGTTGAGCGCGACCGCGATGGTCACCGGCATGGTGGCGGCGAAAGCCGCGACCGGCAGGCTCCACGCCAGCATGCTCGACACTGCCACCATCAGCAGCATGATGAACAGCATGAACGTGCCGGAGCGCTCGTCGCGGCCCGTCGGATCGATCAGGTTGTACATCCAGGCGAGACCCTGGAACAGATCGAGCAGGGTGAAGCGCATCTGCCAGGCGCGGAGGTTGATGCCCGTTGGGGAGCTCGCCAGGAACTGCCGGCATTTGGCGATGGTGACGAGATGGATCACCAGCACCGCGGCGGTCCACACGCCGGCATTGAACGCGCCGGCCCAGAAGCTCGACACCGCCCCGACCGTGCCCACGAGCAGCAGGACCATCAGCGACGCGGAGACCCGATTGTCGGCGAACTGGCGCAACAGCTCGTAGTCGAAGGTCGCACGCGTGCCGGTCGTGGAGGTCAGCTGATCGCGCGCGTCGCGCACCCGCTGCGCCACCGAGCGCCGCCGCTTGCCCGGCGTATCCTCGCCGGATGATGGATTTTCTGAAGGTTCGCTCACGGCCGCGCGGACATACTGGTTTCGAAAAAACGGCCTAAAACTCGCGCAAAAACCTTAAGGGCAAGCTTAAGAACGCTATAAAAGAGCTGGTTAGCGAAAGGTTAACGCCATGAAGCTGTATGACGGCGGCCGTGCGCCAAATCCCCGGCGCGTGCGGGTTTTCCTCGCCGAAAAGGGGATCAAGGTCCCGACCGTCCAGGTTGATCTCGGCGCCATGGCGCATCGTTCGCCCGAATACACCGCGGTCAATCCGCTCCAGCGTGTGCCCGCACTCGAGCTTGACGACGGCACGATCATCACCGAGTCGATCGCGATCTGCCGCTATTTCGAGCTGATGCAGCCCGAGCCCGTGCTGTTCGGCCGTACGCCCAAGGAGATTGCGATCATCGAGATGTGGCAGCGGCGCATCGAGCTGCACCTGTTGTTTCCAATCTCGCAAGTGTTCCGCAGCCTGCATCCCGCCATGGCGCAGATGGAGATTCCGCAGGTGCCGGCCTGGGGCGAGGCCAACAAGCCGCGCGTGCAGGAATTCCTCGCGCTGCTCGACAAGGAGCTTGCCGGGCGGCGCTACGTCGCCGGCGAGAATTTTACCATCGCCGATATCACCGGTCTCGTGGCGGTCGATTTTATGAAGCCGGCAAAACTTTCTGTTCCGGATCAACTTGCCAATGTGCGGCGCTGGCACGCCGAGCTCTCAGCGCGGCCGAGCGCGAGCGCATGATCGACTCTCGCCCGAATTCAAAAAATGCGGTGGCCGCCTTTTTCTCCCCACCGCTCGCAAGGATCGCAAGGAGTGAAATCATGATCGCGCAGGTGACACTCTGATGCGCCTGACCATCATCGGCTCCGGCGATGCCTTCGGCTCGGGCGGCCGGTTCAACACCTGCTTTTTGATCGAGACGCATGACAAGAAAATCCTGCTCGACTTCGGCGCCTCGTCGCTCGTCGCGCTGAAGGCGAGGGGGATCGATCCCAACGCGATCGATGGAATTTTCTTGAGCCACCTGCACGGCGATCACTATGGCGGCCTGCCGTTCCTGCTGCTCGATTTTCAATTCCTAAGCCGCCGCGAACGCCCGTTCGCGATCAGCGGCCCGCCCACCACCCGCGAACGCCTCAAGGCCGCGATGGAAACATTCTTCCCACGCTCCAGCACGTCGAAATGGCGCTTTCCGCTGGAGGTGAGCGAAGTCACGCCCGATGTGCCCGATCGTTTCCTCGGGCTGAGCGTGTCCACCACCGAAGTCGTGCATTTTTCCGGTGCGCCGTCGACCGCGGTTCGGCTCTCCGACGGTCGCTCGACGCTCGCCTATTCCGGCGACACCGAATGGACCGACGCGCTGATCAAAGTCGCCGGCGGCGCCGAGCTGTTCATCACCGAATGCTACGAATACGCACGAGAGCTGACCGGCCACATGTGCTGGACCACGCTTCTGAGCAAGCTGCCGCAGCTCAAGGCTAAGAAAATCATGCTCACCCACATGAACCCGAGCATGCTCGAAAAACGCGACGAAGCCCGCGTCGCCGGCCTGTTGGTGGCGGAGGACGGGTTGACGATGGAAATCTGAGCGCACGCTTTTCACTCCCCACCGCTTCGCGGGGGGAGAACATGCAACCTTTTAATGTGGCCACCAATAATTGACTGGACCAAACCAAATTTCCTTTGGGTCCAATTCACTTTGATTGCGCTTAATGGAGAGGTCGTGCGTCCATTTTCGCCGCGCGCCTTCTCGCGCCGCAACAGCGCTTAAGATTGCGTCGCGCTCGTGCTCGGTGGCGGGTTTCTTGCGATCAAGTCGGAAATGCTTGGCAGCAACTTTCCAATCTCGAAGCTTTAGCGCTTTCAGAAGTGCCTTAGGGTGCGTTTCAGTAATAAGGACATTCGGATTGCGAGCGCGTACTCGCATTGCGAGCAGAATTCCTTGCACCACCACAGCGCCTCGCAGAGCATTTACGGTTTGCACTGTGCCCGGATGGATACCGTAGGTCTCGCGCAACCATCTATCAGCCTTTCGCCCGCCACCTTCCCCCGATGACCACCACAATGGGCAATCGATACCGATCGCGGTCGGCTGCTCAATGAAGTCCATAGCCTCGTCGACCGAGGATACTAGTGTCGTCTTAAATTTGCCGTCCTTGCTGAGCCGCGCGAGGCCAAAACAGTTGCGTCCTCCTGGATCGGCCCCATACCAAGCCATTGATCACCGATCCAGCCTCGCGATCAAACTCGACGTATCCCAGCGCTTGCCGCCCATCTTCTGCACTTCCGAATAGAACTGATCGACCAGTGCGGTGACCGGCAGATGCGCGCCGTTCTTGCGCGCTTCGCCCAGGCAGATCGACAAATCCTTCCGCATCCAGTCCACCGCGAAGCCGAAATCGAACTTGTTCGCCGCCATGGTCTTGTAGCGGTTCTCCATCTGCCACGACTGCGCCGCGCCTTTCGAAATCGTCGCGATCAGCTTCTCGATGTCGAGCCCCGCTTTCTTGGCGAAGTGCACACCCTCCGCCAGCCCCTGCACCAGACCCGCAATGCAAATCTGGTTGACCATTTTCGCCAGTTGGCCGGAGCCGGGCGAGCCCATCAGATTGCACGCCCGCGCATAAGCCGCGATCACCTTCTCGGCGCGCGCGAACGGCTCCGCATCGCCGCCGCACATCACCGTCAACACGCCGTTTTCCGCGCCGGCCTGTCCGCCCGACACCGGCGCGTCGATGAAGTCGAAGCCGCGCTTCTTGGCCTCGGCGTGGAGCTCGCGCGCGATCTCGGCCGACGCCGTTGTGTGGTCCACGAACACTGCGCCTTTCTTCATGCCGCCGAACGCGCCCTGCGCGCCGAGCGCCACCTCGCGCACATCGTTGTCGTTGCCCACGCACATCATCACGAAGTCCTGGCCCTCGACCGCTTCCTTCGGGGTCTTGCCGCTCTTTCCGCCGTGCTGGGCGACCCATTTGGCAGCCTTGTCGCTCGAGCGGTTGTAGACCGTGACCTCGTGGCCGCCCTTGGTCTTGAGATGCCCGGCCATGGGGTATCCCATCACGCCAAGCCCGAGAAACGCCACCTTCGCCATCGTGTCCTCCTTGTTCGCTTATGTCCGATGAATATCTTGCGTAGAGCATGATCCCGAAAAGTGGAACCCGGTTTACGGAAAAGATCATGCTCAAACAAATCGCCGTTGACCATAGCGTCCGCGCCATTATGGTGCCCGCATGGCTGTGACCAAAGAACAGGTGCTCGAACAGCTCGGCAAGGTCCCGAGCCCGGACGGCACGCCATTGCCGGCAACCGGCGCGCTGTCCGAAATCGTCGCCAGCGACGGCAAGGTCTTCTTCTCGATCAATGTCGATGCTGCCGCGGTCCAAGCCTGGGAACCCGTGCGTAAGCGCGCCGAGGACGCGGTGAAGGCGATCGCCGGCGTAAAATCGGCGATGGTCGCGCTCACCGCCGAGCGCAAAGGCGGCGGAACCGGCGGCATTGCGCCGCCGCGTCCGCCGGCGGCCGCGGGCGCCCGCGCGCGCGCGGGCCACGGCGAGCAACCGATCGGCGTTCCCGGCGTCGGCGCGATCATCGCAGTGGCGTCGGGCAAGGGCGGCGTCGGTAAATCGACGCTCGCTGTCAATCTCGCGCTTGGCCTGCGCGATCTCGGCATGAAAGTCGGCGTGCTCGATGCCGACATCTACGGGCCGTCGCTGCCGAAACTGCTCGCCATCAGGGAGAAGCCGCAGACCATCGGCGGCACGCGATTGAAACCCATCGAGCGCTACGGCCTCACCGTGATGTCGATCGGCTTTCTGATCGAGGAAGAGACGCCGATGATCTGGCGCGGGCCCATGGTGATGTCCGCGCTCACCCAGATGCTGCGCGAAGTGGAGTGGGGCACGCTCGACGTCATGGTGGTCGACATGCCGCCTGGCACCGGCGACGCGCAACTCACCATGGCCCAGCAGGTGCCGCTCAAAGGTGCGGTCATCGTCTCGACCCCGCAAGACCTCGCGCTGATCGACGCGCGCCGTGGCATCGCCATGTTCAAGCGCGTCAACGTGCCGGTGCTCGGCATCGTCGAGAACATGAGCTACTTTCTCTGCCCGCAGTGCGGCACGCGCTCGGATATTTTCGGTCACGGCGGCGCGCGCCACGAGGCCGAGCGGCTCAAAGTGCCGTTTCTCGGCGAGGTGCCGCTCGAAATGACCATCCGCGAAACCTCCGATGCCGGCCTGCCCATCGTCGCGACCAAGCCCGACAGCCCGCAGGCTGCCGCTTATCGAGCCATTGCCGAACGGGTCCGCGATCAGCTCGGGGGCCAGGCGGCGGCAAAGCCCGCTCCCAAGATCGTGATCGAAGCCTGACGTGTCTGGCGGCCGATCGAGACACCATGTCGCGGCTGCGGTGGGCGGCGGCCCTCCGAATCCGCCCCGGAGGTTAAACTTTTCGGGGATTTTCTTTGGCTCCTTGCAAGCCTAGGATACGGTGAGCGATTGCTCCCCTGGGGCTGGTGAGCGATCGAACGCGATCCACGATTTAACCCAAGGGAAAACGCCATGAAACGTCGTGAATTCTTGAAAGCCGCCGGAGTCGGCCTTGCCGCCTCGACGGTGGCCGCACCCGCCATTGCGCAGTCGACGCCGGAACTGAAATGGCGCATCACCGCCAGTTGGCCGAAGTCGCTCGACACGCTGTGGGGCGCCTGCGAAATATTCGCAAAAGCTGTCAGCGAAGCGACCGATAACAAATTCCAGATCCAAGCCTTCGCCGGCGGCGAAATCGTTCCGCCGCTGCAAGTCGCAGATGCCGTGCAGAACGGCACTGTCGAGATGGGACACACCGCGGCCTATTATTATTTCGGCAAGGACCCGACCTTTTCGTTGGGTTGCTCCGTCGCCTTCGGCCCGAACCAACGGATCAACCAGGGTTGGTATTACCAGGGTGGCGGTAAGGATGTGATGAATGAGTTCTACAAGAAGTACAACATCTACAGTTTGCTCGCCGGCAATACCGGTTGCCAGATGGGCGGCTGGTTCCGCAAAGAGATCAATTCGGTTGACGACCTCAAAGGCCTGAAATTCCGCATCGGCGGATTCCCCGGGCGCGTGTTGCAGAAGCTTGGCGCCGTTCCCCAGCAGATCGCCGGCGGCGACATCTATCCGGCGCTGGAGAAGGGCACCATCGACGCGGCCGAGTGGGTCGGTCCCTACGACGACGAGAAGCTCGGCTTCTACAAGATCGCGCCGAACTACTACTACCCCGGCTGGTGGGAGGGCGGCACCATGATCAATGTCTTCGTTGGCCTGGATAAGTGGAATGCTCTTCCGAAAGCCTACAAGGCAGTGGTCGAGCAGGCAGCGGCTTACGCCAACGATTGGATGATATCGAAATACGATGAGCTCAATCCGGCCGCGCTTCGCCGCCTGCTGGCCAACAAGGTGAAGCTGCACGCGTTCTCGCCTGCGATCATGGAAGCCTGCTACAAGGCAGCGATCGAATTGCACGATGAGATCGCCAAGACCAACGAGAGCTTCAAGAAGGTCTATGAATCGATGAAGGCCTTCCGCGACAACACCTATCCATGGTTCAATGTGGCCGAACTGAACTACGATTCATTCATGATCCGCCATATGGGCTGATTGTCATAAGACGAGAAAGCGCCCCGGAGCCGCGGCTCCGGGGCGCTTTTTATTCGCGGCCGAAGCGGAGTGCGATGCGGTCTACTTCGGCTTCGGCGGCTCGCTCATGTCGACCGGCGGCAGCTCGATCTGCGGAATTTCAATCTTGATCTTGTTGAAATCGACATCCGGCTGCTTCGAAAGCAGCGCGGTCACGGTGATCGGAAAAGCGATCACCAGCGCGACCATGATCATCTGCAACCCGACCCAGGGCAGCGCGCCCCAATAAATGTCCGAGCTTTTGACTTCCCTTGGCGCGACTCCGCGCAGATAGAACAGCGCGAAACCGAAGGGCGGATGCATGAACGATGTCTGCATGTTCACGCACAGCATGACGCCGAACCAGATCAGCGCGTTATCCGCGCCGACGACGGACGCCAGAATCGTCTTCGCGGCGGGAGCGATCATCGGGAGGATGATGAAAGCGATCTCGAAGAAGTCGAGGAAGAACGCCAGGAAGAAGATGAACAGGTTGATGACGATCAGGAAGCCCCACACACCGCCCGGCAGCGAGGTGAGCATATGTTCGATCCATACGCCGCCGGAAACGCCCAAAAAGACGACCGAAAAACAGGTCGAGCCGATCAGGATGAAAACCACCATGGCGGTGATGCGCATGGTGGTTTCGTAGCCTTGCTTGATCAGGCGTCGCAGCTCTGAAATTCGTACCGCCTCAAGGCAGATCCAGGCGACGGCGAAATAAACCACCGCAAAGGCGATCTTGAACAGAATTCCTTCGCCGCCTAAGAACCCGACAAGGACGCCCACGCCGCAGGCCGTCAGTCCCAGGATGAATATTTTTCGCCCGGTAGTGCTGAACTCGGGATGGTGCGTAACCGCGAGAACGATGGCACCGACCGCGCCCATGGCGCCGGCTTCCGTCGGCGTCGCAAGGCCGAGCATCATCGTACCCAGCACGACGAAGATCAGCACCCCCGCCGGAATGATGCCGAGCAGACATTTGCGCCAGAGCGGCCATCCGGTCAGCGTGCGCGCGTCCTTCGGAACCGGCGGCACATGGTCGGGCTTGAACACGCCGAGCAGAAACGTATAGAGCGCAAATAGCGCGATCTGGAACAACGAAGGGCCCCAGGCGCCGAGGTACATGTCGCCGACCGATTTGCCGAGCTGATCGGCGAGCACGATGAGCACGAGCGAAGGCGGAACGAGCTGTGTGATCGTACCCGACGCGGCAAGAACGCCGGTCGTGTAGCGCATGTTGTAGCCGTAGCGGATCATCACCGGCATCGAGATCAGCGCCATGGCGATCACCTGCGCGGCCACGGTGCCGGTAATGGCGCCGAGTATGAAGCCGACGATGATCACCGAATAGCCGAGCCCGCCGCGGATCGGCCCAAACAGCTGCCCCATCGAGTCCAACATGTCTTCGGCAAGCCCGCAGCGTTCGAGCACCGCGCCCATGAAGGTGAAGAACGGGACGGCGAGCAGCAGATCGTTGGAGAGTACGGCGCCGAAGATTCGCGCCGGGATGGCCTGCAGGAAGTTCAGATCGAAGAAGCCGTGCTCGATGGCAATGAATCCGAAGGAAAGCCCCAAAGCGGCGAGTGTAAAAGCCACCGGAAATCCCAGCAGCATGGACAGGATCAGGCCGCCGAACATCAACGGCGGCATCGTGTCCAGGTTGATCATTGCGTCGGTCTTTCGTACTTGGCGTCGATAGCGATGACGCCTTCAAGAGCCGCGGCCCGCTTGATCGCCTCGGACACGCCTTGCAGCGCGAGCATCGCGAAACCGCCTGGAATGACGAACTTGATCGGCCAACGAAGCAGTCCGCCCGCATTACTCGACCATTCGCCGGTTTCGTAGGACTGCAGGAAGAACGGCCAGGACAGATAGCAAAGCAGCAGACAGACCGGGATGAGGAACACCAGGATACAAATCAGGTCGAGCCACAATTGCTGACGTTCCGAAAAAAGCAGATAGAAAATCTCAACCCGCACATGTTCGTTGCGCTTGAGCGTGTACGAAGCCCCGAACATGACCATGACCGCGAACATGTACCATTGCAATTCGAGATAGGAATTTGAACTGATGCTGAAGGCGTAGCGCGACATGGCGTTGGCTGCGCTCACCAGACACGCAAGCAGCACAAGCAGGTTGCAGATATTGCCGACCTTTTCGTTGAGCAGATCGATGGCCCGGCTGACGGCCAATAGTCTTTGCACGATGGCTCCCCTCGTAGGCTCCCGTTCCCCCCGCTCAGCCCTGCGCCCCCGCAGGTTCGAGCCACGCCCACGTTATTCGCGAAGCCGCCGCTACTCGTCAATCAAAACTTGTCGGGCGGACGGCTCGACTAGCCTTAGGTCGTAGGCACCGTGACGCGCCGTCGCATGGCCTCCCGATGCAACGTGTAGAGGCCGCTGCCTACGATCAGTGCAGCGCCGGCGACCGACCAGTGGTCCGGCACTTCATTGAACGAGAGGTAACCCGCAAGGCCGGCCCAGATCAGGAACGTATAGCGGAATGGCGCCACCACGGAGATTTCGGCCGTGCGGAAGGCGAACACCACAAGATAGGTGGCAAGGCTGAAGAAGCAGGCGGCGAAAGAAAGGTAGCCGAGTTCTCTGAGCCCCATGGGCCGCCATTGTTCGGCCAGCCCGACCGCGCAACCAAGAACCGTAAGTGCAATCACGCTGACGAACGCAATCGCCATGCTGGGCAGCGTCGGATCAAGACGGCGCGTGACCAATTCACGCAAGGCGCCGAAGAACGGCGCGCCGAGGCCGACCAGCGCGAAGATGTTGAATGCCTCGGGCGTCGGCTTGACGACGAATAGCACGCCGATGAACCCCGCGACGACCGCACTCCACCGCCGCCACCCGACGATCTCCGCAAAGAAAATCACCGACAGCGCGACCAGGATCAACGGATGCGTCATATTCAGCGCCGCCGCATTGGCGATCGGCATATTGATGAGCGCCGCAATGTAGAGCCCGGAAGACAATGCATCGAGCAACGAACGCAAGACCACGGGTTTTGTCAGCGCACGCGGCACGGCGCGCCAATAGCCCGAGAGCGCGAGCACAAAGCCGACCACGACGACCGTGAAGAAGCCGCGCACCGCGATCGTCTCGCCGAACGGATATGTCTTCGCAACAAGTTTGGTGCAGACGTCGCTCACCGCGTAGGCGGCCATGCTTGCGGTGAGCGCGAGAATGCCGCGGCGATTGTCGCCGATGGAGGTCAAGGGAGCGCTCTATAGTCGAGTGGCGCGCCGGAGCGGTCAGCCGCCGGTCACGCTCATATGGCGGGTAAGGGCAGGACGCTTGTGGCGGCGGTCGATGATGAAATCGTGCCCCTTCGGCTTGCGCGCGATTGCTTCGTCCATCGTGGCATACAGCAGATCGTTGGCTTCCGACGCGCGCAACGGGCTGCGCAGATCCGCCGCATCCTCCTGGCCGAGACACATATAGAGCGTGCCGGTGCACGTGATGCGCACGCGATTGCAGGATTCGCAGAAATTATGCGTCATCGGCGTGATGAAGCCGAGATTGCCGCCGGTTTCCTTCACGCGCACGTAGCGCGCCGGCCCGCCGGTGCGGTAATCGAGTTCCTCCATCGTGTAGCGTTCGGCGAGCCGCGCGCGCACCATCGAAAGCGGCAGATATTGCCCGAGCCGCTCTTCACTGATGTCGCCGAGCGGCATGACCTCGATCAGCGTGATCTCCATGCCGCGCCCGTGCGCCCATGCCACCAGGTCGCCGAGCTCGTCTTCGTTGACGCCTTTCAACGCCACCGCGTTGATCTTCACCTTTAATCCGGCCGCCAGAGCCGCATCGATGCCGGTATGCACCTTGTCGATGTCGCCCCAGCGCGTGATGGCGCGGAATTTGTCCGCATCGAGCGTATCGAGCGAGACGTTGACCCGCGCCACGCCGTGCGATTTCAGCTCATCGGCATATTTCGCCAGCTGCGAGCCATTGGTGGTGAGCGTCAGCTCGTCGAGCGCGCCGCTCTGCAGATGCCGCGAGAGCGAGGCAACGAGTGTCATGATCCCGCGCCGCACCAGCGGCTCGCCGCCCGTGAGCCGGAGCTTGCGCACGCCTCTGGCAACGAACGCCGAGCACAGCCGGTCGAGTTCCTCCAGCGTCAGCAGGTCGGCCTTGGGCAGGAACGTCATGTTTTCCGCCATGCAATAGATGCAGCGGAAATCGCAGCGGTCGGTCACCGACACGCGCAGGTATGTGACCGCGCGCGCGAACGGATCGACCAGCGGCCTGGAGCGGCCGCTCGGGCGGTCGAGATCGAGCGATGGCGCGACGGTCATGGCGTTCCTTCGGCTGGACCTTGAAAACGGCTGGATTCTGACGGATTTAGCCATCGAGGTCCAGGCTCATAGGACTATATAAGGCCTGCCTCGCCCTTTGGAATAAGATGCAAGTGACCCATGAGCCCTGAACGCCCCTGGCCCACCGAATTGCGCCTCGTCAAGGACAAAAAATCGCTCATCGCTGTTTTCGATGATGGCCGGAGCTTCACGCTCGCCGCCGAGTACTTGCGCGTGACGAGCCCGAGCGCCGAGGTGCAGGGCCACGCGCCGGACGACCGCAAGACCGTGCCCGGCAAGCGCAACGTCGCGATCCTCGAAGTGCATCCGGTCGGCAATTACGCCGTGCGCCTCGTGTTCGACGACATGCATTCGACCGGCATCTACAGCTGGGACTATCTCTACGAACTCGGCCGCAACTATCAGCGCAACTGGCAGGATTATCTCGACGAGCTCGCGGCCAAGAACCTTTCGCGCGACGCGGCGACCAAACGCTGATCGGATTGTCAAACAATGCGGAAGCTGGTGGGCGCTGTAGGGATTGAACCTACGACCTCTCCCGTGTGAAGGGAACGCTCTCCCGCTGAGCTAAGCGCCCGGTCGCGCGCAATCGTGCAAATCTGACGATCGTGCCGTGCGGTGCCGAGGAT
>Ga0335077_10000559_pt1 | contig 41807 bp, 43 predicted proteins | sample Lox_Sample_31_FD_207151 | JGI IMG/M metagenome (GOLD analysis project Ga0335077, IMG submission 207151) | Soil microbial communities from Loxahatchee National Wildlife Refuge, Florida, United States - Lox_Sample_3.1 | ecosystem: Environmental > Terrestrial > Soil > Wetlands | place: USA... | reverse complement strand
CTCGAATCCCACCAACTCAGAGCAAGCTGACAAACGACCCAGAAGACACGAAGCCGATCAACACCTCGGCCGGCGTCTCAACCTGCCGCCGCAAGCTTCCACGAGCTGTTTTTACACAACCTCGGCCGACAGTGAATGCTGATCGAATGTCGGCTCTTTCGCCGTTTGACCCCAAGCAGCTATCGCCGGCACGGCACGCGCCGGCTATCGTGCCTTTCATCTCGACTTCACACGTGCCACTCTTCGATGACAGTCGATCTGGATCTCCGATCTGCGAACGTCTTTCGAGCGCTCAATTCAGCCGGGCGTTTTGGGGGCAACTACGGGGGCAATCCTCACCGCCCGGGTCCGCAGCTCAATGAAGAACAGCACGTAGTAGGTCACCAGCCCGCTGAGTTTCCATACCTCGACCGTCAGGAAATCGGCCGCCACAAGACTTCGCCAGTGCGCTTTCAAAAACACCGCCCACGGCGTGCGCCTGCCTCGCAGCGGCGCCGGATCGATTCCCTCGCGCTTCAAGATGTTGGCGACAGTCGAACGAGCGACGCGATGACCAACATTCGACAGCGCGCCCTGTAGACGCGAATACCCCCAGCGCGGATTCTCCCTGGCCATGCGCACGATCAGGTCCTCGATCGCCCTCCTCACCCGTGGCCGGCCAGGCCCTGTTCTCGGGAACGCCCATTTCATTGCAATGAGCTGTCGATGCCACCGCAACAGCGTGTCGGGCGAAACGATCGGTTCAAGCTCAAACAGCCTCTTGCGACCGACCCCCTTTGCATGCCGGGCCAGCAGTCGGCGTTCGGCATCGGTGAAGAACACTCGCCGGCGGCCGAGATGTGCTTTCAGCACCCGGTTCTCGGCTTTGAGGTATTCGACAAATGACTCTTGCTGTCGGGCAAGCCACGAGGCAAGCACCACGATCAGAAACTGCACCAGCGACATCGCCTGAGCCATGTCGCGAGGCTACCTCAGGCGGTCACTTCACGCTCGCTCGACCCTGCGCGAGTACTTGTACAGCACGGGCTTGGTCGACTTCAATCGCACACAGCTCGGACTAGGAATCAACGTGGATCGCCGTCCAGGCGACCTCGCGGAACACTGCGCCAGCGAACTCGAAGACCTGCGCGGCGCTTACTCGTCCCGGCTGTTCGAATTGGTCGTCGTGGGCGATTGCCGCGGCCTGTGGGACGGCGAGCGGATCGAGCAGATGGTCGGGAATCTGATCATCAACGCCGTGAAGTACGGGGCGCCAGACGCTCCGGTACGGATCACAGTCGTGGGCGGCGAACGCGACGTCTCAATCGAGGTTGTCAATCAGGGGGACCACACGATCCCGAGCAGTTACCCACCCTGTTCGAGCCTCTGCGACGCGGAGCGAGCGACACTTCTGAGAACGCCAGCCTCGGACTCGGCCTTTTCATCGCCCGTGAGGTTGCGCGCGCCCACGGAGGTTCCACTGATGTGCGGTGCGAAGGGACGGAGACGATCTTTTCGGTTCGCCTGCCCAGGTCGCAATAAGCTGCTCTCGGCGCTCTCGCGCCCATTGACGAAGTCCGCAACGGGTCGAGAGCTCGCTTCCGATTCGTTTGGGAGCCGACCTCGGGGCGCACTCGGCTGCGCGGTGCCCGTGATCCACCGCTTTACCTTCCTCTCGATCTTCACGTCGAATCGATCGAACGCCCGGTGACAGCGTGATCGGTTTCGGAATCGGATCTAATCATTTCTCCTTCGGTTCCACGTACGGCTCGATCTTGTAGGCATCCATGTGGTAGCCGCTCTTGCCCATCATCGAGTCCTGCCGCTTTGCCTGCAGTCGGCCGCTGATCCACACCACGTCCATCGAGCGCAGGCCGCGCGCGGGCTTGGTGGGCACGACATGAACGATCTGGTTCGCCGGCGGTGGAGGCGAATGGATGCACGCGCCAAAGTACGGCACCAAAAGGAACTCCTTGATCGCGCCACCGACCTCTTCGAGCGGCACGACATATCCAGGCAGCTTCACGACTGCGCCGTCCATCGCCTCGTTCACCGGCGCGGTGTCCCAGATCTCACGCATCTCGCGCAGGACTTGCATGATGCGCGGATCGGCATCGCTGATGTAGCCGCCCCTGTCCTTGTTTTTTTCGCGCAGGATCGCCATCGGATCCCATCCCGGCGGAACAAGATCCAGCCAGCGGATCTGGCGCGCGGTTTCCGCTGCGTCTTTGCTCGATGCGGCCCGCGCGTCGCCGGTTCCAGGCAAAACGCCGCCTGCGTATACGCCGAGCGCAACAAGCACGGCCAAAGCGACCATCTTCATGATCAGATCCTCGGTGACAGACCATCGGAAATCGACAGCCGATACGCACGGAAGCCCGGCAGTAGGCTGGCCAGCCATCCTGCGATGAGGACGGCAGCAAGCAATAGAAATTCGTTCGTTGAAGGCGGGCGCGCCTGTAGCGCGATCCCAAAATGCGCCTGCATCCAGCCTCGCAACAGCACGATCGCGACCATCTGAGCAAGTGCGCCGAGCAGCACACCACAAGCAGTGATCAGCGCCCCCTCGATCGCGAGCAGGACCAGGACCTGGCGCGGCCCCGCTCCGACGGCACGCAGAATCGCAAGTTCGCGCCGGCGTTCATTCAGTCCGGTCAGTATCACCGCGACCAGACCGGCCAGGCTTACCAGGGACACGAGCGCACTCATCGCGAGCAACCCGCGTTCGCCGATGCCGACGACGTCCCACAGCTCGTCGAGTGCCACACCGGGCAGCACCGCCATCAGCGGCTCGCCTTCGAATTCGGCGACCGCGCGCTGGACGGAAAACACGGCCGCGCGCGACTTCAAACCGACGAGTAGCGCGGTGATGCTCCTCGGGTTCAGGTCGTAGTTCGTCACTTGGTCGGCCGGAACGGCGAGACCAGGCATTGGCGCGCCTGCGATCCAGTCGATGTGGATTGCCTCCATGCCGTCCAAGCCGATGAACACCGAGCGATCCACCGGCGTGCCCGTCGGTTGCAGCACGCCGACCACGGTGAAGGGTTTGTCAGCGTGATCGTTGCTCGTGAGCACGCCATCGCCATGGCTGAGCACCAGCCGATCGCCGCTCTCGTAGCGGAGGCGGCGCGCAACCTCTGACCCAAGCACCGCGTCGAAAACACCCTCAAAGGGGTGACCCTGCGCAAGCTGGACCGCCTGCCGATCGCCGTAGCGGAAATGCTCGAAAAATGTCCGCGTTGTCGCCACCACAGAAAAACTGCGATGCGAGTCCCCCAGTGAGATGGGAACCGTCCACGCGACGGCGGGGTTGCGCGCGAGCGCCTGCGCGCTGCTCCACTTGATATTGTTCGACGCGCTGCCGATATGAAACACTGAGTAAAGAAGCAATTGAACCGCTCCCGTGCGCGCTCCCACGATGAGGTCGGTGCCGGACACGCTGGTCGCGAAGTTCTCGCGCACGTCGACGCGGATGCGCTCGATTCCGAGCAGCAGGAACGCCGACAGCGCGATCGAAAGGACGACCAGGGACAACACGAAGCGCCGGTTCCAGGCGCTTTGCACCGCGATGGTGAAAAGGGCCTTCATGCGGCCTGCAGCTCGGCCGCGGCGCCGGCGCGGTGGTTGAGTGTCGGGAGATCGACCTGGCGCTCGAAACGCTCCGCCAGGCGGGCGTCGTGGCTCACGAACACGAGTGCACTGCCGGCGGCTGCACACGCACGCAGCAGCAGTTCCATGAAGGCTTCGCGCAGCGCCTCGTCGAGCGCCGACGTCGGCTCATCGGCGATCACGAGTTCGGGTCGGCCGATCAAGGCACGCGCGGCGGCGACGCGCTGCTGTTGGCCGACCGATAGTTCCGAGGCAGCACGTTTCCAGAACGCGGCGCCGAGCTGAAGCTCTTCGAGCAGGGCTTGCGCACTCTGACCTGGCTTGCGCCCCCGTTCGGAGGCACGCCCGGCGCGCTGTGCCGAAAAGCGTGTCGGCAGCAGCACATTGTCGAGCACCGAGAGGTAGGGCAGCAGATTGAACTGCTGGAAGATATAGCCGACGTGATCGGCGCGGCGCTGGTCACGTCGCGCCGTGGACAACGTACGCCAGTCCTGGCCAAGCAAGCTCACCTCGCCGCTCGTCGCGGTCAGCACCCCGGCCAGCAGCGACAACAGCGTGCTCTTGCCGCACCCGCTGGGACCGCGCACGAACAGCATCTCCGCCGGTCGCAGGTCCAGCGCTTCGATATCGATCACGTCGTGCGGCGCGCGGGGCCAGCGAAACGTCAAAGCGCGGACGCTGAGCAGCGGGCTCAGGGGCGGGACGACCGTGGGCTGCATGTTCACCGCCCCCAGCGCAGCGTCTTGTCGGGGCGCGTCACCACCCGTTTGACCTGCACGCCTGGCGCGACGACCACCGCCTCCACGCGGACGATGCGGGGAAACGCGGCAAGCAGGCCGCCGAGATCGATCGAATCGATGGCACTAGCCTGCTTGCATTCGAAGACGAAGCTGCCATCGAGATCCGCATGCTCCTCGGCGCCGGTCGACGGTTTCGCGGCATCGGACTTCAGCGCCTCCGATTCCGCGCTGTGCGTCCTGAGCGAGCACTGTGCAGCGGCTGGCAGACCGAACAACGACTGCGGCGCGTTGAAACGATCGAGCATCGCCTGTGCCGCCTGCTTCTGCGCTGCGGTGCGTGGCGCGTGCTCGAATCCGACCAGGCTGTCGAGCGGCGCCTCGATCTGCAACGTGACGACACCGGCCTCGATTGCTGCATTCAGCTGCACTACACCGTGCACGTGCGCCGGCTCGGCCGCTCGCGTTGCGACGAGCATGGACGAACCGAGACTGATCGCGAGGGCAAGCGCACGGAGGGCGGCAAGAGAGTCATTCATTCTCCGGCTCCTGATCGTCGGCGTCGCGCGCCGTAGTCGAGGAGACATGGTTCAGCGCGCCCCAGGTACGTACTGCTCCACTGCGACCGCGTCCATCGCGTAGCTGCTGATCCCTGCTCTGGAATCGCTGCGCTCGCCACGGAGGGTCCCGCTGATCCAGACCGTGTCCATCGCGTGCACGCCCGGCACAGGGCGCTGCAGTCGGACGTGGACGATCTGATTCGACGGTGGCGGCGGGGAGTGAATGCAGGCGCCGAAGTACGGAACGAGCAGGAACTCCTGCAAGCCGCGGCCACTGGCCTCGAGCGGGACGACGTAACCAGGGAGACGCACCGCGTTGCCCTCGAGCGCCCGGTTTGTCGGCGCGTCGTCCCACAGATTTCGCAGCTTCTGCAGCATCGCGATCGCGCGCGGATCCGTGTCCCCAACGCCACGCAACCCCTGCTGCAGCCGGCGCGCCTCCTGATTCGGATCCCAGCCCTGTGGCATGAGCTCGTACCAGCGCGTTTCGCGAAATGCGCCGGTCTTCGTCGCTCGCACGGCACCAAATAGGGTGAAGTCCAACGCCGCTCGCGGTATTGGAATGACCGCGATGCAAACAAGCGCGACCAGGACAACGCCTGCGAGCGCGGGGCCGGGTGGGATCAATCTTGCGTTGCGCGCCATGACACTTCCTGCGGCGGCTCGGACAAGTTGCGGTCACGTCCCGAACGGCTTGTTGAGCGTGACGCGTGACACACACATGATTTTTCATCCTCTGAACGTGGCAACAGGCGCACGCCTTGCGTCACTGCGCGACGCAAGGCGGCATCAAGGAGCAACGCGATCAGAGGAACTGCGGCGGGCCGCGGCTGCGCTCGGCGGGGAGATGAACGACCTCGAGATGGCCTGGCACGACCGGTGCCACTTCGTGCGACAGGCCGGCCAACGGCAAAGGAGCGACGTGCTGCACCGGCGCGGCCGAACCGATCTGGGCAAAGGCCAGGCAAAGGTCGCAGACATCACTGCGGTGCGATTGCTTCTTGGTGTCGCCAGCCCTCTCGGCCGGCGCGTAGTGACTCAGTTCATGGAGCATCCCACCCTGCTGCGCGACCACCAGCAGCAATGGAACGAATAGGCTGCGGAACAGCCTCATCCATTGCAGGCGCTTGTGGCCAACTGTGCCGCGCATTGCAGGAGCCCGGTCGAAGTCCCTTTCGATTATGGCACCGCGTCGCGGCGTGAAACACCATGTGACTGACGTACCGTGTCAGCTTGGCCGTGTGCGAATGCGCGCGAAGAGCGCACGGCAGGCGGATAATCTCGATCTAGGTGCCGAGTCCGATTACGAACAGCGGCTGTTACAACCTCGGGGGGCCGCTGCCTGGAACTTCGGACATCCTCCGTCGATCAAAACGCCCGGCGGCTCTGTCCCAGGAGAGGATGATGCTGAAAGCGATTGGCTGGTTGTCTCTTCCCCTGCTTCTTTCGGCCTGCGCAACCACCCCTGAAAGGCACGGCTCGAACCTCGATGCATTCGGTCCGCGCAGCAGCGCGCCCAACTACAGCTACCAGTCGGCCCCAGGTCTGACCGACCAGAGTTTGTTCGATCCACACTTCTACATGGACAACGATGCAACGCCGCGTTGGATGCTGGGCACCGAGCGGCCGATTCGCTGAGATCACGCTAGGAGTTCAATGCGGCGTCGGCCCCACGCTGACGCGCGCCAGATCTTCCGGTCGCACCCACTTCGCAAACGCAGCGCGTACCTCATCGGCGGTCAGATCGAGATATCTCTTGGCTGCAATCGTGGGCTCGTCGAACGGCAGTCCCAGGCGCCATCTGTCGAGCAGTCCAACCGCGATTCCGTTCGTACTCCCTTCGGCAAGCTGCGTGTGCCGCACCAGCATCGCCTTGGCGCGCTGAAGCTCGTCGCCGGTAGGCGGAGCCTTGCGCATCGCTTCCAGTTCACGACGCACGCCCGCCTGCACTTTGCTCACGTTGATCGGGTCGCACGCGTAGGCGGTCAGGAACAAACCGCGCGACTGCTCGAGTTCGAATCCGGAATCGATGGAATACACGAGGCCGGCATCCTTGCGCAGATCGCGGCTCAGGCGCGTCGAATAGAACCCACCGCCAAGCACTGCATTGCCGAGGCGTAACGCGTAGACGTCGGGATCCGAGCGTGTGAGCGGAAGCGATTCGACAAGTGTCACCTCGTCCTGCACGCGGCTGGCATCGGGAACCGTGTGCATGCTCGCGCGGCTCGGCGGCACGCGGGGCAATATGGTCGGCGGAGGGTCTCCGGTTGCGTGCCACTTGCCGAAAGCGCGTTCGATGACCGCCCGTGCTCTCTCGGGCGCGACCTTACCGATCACGACGATCGCCGTGAGGTCGGGGCGAAACGCGTCCTGGAAGTACTTGCGCAGATCATCGAGCGTCAGCGCGTCGATCGTCTTCGGCAATGCCTCGCGCAACGTGGGATCGCCGGCCGGAACGAGCGCGCGCTGTGTAGCGCGGCGTGCGAGGTAGCCGGGGCTTTGCAGGCGTCCGGCGACGTGGTCCTTTGCCTGTTGACGCACGATCTCGAATGCCTGCTGCGGAAATGCCGGGTGCAGTTCGTTGTCGGCAAGAAGAGCCACGGCGTCTTCGAAATGGTCGGAAAGAACCTGGACTGAGAAATCCGAACCGGCCGACGCCTGCGCGCCGATCTCGTCCAGAGCGCGCTGAAACGCCAGGCGATCGAGTTTCTCGGTGCCGTATGCGAAGAGTGGGTCGAGGACCAGCGACAGCCCTTCCTGGCCCTGCGGAACCTGCAGCTCGGGCCGGTTGCGGATGTGCCCCAGCACGGTGACGCTGTCGCTGACGGTCTCCGGCTGCACGATCAGCGTCAGGCCGTTCGGCAGGCGCGAGACGATCGGTTGCACGTGCGAAGGCGGCACCTGGAGTTTTGCGAGGGCCGATCGCGCCCAAGGCGGCAGCTGCGTCGCCTTCGGTTCGCCGAGGGAGATGGTCTCCTGGCCGCCGAAGCGGGAATCAGTCTTCGGTTGTCCCGACGGGTGTGGTGTCAGGTGCGCGACGACCGCATGATCGAGGTCCAGATAAGCGCGCGCGACGCGGTTGACGTCGGCAACGCTGACGGCTTCGAGTCGCGCAAGCTCCTGCTCCGGCGAATCGGCACCGTCGACGGCGACTGCTTCCGACCATTCGGTGGCAAGCCCTTCGATCGAGTTCTTCGAGAATTCGAGTTGGCTGCGTTCGTGCAGCTTGGCCGCTTCGACGAACTCGGTCGGCACGCCTTCTTCGGCGATGCGTGCCAGGATCGCGCGCACCTCGCGTTCGAGGGCCGCAGCGTCGCCATGTGCGGGAAAGTCGAGATCGACCGTGCCGATGCCGGCTTTCGGCAACGGTTCATACGAGAAGCTCGCCGCGAGCGCCTTGCCCTGCGGTACCAAGCCATATAGCTCGCCGCGCTGGCTCGACAGCACGTCGGAAAGCAGCTCCAGCGCGGGGTAGTCCGGGCTGTCCAGCCCCGGCAGGCGCATCGCGATCGAGAGCCGTGCGTCCGGTAGATCCGATTCGATATTCAGCGTCTGCGGTGTGACAGGTGCCAACTTCAGCGAACGCCTCGGCGGCAGCGGTCGCGCCGCAATCGGGCCAAAGAGCGTGCGGATCTTCGCCAGTGTCGCGTCGGGATCGAGATCGCCGACCATAACCAGCACAGCGTTGTTCGGCGCATACCACCGGTCGTGAAACGACTTGAGCATCGCCGCCGTCGTCCGATCGAACGAAGGGCGCGTGCCAAGGGCGTCGTGCTCGTACGGCGTGCCCTTGAAAAGCGCGGTGCGCAAGCGGCTGGCGAGCATGTATTCCGGATTGGAAAGGTCTTGCGCGACCTCCTGCTCGATCGCACCCCGTTCCTCGCGCCAGTCCTGCGCCGAATCGATCACGGCACGCATGCGCAGCGCCTCGATGTACAGCGCGATCTCCAGATCGTCGGACGGCACGGTGTAGAAGTACTGCGTGACGCTCTGGCGGGTGTCGGCGTTGAATCGGCCGCCGAGGATGCTGCCGATGTTGGCGAGTTGATCGGCCGACAGGCCAGGGCTGCCGCGGAACATCATGTGTTCCTGCGCGTGCGCCGTGCCGGGGAACCCGGGAGGCGTTTCGTCGGCGCCAACGAGGTAGTTCAGCGAGGTCGCAACCACCGGAGCCAGGTCGTTGCGCACGATCACCACACGCAGTCCGTTGCCCAGCGTGGCGCGCACCACGTTCTGCGCCGATGCCTGCACTGTCTGGTGCGGCTGCGCCACCGCGTGGCGCGGATTTGCAAATTGCGGTAGCACCAGCGCAAGCGCCAGCGTCACCGTACACAGCGTCCAACGATTTGCGGCTTTCATCGTTTCCATCGTCCTCGACCGCGGCGGACGGGAGTTCCTGCCCGCACGACGTCGGTTGGACCGCGGCAACGCTGAATGATTGCCCGCAGTAAAGACAGTCCGTCAGCGTCCGTTCAGCCGGCCTCGGCACCAGTAAAGTTCCCGCCTCGAACGCGCGTGGTACGGCGATTTTGAGGCTGCCTGCAACCGTCCGACCGGGTGCTTCGGTTGGAATCATCGGGGCCACCCGTCATGTCGCCCGCTTTCTGGTCCTTGATCCACTTATAAAGCGGTTTGCCTTTGTAGGCCCACTGCTTTGCGCCGTCGTCACGCGTCACGATGGTCCAGTCGCCGCTCGGCTTTGCATCAGCAGCGGCTGCAAGCGGCGGCCAATTGGTGGCACACGCACCGTTGCACATGCTCTTGCCGCCGCCGTCCTTGTCGAACGTGTAGAGAGTCATGCCCGAGCTGTTGACCAGCATCCCGCCGGCGGTCTTTGCAGGCGCTTGTGCGAATGCGAGCGGAGTCGCCAATGCCAATGCCGCGACGCTGATAGCCATTTTCATCTTCCTTCTCCCCAAGAACGGCGCGGATGAGGTCCGCGCACCGTGCAACCCAAAACAGCCACGCACCGCGTTTTGTTCCCGCGCTGATGCTGCGCATGGATGGCGCTGGCGATGTACGCACGCCGCGTTGCCTCAATCTGCAACTCCGTCGAGGTCGGGGCGCGTTGCGACGGAATGGCCCCACCGCCGCGCATGGCGCTTCTTCCACCAGATATAGATGCCGGTGACCGCCAACAGCGCGACGACGAGGCCCACCAACGCGACGAAGATCCGGAACGGCATGCCCCAGACCTTGGCCATGTGAAGGGCGAAGATCCACGTGTGCAGCGTGCTGCCCGCGTTGCTTCCGGTCGGCACGAAGAGGCTGCGCACCGCACCGCTGCCGTCGAAGACGAGCGTGGTCGCGCCGTCCTGGTCCCACGGATCGCGATCGGTGCGCGCGATGTAGAGGTACATGCCCTTGTCCGGCATGTACAGCAGGAAGCTTTCCTCGAGCACCCGGAATCCCTTCGCGGCGGCCTGCTCGCCGGCGAGACGACGCGCGGTCGCGAGTGCCACGCCCCACGCCAGAGGCGGCTCCGCCTGGGGCTTGTCGAGGGCCGGCAGCGCATCGCCGTACGGATCGGGCATCGCGAACAAGGTCCGCATCACGGGCATGTAGATCTGCGCCGGCAGGTTGAAGCCGACACTCGACCAGGCCAGCGCCAGCAGCATCACCCACAGCCACAGGCCGCCGGCGCGATGCAGGTCGACGTTGATCCGGTACGCCGAGGCAGGCCACCGCACCAGCCACGACGGGTTCCACCACTTCCCCAGCCACTGGCCGAGCGTGCGCCCGTCTGAGCGAGGTGCGGACAAATCGCGCCGCACGCGCAACGGAAACGTCAGGTAGGCGCCGACGAAACAGTCGACCGTCCAGAGCAACGCCACGATGCCGAACAGATACGTCCCGAACGAGCCGGGGATTGCCAGCTGGTAGTGCAGGCGATTGATCAACGTGACCACGTTGTGCGACGTGATCGGCCAGAGATTGTCCTGCGGTACCTGGCGACCCACTTGATCGCCGGAATACGGATCGAGGTACAGTGCCGAGAACCCGAGTTCATAGGGCTTCGCGGTCAAGGGATCGACGCGCGGTTCGGCCAGCACCGTGGCCGGTTCGCCACGCTTGCGTTGCAGGACGAGCGAATTGAATGCGGCTTGCGGCGCGAGTACCTGGGCACGTTGCCGCAGCGTCGCCGGGTCCAGTTGCGGCCGCGCTCGCTCGACGACCGCGGGCGGCGGATCGAGCCAGGCTTGCAGCTCCGGGTTGAATACGATGATGCTGCCCGTGACGCCGATGAGGACCAGCCACACCGCCATGAACAGGCCGGCATAGCGATGAAACAGGAGCCAGAACCGTCGGAGCATCTGCAGCGGTCAGCCGGTGCTCAGGCAGCGGTCAGAAGTCGACCTTCATCGACGCCACGACCGACCGCGGCGCGCCGTACGTCACGTAACCCCACGGCGCCAGGAACATGAATGCATCGGTGTAGTACCGGCGGTTGAAGAGATTCTTCACGTTCACCTGGAAGCTCGCCTTGTTCCTCCCGAAGGTGGTCTCGTACGACGTCACCGCGTCGAAGATCACGTAGCCCGGGCTCTCGATCGTCGACGTGTCCGTGGCAAAGGTATTCGGATCGACGAAGGTGCCGGCCGCAGGGCCCTCCCACGTCATGCCGGCGCCGATCTTCACACCTGCGATCGCCCCCTCGCGGAAGCGGTAGGTGCTGAACAGGCGCGCCATGTCCTTCGGCACGTTCGGTACGTCGCTGCCCTGTGGGTAAAGCGATGTGCCGACCTTCACCACCGCGTGATCGTGCGTGTAGGCGAACAGGCCGTCCCAACCCGGTGCCAGCTCGCCCTGCACGGTGAATTCGATCCCGCGTGACTCGATCTGGCCAACCGTGGTCGGAAAGAATCCGCCGGCGCCGTTCGGGTGCGCCAGGTCGGGTGCCACCACGTTCGTCTTCGTGAGATCGAACCAGGCGAACGACGCACTCGCCTTGCGATCGGGCAACTCCGCCTTGGCACCGACTTCGTACTGGCGCGCACTCTCCGGCTTGAGCGCGTGCCCTTGCCAGTCGGTTCCGTTGGCGGCGTTGGAGGCGCCGAAGTTCTTCGTGTAGCTGGTGTAGAGACTGAGGTGTTGATCGGGCTGCCAGAGCACGGCGGCCCGTGGCGTGACGGCCGTGTCGTGCGTCTCCGGCTGTGCCTCAGGAGCGCCGGAGCCGCCGAAGTTCGCGCCCGCCGCCGTGTAGCCGGAACTGGAGACCGACTGGTATCGCAATCCACCGAGCAGTTCGACGCCGCCGGGCAGCTTCGCCTGGTCCTGCGCGTACACGCCATATGAGCGGGTCACGGTCTGGGTCACATAGAACGTGTCCGGGTCGAGCGGTATCCCGGCGGGCGAAACGACCTGCGAGCTGAACAGCGGGACGTCGATGAATGGGCCCGCAGGGTTCGAGTAGCGGCTGTCGTAGAACGCAACCAGCCGGTAGTAGTCGGCCCCGACGAGCAGTGTGTGTTTCACCGGCCCGGTCGCTACGTGCCCGGTCAGGTCGACCACCGTGCCATCGGACTGCGTGTGGCCCGTCAGTTGTGCACTTCCGAGACTGACCGTCCAGACATCGTTGACGAGCTGCAGCGGTCCGAATGCCGTACTCAGGTTGAGCGGCGTGGAAAAATCGACCCGGTTGTGGCCGATCTTCTGGCGCACGACCCAGTCGTCGTCAAAGGCATGCGACCAGTTCAGTCCGACGAACGTGGTATCGGGATCGAAGTAGTACGGCGCCGGATTCGCATTGCGCGGCCCCCACTGGAATGTGTTCGTGGCCGTGTCGAAGGGCACCACGGCCTGCTGATACAGCGTCGTGCGGTCGTGCAGGTAGGATGCCTCGACCGTCACCGCCGTTCGCTCGCCCGGTTTCCAGGTGATGGTCGGCGCGATGAACGAGCGCTCGCTGCGCACGTTGTCGACCCAGAACCTGCTCTTGTCATAGGCCACGTTGAGGCGATAAAGAAGCGTCTTGTCCGCATCGACCGGCCCGGTCGTGTCGAAGTTGGCCGCGTAGTGGTCCCAGGACCCGACGCTCGCCTCAACCGACTGCGCGGCGACCGGCTGTGGCTGTTTGGTCACGAGATTCACCACGCCGCCAGGCTCCACGCGTCCGTACAGGATGGCGCCCGGCCCCTTGAGTACCTCGATGCTCTCCACGTTGCTGAGGTTTGCCTGCCCGCCCAGGCCGCTCGGATCGTCGATGCGGAAGCCGTCGCGAAAATAGGTCGACGTGCTGAAGCCGCGCAGGTAAATGGTCTCCGCCCAGCCGATGCTCGAGGCCCGCACGCCGGCGACATTCGACAGCGCCTCGTCCAGCGTCGTCGCCTTCTGGTCGTCGAGCACCTGGCGCGGTATCACCTGGACGCTGACGGGTGTCTCGATCAGCGGTGTATCGGTCTTGGTGGCGGTCGATGCATTCGTGACCGTGTAGCCCTCGGTCTTCTTGCCGGTGATCTCGACCGGCTCCAGTCTTCGCGGCGATTCGTTCGACGGGGGGCCGACGGCGTCTTTTTCCGGACTCGTCACCTGGGCCTGCACGGCGAAGGCGGCGAGGAGCGCGAGCACGAGCGCCGCTTGCCGCGCCGCTCGCGAACTTCGCGCGCCGGCTGGCGCGTGCCCCGGCCTGCCGTGAGCCGGCGTCATCGTTGTGCTCCGTGATGATGGCCCGCACCGCCGTTCTTCGCATCGAACGAATCGAACAGCTTGACGCGATCGTTGGCGAGAGAGCCTTCGGCCCGGGTCAGCAAGGCGACGAGCTGCACGGCCGTGTCCGCAGGAACGCCCGCCAGCTTCAAGCCATCCACCGTCCGGAACGCCTCGCCACCGCAGGCGGCGATCTGCCATGCACCGTCCCGGCGCTGCATCAGCGCGCGGCCTCCCCGGTGGCCCTGGATCCAGTCGGCCACCGCGTAGTCGCCGCGCACGACGATCGGCGCGGTTTCCACCTTGCTTTCCAGCGTGTCGTACGTGCTGGCGATGACAGCGCGGATCGACGGCGCCGCCTCCGTCATGCCATGCGGCGCTCCGTCCTGGTGGTGCGCAGAAGCAGCGGACGCCAGCAGGCCGCCGGCGATCGCCAGCACCGACGCGGCAAAAAATCGTGCCGCGCGTCTCACCACCGACGCCAGATCGTCGCATGGCGCAGGCGCGCAGGCAGCCTCAAACGCGATACACATCGAGTACCTCCAAAAGGGCGAATGAGAAACCGCGGCGGACGCGAGCGTCGCGCCGGCCGGATCAACCAGCTCTTCGGGGGACGGGGGGGCCGCGCGAGCGATGGGTGCGCCAGACCGGCCGCGCTGGTGCCACAGCCGCCGCACTCGCGACCCGCTGCGAGGCGATATGGCTTGCGACGGTCAGTATCGCCGCCGCGGGAGGTGCGCCGCACGAACTGCCATGCGGCGAGCAGTACGGGCAATGTTGAACAATCGTCGCGCCCGGCTTGGGTGGCACATCGCCTCGGCGGCGCACGGCGCCGGCCGCAGCAAGGCCGCTCTCGGTGCAGATCTCCATCCACGATGGCGGCGTGCCCGCCGCGAGCGCGTGGGAGATGGCCGGTGCAAACGAATTCAGCAGGATCGCTACGATCGCAATCCAGATCCGAACTCGCCGAGGACGGTCGTTCGCCATATTGTTCCAGCTCACCGGCGAGGCCGCGAGTGGCCGACCGCGCGGCGTCTCGAGCAGCGAACAGGTTCCGCTGGTCGCCGGCGTTCGCGCAGGGTCACGCTCACTGCTTCATGGCGTCGGGCTTCATCGCATCGTGCTTGGTCGTCGCAAGCGGCTTGACCTGCGCGTTGACCTCGATGCTTTCGCGCGTGCCATCCTTGTCCTCGATGACGAGCGTCACCGGCACGGTGTCACCTGCCTTGAGCTGCTGCTTCAGCTCCATCAGCATGACGTGGTAGCCGCTTGGCTTCAGCTCGACCAGCTTGCCCGCGGGCCGATCCAGGCCGGCGACAGGACGCATCCGCATCATGTCGTCGACCATCGTCATTTCGTGGATCTCGACCACGCCCGCGACCGGCGAACTGGCTGCCACGAGTCGGCCGCCCGACGTCGATGTGATCCTGCAGAACATGCCGCTTGTCTTCTGTTGCGCGACCGTTCCGCGGACCCACGCGTCGCTGACCGTAGTTTTTGCGAGCGCATTTGCCAGAGGCGCGCCGGCGAGAGCCACGGCGATGATGAGCGAGCCGATGGCGGTCCTCACGGTGTTTCTCCTTCGATGACGTGACTGAAGAGATCGGGGCGCGGCGCGCGCGATGCGCGGTTCGCCTCCGCCTGCGCCGCGAGACGCGCTTCGAGATCGACGTCGCGCGAACGCGCCAAGGCATCGCCCTTCCGATTCGCCTCCTCCGCGACGGCAACGGCAAGCGCGGATATCGGCATCAGCCGGACCAATGGATTTGTCAGGTCAACCGAACCATCCGGCGCCAACAGTTCGAGGAATGACGCCGACGACGACCCATCGCTCCACGCATTTGCGTGGGCAACTTCAAACGGGATACACATGAGTGCCTCCGAAAAGTTCAAGCGGAAAACCGCAGCGACGCCGGCGGCGTCGACACCTGCGGGATCGACTAGCTCTTCAGACGACCGGAGGTGCGCGTGACCGCGCGACACGCCATACCGGCCGCGCAGGTTCAACCGGGTTGGCGCTCGCCGCCACTTGGGGCGCGGCTTCTGCCGGCGCCGGCAGCATGGACCAAGCAGGAGGTGCCTCGAACGAGGCCCCGTGCGATGCACAGTAGGGACAATGTTGAAACGCGGCCGAAGCCGGCTTGGCCGGCGCGTCGCCGGTGCGACGCTCGGCGAACGGCGCAATGGAACCGCTGGCGCTGCAGATCTCCGTCCATGGTCCGGAGCCGGCTGCGCCGATCGCGTGAGACACCGCCGGCGCGAACGTATTCAGCAGAATCGCCAAAATAGCGATCCAGGCTGCAAGCCGCCCACGTTGCAAGTTCGCCATGCAGGGAGGTTATCGAAGATGCGCGAGGCCGACAACAAGCTTGAAGGCGATGGCACCCGGCGTCGGCATGGGGAGAGCTACCCATTCCTCCTGGCCGGCGCATCGCGGGACGCAACTGCACCTAGACGTTCATGCGCGGCCGATTCATGGCTTGTGAGATCGATGCATGCGTAGTTCCCGCTGTCGAACGGTCCTGTTGCTGCCATTCGTGCTGTCATGGCCGTGGGTGATGGACGCGTGGGCGTTCAACGGCAAGGACGTAAGCGGGCGCGGGATCGGCGGCGAGCTGAATGTCTCCGATCACCATGGCGTGCGCCGAAGGCTTGCCGACTTCCGCGGCAAGGCGGTCTTGATCTACTTCGGCTACACGCAATGCCCGGATGTTTGTCCCACCAGGCTGGCGCGCATGAACGATGTGCTCGACCTGCTTGGGCCGGACGCCAAGCGCGTGCAGGTCCTGTGGATGACGGTAGACCCGGAGCGCGACACGCAGCAGCTGCTCGCCAACTACGTGCCGGCATTCAACCCCACCTTCATGGGTTTGCGCGGCAGCGAGTCAGAGACTGACAGGGTGACTCGGGCGTTTGGAATCGAGTACCAGATCGTGCACTACAAGGACCAGATACTCGTCGATCATTTCGCGTTCGGCTATCTGATCGATCCGGGAGCGAACACGCGTGCGGTTCGACTACGAGACGAGCGCGGCGCGGATCGCCGAGGATGTCAGGGCGATCCTGAAAGTCCCGTAGGCAAATCAGAAATAGCGACTCGTCTGCAACATAGTAGATCTCCCTAGCGGCGCTTTCGAGCCGCGCAAGCAATTTTGCGACCGCATGCGTGACAGAATGCTTGCATGCGCATGAAACACGTGACGCGGGGAGCGATCGGGCAACGCATCGGCGTGCTCGCGTTCGTCGTATCGCTGGTTCTCGCGCCCGCCCTGGCAAACATCTGGCCTGCGTTCGGCAAGGGCGAAATGCTCTATGTCGCTGACGCCCCGTCGCTCGATCATTCCGCTCACGCAGGTCATCACCATCCCGGCACGGACAAGGCGCAGCGTCCGCCACACGACCACAAAGCGCACTGTGCACTCTGCGTCCTGGCCTTTCTCGGCTGGGCGCCGCCAGCCGACCTGAGCATCAGCTCGGGCTCGACCGCCGTCGCTAATCTCCCAGCGGCGCTGCCAGAGGATCGGCCGCGTTCAGCGCCAATCTGGTCCGGCGCACACGCGCGGGCACCGCCAATCTCCGCCTGACTCGCCACAGGCGCCCTCTCACAAGTGGGCCATCGAGCCGCGCTGGCTTGACATGCCGGCGCCGTTGTTGCTTGCTTGGAGATTGCGATGCCATTCGCTTCATCCGCGCGGCGCGCGTCCGCGCCGCGGTCACGCGCCCTCGGCAGCGCGACGCTAGCGGCGTAGGCCGCGCTCACCGTCAGTCCTTCCGCCGCGCTGGCTCAGGTGGCGGCACCGTCCGAGCCGTCGTCGCTGGAGCGCGTCGTCGTGACCGCGACCCGACCGAACGCGCATCAGCCGATGTTCCCGCGAGCGTTACGGTCATCTCCCGCGAGGAAATCGCGGCAAGCCCGGGTCAGTCGGTCGACGAGGTCCTGCGCAGCGCGGGCGTGGAGATGTCGCTGGTCGCCTCGTACCAGAACCACCCGACCTCTGCTGTCATCTCGATGCGCGGCCTGAAGAGCGGGGTAACGAGTCACGCGCTCGTGCTGGTCGACGGCGTTCCGATCAACGACGGCTTCTCGGGCTTCGTGCAGTGGAATCGCGTGCCGCTGGAGAATATCGAGCGCATTGAGATCGTGCGCGGTGGCGGCGCGAGCCTGTGGGGAACGTACGCGCTCGGCGGCGTGATCAATATCATCACCCGCGCGCCCGCCAAATCCGCGCTGGAAGCGGAAGCGGGCTACGGAACGTTCAACACCTACTCGGGTGTTCATCAGGACGGCCACTTCACGGTCGATGCCACCGCGGCCATCGCCCCTGGACCGCTACGTGTCGCTGTTCGTCCAGGGACCAACCTGTTCGATCGCAATTGGAGGGCTGTTGGACTCACGCGCTATGGCGGCGTGATGCAGGTTGTCCGCAAATTGCATAGCCTGCAGTTTCTTCGGTCCCGCGGCGAGCTGGCTCGTCGAAGCAGCGGCAGGCTGGGCCATCTTCCTGGTGGCCACAGGCGTCTATCTTTTGTGGCCGCGCGGCCGCAAGGGCGGCGTCATTTCCGTGCACGGCCGGCCGCGCGAGCGTGTCTTCTCGCGCGATGCGCACGCCGTTGTCGGCGTATTTGCTGGCGCGATCGTGGTCTTTCTCGCTGTCACGGGCATGCCGTGGTCCGATGTCTGGGGTCGAAAGGTGCAGGATTGGGCCACCCGCGCCGGCATCGCCCGACCAGATCCGTCTGCCGACGTTCCTCCTGATTGGCTGCTCGAGAATTTTTCGGCTGCAGACTCTGCCGCCGTCGAAGGCGCCCCGGCGCATCATCACAACGAAAACGCTCCCTCGGCATTGCCATGGGCTCTCGAGAAAGCGCCGGAGCCGCGGCCTGAGCCCGCGGCCGAGCGCCGGAAAATCAGCGTCGATCAGGCGATCGCTGCACTCGATCGCGCCGCGCTGCCGCGGCCCTATGTCCTGACACTTCCGCAGGGTCCGGAGGGCGCGTTTGCGGCCGCCTATGCGCCCGAGAGAGTGGAAGACACCTGTGTGGTCTATGCCGACAAGTACGACGCTCACGTGCTCGATGACGTCGGCTTCGCGCGTTTCGGTCCGGCCGCGAAGGCAATCGAGTGGGGCATTGCCGTGCACCAGGGCCAGCAGTTCGGTGCAAGCAACCGTTACGTCACGCTGGCGGGCTGCCTGGCAATCGTGGCGCTTGCCGTCTGCGCGGTCACGATGTGGTGGAAGCCGCGGCCGAAGCGCACGCTCGGCCTGCCGCCGCCGCCAGCGGACGGGCGTGACTAGCACGGTCTGTTCGCGATCGTTGTTCCGCTGGCGATCTTTATCCGTTGGTGGGTGCACCCATTAGCCGCTCCTTGTCAATGGCACGAGTAGCCCCGGGCAGCGGCTCGTCGCGCTGTCTCCGACCGCGTTGCCGTCGCTGAGATCGCCTGGCGCACTTGGTTCTCATAAGGTTGGATACGCGCAGCGTTCCAGCCACCCATCAGGATCAAGGCGTACGCGCCGCGAAGCACGCCGCCCCTGGCTGCCTCGCAGCCCCAGAAAACCGTCTGTTCCTCACCGTGTCCATTCGCTGCAGTCGGGCCTGCCGACCGCACAACTCTTTGGCTCATCTAACGATGATCGATGATCCAGCCCCTCGTGGCTCACGGTGCGGGCGCTACGAACTCTTCGACTGGCGGGACCGACGCCGGCGTGCAATCAACTCTGGTAGCTCTTTGCCAGCCCCCACACGGCACTGCCGGCGCCGTCCCATTCAATGGTTTCAGTTCCTCGGTTGTCTGTTCCTTGCGACCCCGTCATCCAAACGCACGTGCCGCATCGAATGAGCGGCCATCTTTCATCACGTAGTAGCAGGCGCGCGCCAGCTTGTGCGCCACCGCCTTCAGGGCGACCACCGTCAGGCTGCTCGCGCATTTCTTCTGATACCAGCGCTTGATCGTCGCGTCGTAGCGCACCGCAAAGTTCGCCGCCTCGATGAAGGCCCACGCCAGGTACTTGTTGCCGCACTTGGTGTTGCCCTACCCTTTCTTCTTGCCGTTGGACTCGCGCGTGCTCTTGACCGTGCGTGCATAGGACGCGAAATTGCCCGGCCCCGCAAACCGGCCGATATCTCCCGTCTCCAGCGCAATCGTCAGCGCCAGCACCTCGCCGATCCCGCTCACGGTCTTCAGTGCCTTGTAGTCGGCTCGCGCCTTGACCTTCGCCAGCACGCTGCGCTCCACTACACGGATCTGCGCATCGATACAGCGCATGACCGCCAGCGTCGCCTTCAGCGCCTGCTTCTGCTCCTCGAGCAACTCCATCGCATCGATCGATTTCGCCTGCCAGCGCTTGACCTCCCCGCTCCGAGCGCGTGTGCCCAGGTTGCGTGCCAGCAGGTTTTGCACGCTCAAGATCTGCGCGCTGCGGTATCGCACCAACTGGCTGCGCTTGCGCAGCAGGTCGCGTACCGCGCGCTGCGCTCGCGGATAAATGTGACCCACCGGCAGAATGCCCAGCCGCAGCAGGTGCGCCAGATGGCGTGCGTCGCTGAAGTCGCCGCTGTGCTTGAGCCCATCGTATTGCTTGACCGCTGTGGTGTTGACCAGGTGCACTGTGAACCCGGCATCCTGCAGACCGTCGACCAGCCAGTACCAGTTGTACGTCGACTCCACCGCCACGCCGCACAACGTGCCCTCGCACGCGCGCAGCGCTGCCATGATCGTGTCCAGATCGTTCGGCAGCCGCTTCGCGTAGACCGTTCGATCTGCTTCATCCAGCACCGTCACCACGCTGTTGTTTGAGTGCAAGTCGATCCCCGCATACAGTTCCACGTCGGCCTCCCTTCGCTCCGATCCATCGGTTGAGTGGCAACCCAAACGATAGGTCTGCGTTCGGAGGCCGTCTCGTGCGGCTAGATGACTATCAACTCTTCTCATCGCGCTGGCGATCGAAGGCGTCCGCGCTTCTCCGGCGCCACACTGAGATGCGTTGTTTTCTACTCCGCGCAGATTCAAGCAGCCATCCAGGAACGACGCCGGCACCGCTGTAGCGCATTTGCGTTGCTCGGAGGTGCAAACGTCCGCAAGGCGGATGCAAGCTTTGCGTCCATGTTATGAAGAACCATGCTTTCATCACACAAAGCGAGCGCCGCTGCCGCGACGTTGCGTGCCCCGCTCGTCAATCCGGAACGCATCACCGTGCTGAATCAACGCAACGCCTCATCGAATCGCGTCGAGGCACCGTAGTGCGGCATTCGATCATCGTTGCCGGCGCTACCCCCGAGTGTGCGCACGCCGCCCTCCTCGGCTCGGAGCGCATTCGGCTGGCTGGTCTGTATGGCTCCATCGGATTGCCGCACGTTCTCGGTTGGGGCCTCTACCTTCACTTCGCGCATCGATACGCCGCATTGATCGGGCTCGGCTTTGCCACCTATGTGTTCGGCTTGCGCCACGCGTTCGATGCGGACCATATTGCGGCGGTCGATGACACCGTGCGCTACCTGAGGCAGCAAGGCAGGCGTCCGCTCGGCATCGGCTTTTTCTTTTCGCTCGGGCACGCCACGATCGTCCTTGGTCTCGCGCTGGGGATTTGCTTCGCCGCCGGCGCCGTCAAGGTCCATTTGCCGGGACTCAGGGAGATCGGCTCCGTCATCGGTACGGGCGTATCCGGTTTGTTCCTTTGGCTGATCGGCATTCTCAACCTGATGGTGCTGCTCGACATCCTGAATGTTTGGAAGAAAGCTCGCTCCGGCCTGCACGACCATGCTCACCTGGAGCAGCTTCTGAGCCAGCGAGGCCTGCTCAATCGACTGTTCGGCGGTCGCGCACAACGGCTGATCCGTCATAGCTGGCAGATGTATCCCCTGGGCCTTCTGTTCGGCCTCGGTTTCGATACCGCGTCCGAGGTGGCGCTCCTTGCGATGACCGCTGCTGCCTCGACGCGCGACCTCCCGGTCGGCGCGGTCTTGTCGCTGCCCATACTTTTTGCCGCCGGGATGTGCTTGATGGACACCACCGACGGCGTGCTCATGTCCAAGGCCTACAACTGGGCGTTCTTGAATCCGCTGCGCAAGATCTACTACAACCTCCTGACTACGACGCTTTCGATCGCCGTCGCTCTCGTGATCGGCACGATCGAACTGATCCAGGTCCTCATCCAGACGCTCGGACTGAAGAGCGAAATTTTCGACACGATCGCAACCTGGGACTTTGCGATGTTGGGGTACCTGATCGTTGGGTTGTTCCTCGCCAGTTGGGCGCTGTCGGTTGCGCTGTGGAAATTCGGCGGTTTCGAGCAACGCCACGCCATGGGCGTCGCCGTGCACCGGCCTGAGGCCGCACGCATCGAAACACGCGAGGCCTCTCCTTGAATCAGGCCTTCACCGCCACATCTCGGGCAACTTAGAAATTGGCCGTGATCCTCAGCCTGACGCTGCGCGGTTCGATCGGGTGAAAGTGAATATCGTTCGTGCCGTCGCACGGCGCGGTACCGGTCGGTGAGCATGCTTCGCCGCGCAGTCGCGAGGCGTATTAGTACTGTTGCCCGGTCCGCAAGCGGCTGGATTCGGTACCGAGTTGTGGACCCTCAAGCGTGTGCGCGAAAACGATCAAGCGCGAATTCGGCGTGCAGTACAGCGAAGTGCACGTGTGGCGCTTGCTGGGCAAGCTGGGGTTTTCGAGCCAGAAGCCGGAAAAGCGCGCCAAGGAGCGCGACGGGGCGGCCATCGCGCGCTGGAAAAAGCGCACCTGGCCGGCGCTAAGAAAATGCCACCCCGAAGGACGACCGATCGTCTTTGTCGACGAGTCGGGGCTTTCGGAGCGGCCGACCCGGATGCGCGCCTGGGCGCCGAAAGGCCAGACGCCAGTCATCCAGTTCCACTTCAACTGGAAGCAGCTGTCGACCATCGCGGGGCTGACCATCGCCCCCTGCGTATTCCGGTTGCACGAAGGGGCGATCCGCAGCGCGCAAGTGGTCGAGTTTCTTAAGGCGCTGCGCAAACACCTGAAGCGGCGCTTGCTGGTGATCTGGGATGGACTGAGGGCGCATCGCAGCCGGCTGGTGCGCGACTACGTCGATTCGACCGAAGCGGCGATCCAGATTGCGTTTCTGCCGCCGTACGCGCCGGCACTGAATCCGGTCGATTACTTGTGGGCCTGGTTGAAGCGCCACGCGTTGGCCAACTTCTGTCCGAACGACATCGACGAACTCGCCACGGCGGCTCGCGCCAAGCTCAAGTCGGCACAGCGCCGCGGTTCGATCATCGCCGCATGCTGGGTTCAGGCTGACCTGTTCCAGAGTCACGAGGTTTGGTAATTCTTAATAATCGGGCATTTCGAGGCTAACTTGCTCGCCAAGGAGCAACCCATGCAACGAAACGCCATCTCCGCGAACTCCGCTGCACGGTTGGCCGCTGCCTCACTGTCCGCCGATGCCACTGGCGCAGCAAGACCCGCGTGGAGGTAAACCGATGCAGTCGGATGAAGCAGTGAGCGCTGTGGCACCTGCGCTCGTCAAGTACGCTAACGAGCGCCTCTTTGGAAGCCTGTGGAAGCGTCCTGGCCTGTCGCCGCGCGACCGGAGCATCGTGACACTGGCCGCGCTGATGACCCGGAACCAGACGCTGGAGATGCCCCGTTACCTCGGCATCGCGCTCGATAGCGGCGTCAAGCCGCGCGAGATTTCCGAGATCGTGACGCATCTCGCTTTCTACGCGGGATGGGGCAACGCCATGTCGGCGGCCGCGGTCGCGCAGGACGTGTTCGCGCAACGTGGGATCACGTCCGATCAGCTTGCAGCCGCAACGCCAACGCTGCTGCGCTCGACGAAGCCGCCGAAGTGCGCCGCGCCTCGATCAACGCGGAGCTGTTCGGCGCCGTCGCCCCGGGTGTCCTGCAATACACCGCCGACGTGCTGTTCCGCGACCTCTGGCTGCGGCCCGATCTTGCGCCGCGTGATCGCAGCCTCGTTACCGTGAGCGCGCTCGTGGCATCCGGACAAATCGCCCAGATTCCTTATCACTTGAACCGCGCGATGGACAACGGACTGAGCCAGGAAGAAGCGGGCGAGGCGTTCACCCTGCTCGCCTTCTACGCAGGCTGGCCGAGCGTGTTCTCCGCGCTGCCCGTCGCGAAGGACGTCTTCGCGAAGCGGCCGATCGATGAGACACCGGCCCGATCATGAACGGCAGGAAATCGCCGCGCGGATCGAGCCGCGCGACGCCGCAGCCTGAAACGAGCGCGGTGCGATCACGCGTCTTTCAAGTGACACCGGGACCCGCAAACGCATCGTTGCGCCTGTCGCGCGGTGCTGCGTTCCTGGTAGCTGCCTCTTCGTTGATCCTGGTCTTCGCCGGAGCAGGCGTTCCCATCCCGCTCTTCAATACGTACCGCGCCGAGGACGGGATAACGAACGCCGATCTTGCTGTCGCATCGGTTGGATACTTCGCCGCCGCTGCGATTGCCCTGCTCGTCCTGGGCCGTTTGTCCAACTATGTCGGCAGGCGTCCGGTTGCCATTGCGGCTCTCGTGTCCGCACGCGGCGGATGCCTGGTGCTGGCCGGAGCGCATGGCATAGCGGCGTTACCGGTCGGGCGCATCCTGCAGGGACTTGGATGCGGTCTCGCTTCAAGCAGCACCGGCGCCTATGTCGTCGACACGGCGCCTACGCGGCCATCCTGGCTGGCAGCAGCGATCACCGGCGGAGCGCCGATGATCGGGGTTCCGCTTGGCGCGCTCGGATCCGGAATTCTGGTCGACTACGCGCCATCGCCGCGCCTGCTCATCTATCTGATCGTGGCCGGACTCCTTGGCCTCTGCGTGCTATTGACGGTCCTCGGCCCGGAGACCATGGGGCGACAGCGTGGACTGTGGCCGTCACTGGTGCCACGGGTACAGGTGCCAGCCGGCTCAGGTCGCCTTCTGCTGGCAGCGGGCGCTGCCTTCGTGGCGACGTGGTTGATCGGCGGTTTCTATCAGGCCTTCAGCCCGACGGTCACGGCGGAATACCTTGGCACGGCAAGCGCGGTCATGACGGCCGCTGTCTTTTCGTCGGTGATGATCCTCAATCCGTTCGGCGGCCCCGCATCGGGCCGCCTGAAAGCGGCGGTCGCATTGCGCGTAGGCATGTCGCTGTACGTCATCGCCTTGATCGGTATCGTCGTGTCGCTGCATGCACATGCCCTCGGGCCGTTCGTCGCTGCGAGCCTGCTCGTCGGCCTCGCGCAGGGCGTGGCCTGTACCGGGGCGATGAAGGCTTTACTCGCCAGAGCAACGACGCAGCAGCGCGCCCGTTTGCTGGCCACTCTCTATCTCATCTCCTATTGCGGCGTCGCCCTTCCGGGACTTGCTGCCAGGCAACTGGTCCAGATGCTCGGCGTACTTCATCTGGCCGAGGCATACGCCGCGCTTGGTGTGATTTCCTCCATCGTTGCCGTCGTGGCGATGCAAGGCGCGAGTCCCGCCGAAAACGGCACGACCAACGCTGGCTTAGCGCGCAAATCACTCGCAAGGACCAAAGTCATGAAACTGATTCGGGCAGGATCGCAGCCTTCGCAGAAGGGACCGGCAAAATTCTTCACAGGCGCGGTGCGGATCGATCCGCTGAATACCGCTACCGAGCCGGCACGGGTTTCATGCGCGAGCGTCACTTTCGAACCCGGAGCGAGGACGGCCTGGCACACGCATCCACTCGGCCAGACACTCATCGTCACGGCCGGATGCGGCTGGACGCAGTGCGAAGGCGAGCCGATCGTCGAGATCCGTGCGGGCGATGTCGTGTGGTGCCCTGCGAATCACCGGCACTGGCACGGCGCGACGCCGACGACCGCGATGACTCATATCGCGATCCAAGAGGCCCTTGACGGCAAGGCCGTTGACTGGATGGAACACGTCAGCGATGAACAGTATTCGGCAGGCCCGCCCTGCGTCGTCAACGCCACCGCGGGAAGCGACTAGCCAGCAGGAGCAGGAACGTGCCCCTTGTCATCGTCAGGTTGTCGCCGCAAAAGTCGGAGAAGAAGCGCGAACCGGCACTGCGTGCATCCCCACCAATCGGCGTCTACCAGGGCGGCAACAGCGACCGTGCGAAGAGTTTCCCCCGTCGTCGACGCCATCAAGCACCGCTGGCCCGCGCACTTCCTCATGCACGTGCCCCCGTGGCCGTCATCCGGTACGCCGCGCGATACGGGCCGCTCAGGCCCTGCCGCACGTGAACGCCCGCGCAAGGCGGCGCAGTCCCAAGGACTGCTGCGCCCAGAAGCCCCGTCCGTAGTCACACCCGCCCTCGGCCGGCAGCTGATCCCGGATGCCTGTCGGACCGGGCGCGACATCGAACCGCGCGGTACGAAACAACACATCCCACAGCGGCAGCAGCACGCCGAAGTTGCAACCGCCCAGTCGCTGTCCATCGGAGCGTTCGTGTCCGATGCCGATGCCGTGGTGCACGCGGTGGAAACGCGGACCCACGACCAGCCGCTCGAGCAGGCACCCGAATCGCAGATCGAGATTCGCGTGCGACAGCGATTCGATCAGCCTGGACAACGCGACCAGCGCGACGAATTGGCTCGGCGCCACGCCGATCGCGCGGGCCAGCAACACGAATGCGGTGTCGACGATCACGCTGTCGAGCAGATGATTGCGGCTGTCGGTCCACAGCGTCATGTGACGCTGGCTGTGGTGCACCGCGTGCAGCGCCCACCACCACTCGAACCGATGCTGCGCGCGATGGAGCGCATAGCCCACGAAGTCGAGCACGAACGCGTAGGCGACGAACCCGGCCAGCGCGGTGTCGGTGATCCCCGGCCACCACGGTGCGATCGCCTGGTCGAGATGCCAGCCGTCGACGCCGCTCACGGCCATCCGCCCGAATACAGCATTCCACAACGGATCGACGGCGACGAACAGCGCCAGCCGCAGCACGCCAAGCCGGTCGATCAGCGTGTAGACGATGTCGACCCGCACGGCGTGCCACCGCTCGCGCTTCGTTCCAGGTGCCCCATCGGCCGCTTCGAACGGCCGCACGCGCTCCAGCGGCATCAGCACGGCGACCAAGACCACCATCTGCACCGCGCCCGCCATGAACCACAGCGTCGCGCCATACGCATCTTCGATGTACGACGCCAAGCCAAATGCCTGCAGCGCGGGTTCCACCACGACCGTGAACAAACGGTCCTGCGCGTCGGCCCAAACGATGCCGGCCTGTATCAACGCGGACGCGATCGAGGAGGCGCTCATCGCGGGATCCCGGGCCCATCCAGGACGGCGCCGTAGACCGGATGCTCGCGCAGCGTCGCGAAGCACAAGCCCTTCTGCTTCAAGCCGACGATCAGCGGCTCCAGCACCGCGGGTGCCCAGGGATCGTGCCGCGACCGGATGCCGAGGTGCACGAGCAGGATGTCGCCGCTGCGAACGTCGCGCAGGGCGCGCGCCAGCAACCGTTCGTTGGGCCAGCGCTCGCTCGGCAATTCATCGCCAAGGAACCCGGCAGGCGTCCACGGAACATGCGTGTAGCCGCACGATCGCGCGGCGGCCAGAAGCGCCGGGGAGGTCTTGCCGCCGGGCGCGCGGAACAGCTTCGCCATGGTCGCACCGGTCATTGCGTGGAAGCGGTCGGCGCTGCGTTGCAGCTCGGTGCAATATGCCGCCGCGTCAGCGTGCAGGGTCCGGCCGGCCTGCGGCCCGGCGCTCGGGCGCATCTCGAACGTGCCGTCGGCGAGGTCGGCGCGCCAATAAACGTGATCGTAGGTGTGGCTCGCGAACAGGTGCCCTTCGGCGGCACGCGCCCGCCACCACGGCGCCCAGTGATCGTCCAGGCTCGTCCCGCCGTCGAGTGTCGGCTCGTTGGCGAGGAAGAACGTCGCCTTGACGTGCTGCCGCGCGAGCACCTCGGCGACCAGCGATGCGACGCCCATGTGCCCGGTATCGAAAGTCAGATACACGGGGCGATCGCATCGGGCGTGGACCGCAGCGGCCCACGCCAGGCACGCGAGCGCGCAGGCGCTACTGGCGCGGCGCATGGTCGAGCGTGTAGACACCATGCGGCGACTTGCCCACCCGCACCTCGCCGACGACCTTGCGCGCGGCCACGTCGACCACGCTCAGGCGACGGCTCCAGCGCGAGCTCACGAGCAGCGTCCGCCCGTCCGCCTTCAGTTCCATGCAGTCCGGCCCGCCGGGGCCCGGCAGCCGGTCGACGACGGAGCGGGTCTGTGTATCGATGAGGCTGATGGTGTCGGCTGCGCGATTGCTTACGAACACGTGGCGCTTGTCCCCGCGCGCACGGAATGCATGCGCGCCCTCGCCGGTCTCGATACGCTGGATCAGACGCGCCGGACCCGCCGCGACGTCGTAGACCTCCACGAACCGGTCGCCCGTCAACGCCACGAACAGCGTGCGGTCGTCGGCGGTCAGGTACACGTCGGCGGGCAGCCGCCCGGTCGACGCGCGCCAGCGGACCGACTGCGTGGCGAGGTCGATCGCCACGATCTCGTTGCTCTCCTGCATCGACGCGTACACCGTGCTGCTCGCGCTGTCGATCCACTGATGGCTCGGCGTCCTGCCGGTCGCAATCCGTCGCACCAGATGCAGCGGCCGGTCCGCATCAACGGGCGACCAGCGGTACACATCGACATGGTCGAGACGGTTCGCTAGCGTGACGAACCAGCGCAGGTCGGGCGAGAAACGCAGCTGGTACGGGTCGGAGATACCCGTGAGCTGGCGCTGCACCTCGGCCGTACGCGGATCGATGAAGGTGATGGAATCGCCGAGCGCATTGGCCACCAGCAACGACCGCTCGTCCGGGGCCAGGTACAAGTGATGGGGCTCCTTGCCGACCGGGATCCGCCGCAGTTCGCGCAACGATGCGGGGTCGATCACGCTCACGTCGGCATCGAGCGAGTTCAGTACGAAGATCGGTGCCGCCGCGGCGGATGCTTCCCGCGCCTGGCAGAAGGCGCAGATCCCGAGGGCGCCGGTGGCACGCAATGCGTGGCGCCGGCGCGGGTCGTGGTTGGCGCGCATCGGAGACGCGCTCAGCGCTTCATCGCGTCATGACTCATGGCATCGTGACCGGTCGTCGCCAGCGGCTTGACCTGAGCCTTGACTTCGAGGCTCTCGCGCTTGCCGTCCTTGCCCTCGACGACGAGCGTCACCGGCACCATGTCGCCCGGCTTGAGCTGTTGCTTCAGTTCCATCAGCATGACGTGATAGCCGCTTGGGTCAAGATCGACCGCCTTGCCGGCCGGCAGATCGATACCGGCGATCGGGCGCATCCGCATCATGTTGTCGACCATCTTCATCTCGTGGATCTCGACCATCCCGGCGACGGGCGAACTTGCGGAGACGAGCTTGCCGCCGGCAGTCGACGTGATGCGACAGAACATGCCGGTCGCCGTCTGCTGAGGTACGGTGCCGCGTATCCAGGCGTTTTGCACCGTGGTCTGGGCCAGCGCACTCAGCGCCGGGGCCGCGGCAAGGGCAAGGCCGACCAGAATCGAGCGAATACGTGTCTTCATTGCTTGGCTCCTTCATGGGTTGTTGCAAATCCTCACGCCTGCAGAAGCGTGCCGACGTCATCGGCAACCTCGTGGGCGCTCGCCGCGTGCTCGACCGCCAGGCGCAGCCGGCCGGAGAGGTCGAAGACATACGAGAGGGTCGTGTGGTCCATCGTGTAGGTGCCGCCGGACGGCACTTTCATGTAGACGACTTTGAACTCCGACGCCGCCGCCGCCGTCTCCTGCGGCGTGCCGTACAAGCCGAGGAAGCTCGGATGAAACGCCTGGGTGTACGCCCGCAACAGCGCAGGCGTGTCGCGCTCGGGGTCGATGGTCACGAAGATCACCTGGAGGCGGCTTCCGTCGTCGTCCAGCAGACGAAGCACCTCGGCGGCACGGGCGAGCGCCGTCGGACAAATGTCCGGACATTGCGTGAAGCCGAAGAACAGCAGCACGACCTTGCCCCGGAAGTCGGCCAGCGTCCGCTCGCGCCCGGAAGGGTCGCGCAGGTGGAAGTCACGACCCCAGTCCACACCCGTGACGTCGAGCCCGTGGAACGAGCGCCGGCTGCAAGCGGAAAGTGGCGCGACCGCTAGCGGCGCGAGCGCCGCGGCACGGATCAGCGCGCGACGCGAGCGCTGCTGCACTGTCGTCACCGGGGCTCCCGCTGATCGACGTGCGTCGCCGGTTCCGCGGCTCGCGTGCACTGCGTGCGGCCGACGTCGTGCGTGGATGGACTCGAATCGCGTTCGAGCTGGTTCGCCTCGGCCGCCTCGCCCTGGCAACTCGACCAGAGCACCCAGGCCGCGATGCCGAGGGCCGCTCCGATGTTCGCGTGCGTCAGCACGCGCAAAACGCGCTCCATTTCTTTCACGGATGCTCCTGACTGCCGGGCAAGGCCGGCGTGATGAAAGGTCGCGCGCGGGCTCACTGCACCGGCGCGCGAAGCGTTCAGGAAGTCAGGCGGTGACCGGGGGGGCGCGCGGTCGTGCACTCACCCTTGGCCGCGCGACCCATGCGGAGAATGAATGAGCGTGTTCCGGGACCGCGGCACGGGGAGGAGCCAGGACCGCGGAGACGGGTGGCGGCGCGGCGACCAGCTGGCCCTGGCAGGAACACCAGGGACAAAACGCATGGCTTGCCGCGGGCGCCGGGGTCTTCTGCCCGTCACCCCCGAGCTGCACGCGCTTTGTTCCGAGGACCGTGCACAGCTCGACCCAGAGCGCGCTTCGCGCCAGGTAATGCGCCTGCGATATCGCAGGCGCGAGCGCCGCTGACAGAAGCGCGCAACTGGCGATCGAGCAGAAGAAGCGGGATGCGGCGCGGGACCAACGCATGGAAGCGATTGTATCCGCCAGTCCTGCACCTGCCAGTCGACCGTCTCTCTCGCGCCGCCCGTCGATGGCGTTTCGCGTGCCGCGGCGATCCGGATCAGCCCGCCGGTCGCGTGTGAGGCACTTTCCAACCATCACTGACGCTCAGCGAGGGAGATCGAGGACCGACCTTCCGCTGTCATAGCGAATTGGGCGGATCCGGTCGATCCGCTGGCCCTCGTCAGTGGGCCACTGTGCGCCGGCACTCGCTTGAGCTATTCGCGCGGGTGGCTCGACCGTCAAGCACAGGCGACCGCGGATCGACCTACACCCGGTGCCACGTGTATCGGGGCGCGAACCCGAACACGCGCCGGGCCCGTTCGATCGACAGCAGCGACGCGTTGGCGTGCTTTCCGGACATATAGGACACCTGCGGGAAGAACCCTTGCAAGAGTTGCTTTGTCGGCCGCGTCATTACCGAGTCCTCGCTCGCGATCACGAACGCGTGCGCACCCATCAACGACGAGCTGAGCGCGCGACGAATCGCCAGAGCGCTGTCACGTGGGTCGAGGTATCCTAAAAAGTTGAACTTGCGCCCGGCCGGATTCTTCTCGAAGGCCGGAAAATGCTCATACTCCCAGGTCTCCATGACATTGGAGAAGCGCAGACCGGCGCGAAGGGTCGCTTCGACGCAGCCCTGCAACAGCTGCGCTCGGCGCAGAGCGTGGCTCCGCTGTCTCCTTTTCAGAGCGCGACGTCGACGCCGTGATGCACGCTGCTCGAGCAAGCTTTGCGCGCGCGCGACGCGTCGCTACTGATGCTTGCCACCGACCGGGCATTCACGGCGGTGCGGTCGCAGCCGCGCTTTCAAACGATCCTGAGCGAGATTCGCAAGCGCTTGTGCGAGATGCTGCGCGCCATCGTGAGCCTGAGCGAACTCGAATTGATTATGGCATCGCGCCGCGAGGCGCAACAACTGCCTGTCGACGTCGATTGTCAAGTCGAAATTGTCCGCCGAGGTCAGAACTGTGATGCAGCTCCTCCGCAGACGTAAGCGACCGCCCGACCTATCCGAGCATGAATCGTTGCGCCGATCTCTTCGACTGGCGCCGCGAGCCGATGCAGGCGCGGGCGAAGCAGTGCGACGAGCTCCAGCGACAGTCCACGCCGATCACGCGAGGAAAGCCGCAACAGACACCAGGTGTCGCGTGCCGCCAGTGCAGCGTGAGGCCGCTCAACTCGCCGCGCCAACGCGCCACTGGTGACGAACCGGGAAGGTGGCGCGGCAAATCTCGCGAGCCCGGAGACCGGCCTGGCGATTTCCAGTGACGTCGCGGCGGGCGACGACTCCGGTGACATCAACTCGCCTTCAGCAAAAACTCGACTGCCGGACTGGCGCGCGGCATTCGTTGGCTCTCGCCCGCTCGCGTCTCGAAAAAGGAGACCGCAATGGGCAATCTCGCGCAGGCGCAGGTCTTGGTGCGCAACGCCGTGCCGACCGTGAAGCTGCTGATCGGCCTCTCGATCAGCGCTGCTGCCAACCTGACCGCGATGTTCCAGATCGGCAGAACGATCGAGGCTGTGATCGTGGGTTGGGTGATGGACAAAGATGTGCTCCCATTCCAGCCGCGAGACGAACAGCGTCTCCTCGGGCGATTCGGGATTGGACTCGTGTTCGCCGAGTGTGGCGGGCACATCAGCTGCCGAAGGCGGACTCGACCTTTCTCTCGTTTCCCTCGGTGCCGAGCGCAAACCGCGCTCACCTCGAGGCAATCGAGGCCAAGGGCAATCGCACTCGAGCGCCGCGGCTCCAGCCGCTTCCGCACGCGGGCTGCCTGCGCGCGCGCAGCGAACCGAGTGATGATGCGCTTGCACTCTTCGAGTTGCGTGCGCACCAAGCCGACGTCCGCCCTCGCGTCGGCGGGAAGCTGCGGATTCCGCCCGAGTTCGCCACCTCACCTCGCAGAGGCAATTAGCGCATCCTCCAATTCACTTCGAAGCGCTCTTCAACTCCGGGCTGCCATCGGCGCGATCGACCGCTTCGCCTCTTCGTTGAGCTTCACCTCGAAGCCTGCGAACGGTCTGCTTGCATCGGTCAACGCGATGATCTACAATACAATGGTGTATATCCATCGTGTGGAGAATCAATGCAAGTCGCGAAGTGGGGAAACAGCCTGGCGATTCGCCTACCCGCGGCGGTCGTCGAAGCGCTGCAATTGAAGGAAGGTGAGCACGTGGAGGTTCACGTTGTTGGTCGGCGTACGGTCGAAATCGCGCGGCAACCCACACCGCGTGATTTGTTGGCACGGCTGCGCAAGTTTCGCGGGCGGCTCCCTGCAGACTTCCGGTTCGATCGGCTGGAGGCAAACGAACGACCGCGATGAGCGCTTTCCTCGATACCAACGTGCTGCTGTACCTCCTGTCCGAGGACGCAGCCAAGGCGGATCGGGCTGAGGAATTGGCGGCGGCCGAGAGCGTAGTTTCGGTTCAGGTGCTCAATGAGTTCGTCGCCGTCGCTCGGCGCAAGCTGGAAATGACCTGGGCGGATATCGCCGAGACGGTGTCGGTCGTACAGGAAGCTTGCTCGGTCGAGCCGCTCACACTGGAGGTTCACAACGAAGCGCGCCGGCTCGCCGAAGCACACCAGTTAGCGTGGTACGACGCGCTTATCGTGTCCTCAGCGTTGGCGGCCGGTTGCTCGACGCTATATAGCGAAGACATGCACGATCGAATGCGCATCGGCAGGACATTGACGATCCGCAACCCGTTTCGCTGAGTTGCTTCAGCTTCAACCGTCGGCCAGTTCCGGTCGGTCGCATGACTTGCAGGGACTCGTTCGGAGTGGCCGGTCAAGGAGCACGGCGGTCCTCGGTCGGCGATTTGCCATCGTACTTCGCGTCTCGATCAACGATCAGCTTCCTTCCCCGCGTCAACACGCCGTCTTCGACATCACAGAGGCTACGCGCAACCTGAAGCATCCAGGCTTCAGGAGGATTGGTCGTGATGCCGGCGATCCTCACGGCTCGGGTCGGCAGCTCGATCCAGAACTATACGTAGTAGGTGATCAGCCCCTTCACCTTCCAGACCTCTACGGTCAGGAAGTCAGCCGCCACCAAACTTCGCCAGTGTGCCTTCAGAAACACCGACTACGGTGTGCGCGTCCCGCGCGTCGGCGCCGGCTCGATTCCCTCGCGCTTGACGATGTTCGCAATAGTCCCGCGCGCGACCCGGTGGCCGAGATCCGAAAGTGCGCCCTGTATGCGCGTGTAGCCCCAGCGCGGATTCTCGCTTGCCATGCGCACCACGAGTGCTTCGATCGCTCGCATCACTCGGCGTCGACCGGCTCCGCGTCGCACGAACGTCCACTTGATCGCGATCAACTGCCGGTGCCAGCAGACCAGCGTATCAGCGAGCGTCTGACTGTCGGTGAAAGCGCGAGAGCAGGCCGCCTGGTGTGCGCCGACCGAACAACTCGACGCTCTTTTCCTGTTAGACGGCTTTCCTCCAAAGCACACCTGGCGCTCCTCGCACGAACTCACAAACGGGGTCGCGCCTTCCAGCTTGCCAAGTCGCTTGTCGAAGGTGCTCAGCGGCAAGTGACCCGCCTTGCGCGCGATCTCCAGTACCGGACAATCGGAGAGGCCAAGTTGAAGGGTGCGCGCCAAATTGCCTCAAGGCCGAACCAACGACATCGGCGTCCTGCACGGTCAATTGCTGGTACCGGCGCGAGCAGCGTGCGGTCCGTGATCTGTTGCGCAAGCGCAGCCAATTGGTGCGCTACCGCAGCGCGCAGATCTTGAGCGTGCAGACCCCGTGCTGTGGTTCCGCGCGAACGAATTGGTTCAAGCTGAGAACTCTGGTGTTCCGGGCCCGCCGCGACAATCCGCTTACGGCGCGAAATCAGGACCCCGGCATCGATTGCTGTCGCGTGCATAGTGCGCGCCGAACCAGTGCTGGGCGGCCTGCATCATGAGTACTCGTCGCAGCGACGGCAGCGGGCGCGTAGTCCCGCTCGGGCAGGCGCCTGATCAATACACAAGGATGTATGTGCTAGGCTCAACGAGCGGTATTTCGGAGTTTCTGCGGAGCAGGGAGCAGAGGCATCGGCGGCAACTTCGGAACCTTCACGCTCGGGCTGCAGACCAGCCTGCTGGCCGACGCGATCAAGCCACCAATTCAAGCCACCAATCCACATCGGGTCAGGTCGGCAGCCCGGCGCACGGTGCGTGCCGAGTCACGCATGGACCGCCAGTCTCCGCGGCTGCGCACGTCCAGCAGACACCGTGATCCACCTCGCCGCGAGACAGTTGCTGCACCGGCGAAGTTGTCGTATGATGAACATCATGCGAAGAACAGGACCCCGGAAGACAGCACTCAATGCCCGAGCCGCAGCCAAGGACGCCACGCATGAACGCATCGTGTCCGTAGCCGCGCGGGCCATCCGTCGCAGCGGATACGACGGTACGGGCGTTGCGGACATCATGAAGGAGGCCGGCTTGACGCACGGCGCCTTCTATTCCCACTTCGCGTCACGCGAGGCCATGTTGGCCGAAGCAGCGGCAAAGGCATGCGCGGAGTCAGCTGCCGGCGCAGCCGAGGTTGCCGCCGGCGCACCGCCCGGCATGGCGCTCAAAGCCATGCTCGCGGCCTACCTCTCCAGAGAGCACGTCGAGCAACTGGAGGCGGGTTGTCCCCTGGCCGCTCTGGGTTCCGAGACCTCGCGACAGTCACCCGAAGTGCGTCGAGTCGCGACGCGTCATATCAAGGCGACGATCGACCTTCTCGCCCGCCAGTCGCCAGACTGGGGGCAGCACGGCGCCCACGAGAGGGCGCTGGTGACGCTTTGCATCATGGTGGGCGCCGTGATGCTGGCTCGCGCGGTCGATGAACCCCGTCTCTCGGACAGGCTGCGCGAAGCGGCGCTCAAGTATCTGACCTCGATCTGGCGCTGAGCCTGGATGCCCACCGCTCTTTTCGTTCGTCCATTGACATGACGAGCATCATGCGACACTGACACAAGAGGCCTCTCAAGCACTGCGGCGTGTCGCTCAGCCCCTGCTGCCAAGGACTTTCCCGATCCCCACAACCTGACGGAGAAGCATCATGAACATGAAGAACCCGAGCAACAAGATCGCCCTCGTGACAGGTGCCTCATCGGGCATCGGGCAAGCCACTGCGGAGCGGCTGACAAACACTGGCTACACGGTTTACGGCACGAGTCGACGCGGCGGCGGTGCCAGCGGGCGATCGTTCGAGATGCTGCGCCTGGACGTGACCAGCGATGCCTCCGTCGCCGATGCTGTCACGCAGTTGATGCAGCGGGAGGGGCGTATCGACCTCCTCGTCAACAACGCCGGCTTCGGGGTCGCTCCTGCCGGCGCCGAAGAAAGCTCGATCGAGCAGGCCCAGTCGATCTTCGATACCAACTTCTTCGGGATCGTCCGAATGACGCGCGCCGTCCTCCCGCACATGCGCAAGCAGGGCGCCGGGCGCATCATCAACATCGGCTCGGTGCTTGGTCTGCTGCCCATGCCGTACGGCGCGCTCTACGCCGCGACGAAGCACGCGATCGAAGGCTATTCCGAGTCGCTCGACCATGAGTTGCGCACAAGGGGCATCCGGGTCTCGGTCATCGAGCCCGCTTACACGAACACGCCGTTCGACGCGAACTTCCTGGAGCCCGACGCCAAGCTCGATGCGTATCGCGAAGCTCGCGCCGCCGTCAGCCAGCGCGTGAAGGAAGTGATGGCCACTGCAGACCAGCCGGGCGTCGTGGCCGAGATCGTGCTGAAGGCCGCCAGTGCGGTTCGCCCGCGACTCCGCTACACAGCTGGCGGGCTCGCTGGCCGGCTGACATGGCTGCGCAGATTTGCGCCTGCCGGACTGATGGATGCCGGGATTCGAAGGGATCTGCGGCTCGATGCGACGCCGGCGGCGAAGTCATGAAGGCATTCGTCGTCGATCGCTATCAGAAGCAAGCCGCTCTGCGCTTGGCGGACATGCCAACCCCGGAGCCCCATGAAGACGAGGTCCTGGTCGAGGTCCATGCCGCCGGCGTGAACCTGCTGGACGCCAAGATTCGGGGCGGCGAGTTCAAGCTCATCCTGCCCTATCGCCTGCCTCTCATCCTCGGTCACGACGTGGCAGGCGTCGTCGTCAAGGTGGGCACGCGCGTGCGACAGTTCAAGCCAGGTGATGAGGTCTACGGGCGGGCGGATGATTTCCGGATCGGCACGTTCGCTGAATTCGTCCCGGTCAAGGAGGAGTCGCTTGCGCTCAAGCCCAAGGGCCTGACGATGGAGGAAGCCGCTTCGATTCCGCTGGTGGGGCTGACGGCATGGCAGGCGCTCGTCGAGAAGGCCGGCCTGAAGAAGGGACAGAACGTGTTCATCCAGGCCGGCTCGGGCGGCGTGGGCACCTTCGCGATCCAATTGGCCAGGCATCTGGGTGCGACGGTCGCCACGACGACGAGCACGGCCAATCTCGCGCTCGTGAAGGGCCTGGGTGCGGACGTCGTCATCGACTACAAGACGCAGGACTTCGAGGATGTGCTTCGCGACTACGACGTGGTGCTGAACAGCCAGGACGGCAAGACACTCGAAAAGTCTCTTCGCATCCTCAAGCGTGGCGGCAAGCTCATCTCCATCTCCGGGCCGCCCGACCCGCAGTTCGGACGCGAGATCGCGGCACCCGGGTTCGTGAGACTGGTGATGCGGCTGCTGAGCTCGCGCTTGCGGCGGAAGGCGCAGCGATTGGGCGTGGGCTACTCATTCCTCTTCATGAAGGCGAGTGGGAGCCAATTGCGCGAGATCACCCGGCTCATCGATGCCGGGGCCATCCGCCCCGTGATCGATCGGGTGTTTCCGTTCGCGTCGACCAACGAGGCCCTGGCCTACGTCGAGGCCGGGCGCGCGAAGGGAAAGGTCGTCGTCAGGCCGAAATGAGGCTCCTAATTCCACTGGTGCGCAAGACATCCGAACTTCGGCTTTGCGGCAGGAATTGCGTGAACTCGATCTTCTGCCGAGGGTCGGTGCGTGGGTTCGGCGCCGTGAGCAGCAGACAGTCGCCCGGCCATCTGCTCCGGTCCTATCGGCGGTGATCGAACATCGAACCTCCGCCGCAAGCTTACGTCTTGCGTCGCGCTGCACCGGCGACGCGCAACGAGTGCAGTACCTTGAAACCGGCCTGCCGATGTCGGGCGTCTCAGGCGCCTGGACGACTGCAATGTGCGTGAGACCGTGACTTCAGGCTGAGGCGTCGAAGGACCGCAACCGCTGCATAGCGAACGCCTGTAAGCGTCGGATTCCGAGGAATCCGACGCGACGGTATGCTGGCTCGATGGCTCCTCATGGCGCTTCGCGTCGCGACTTTCTGATCGGGCTCGCGGCATCCATCGCGCCGAGATCGAAATCAGCGCAGGCGGCCGAGGAGCGGGCGGGTCCGCGCAAGGAGGCCGCTCACCTCGCCGTCGATTCCGCGTCCGGGACAGATGCTCCGCCGGGTCCGACCTTCGTACACGGCGGGCCCAACTCCATGCGCTATGGCGAAGGCAGCGGCTACGCGGTCCCGGAGCGACGGAGGGCGGTTGCGCAGGGCAACCCGTGGGCCCCGGAGGACCGTGTCGGAGCGTTCAGTCATCTCGATGAAATCTATGAGACACGACGGATCCGGTGCTCCGCGATGCCGTCGACCTTCTCCCGGTCGGACATCGAGTTGCCGTACGTTCATGCATTAAGGCCGACCTCGTTGACGGACTACCTTTCGCGCAGGCCGGTGACCGGGTTGCTCATCGCAAAGGACGACCGGATCCTCTTCGAGCGGTACCAGTACGGCAGGACCGGAAGCGATCGACTGCTCGGGCAATCCATGACCAAGTCCATTACCGGCCTGCTGGTGGGACTCGCCGTCGCCGACGGCGCCTTGCGATCGCTCGACGATGTAGCGGGAACGTACGTTCCCGGCCTGAAGGGCAGCGAGTACGGCCGTACGCCGGTACGCGCCCTTCTGCACATGTCGTCCGGCGTCGATTTCGGCGAAGAGCGCGACGGCGGCCACGACCTCACGGTCTTGTGGCGGGACATGGTGCTGGGCTCGGGACTGTTCGGGAAGAAGGGCACCGTCAAGAGCATTAGGCAGTTCGATCGACGCATCGCGCCGCCAGGCACGAGATACCGGTACGCGAGTATCGAACCCGATGTGCTGGCGGTGGTGCTGCACGCAGTGCTGGGTCGGCCGCTGTCAGACTATCTGCACGAGAAGCTGTGGTTGCCCCTCGGCACCGAAGCGGACGCCACCTGGCTGGTGGATGCCGAGGGCCTGGAGGTCGGGCATTTCGGATTCAGTGCCGCACTGCGCGACTATGCGCACCTGGGGCGGCTCCTGGCCTGTGACGGCGCGTGGGGCGGGACGCAACTCATTCCGGCACGGTGGTTGTACGACGCGACGACAGTGCGGTCTTCGGAGGAATATCTCGCCCCCGGTCATTCGATGAAATTCGGGTACGGCTATCTCCTCTGGTTGCTGCCGGGCGACAGGCGACAGTTTGCGCTCGTGGGTCAGAACGGGCAGCGGTTATGTGTTGATCCCAAGTCCAGGTTGGTGATGGTTCAGACCGCTCTCGAAGACATTCCAGAGGCCTGGGAACTGTGGTCGAACGTGTGCAGCCAATTGGCGTGACTGCCGCGATGTCCGTGTCGAGCGCGCCACGCGGTCTCGCGAATGTCGCCGAAGGGACGTCGGTCCTTCAACTCGTCCCCGGCGAAGCCCGGATCCAAATCAGACGCTTCTACTGTCCGCTCTCCGGAGCCTGCGGGCGCGACGGGGCTATTGACTTGCAAGTGCCGGTCGCCGGGGCCGCAACACCGCTGCGGATAGTGACCGCGACGGACGCTACGACTCGCCGAGTCAAAACGTTCGTGTTCTAGGCGGTGCGGCGCGAAGCCGGCCGGCCATGCGCAGGCCATCGCGAACATTGAGCCCCATCAACATCAGGTTGGTCGCGCCCGCCAGCAGCTCAATTGCCTGCACCACATAGAAGTCTGTGTCGAATGTACCCGCTGCGGCCCAGCGGTTCAGGAGTATCGCGCACGGCACGAGCACGAGCAGCCCATTGGCGGCGATGAAGGGCATGCGCTTTTTCTTCGCATCCACCAGTCTGCCGTGGCGCGACTTGGACAGGAAGATGCCGCTGCCGCCGGCCGCCGCCACGGCCGGGAGCAGGATCCACAATCCGGGCGTCACGATGAGCGACTTCAATCGCGCAACCGAAGCGGGCGGGCCGAACAGCTCGACGACGACAGTAGATAGGAAGAAGGTTGCGATGCACAGGAGAGCCAGTACCCCCGCGACGAGGTGAGCACGCTTGGGCACGGTGGTTCCTTTCAGGCGCGCGTTCAGGCCACGCAGAGGTTCGGCACCGCGACCTTGCTGAACAGGTGTGGCTGCGCGACGACGCTCGAGGGGTAGGCGCCCAGCGCGTTCTGGAAGTCGGGGTGTGTGAACGCGGCCCGGAACTGGTTTACCGAATCCCACACCGCGTAGTTCAGGAACATGCAACTGCCGCCGATGGCGCGATGCAGCTGCGTGGAGATGAAGCCAGGTTGACGCTTCATCCAATTGGCGTCGTTCTCCCAAGCGGCCAGCAGCGCGGGAATGTCAGCCTCCGCCACGGTGAAGATGTTGACCAGAACGACCGGTGTAGCCGGGGCGTCGAGCTGTCGCTCGATGGGGACGACGGGATCGAGCGGGCGCAGGTTCAGCACGGGTTGTCTCCAAGGGATTGACAGTGAAGCGAACTCTACGCACCGCGCTCTCGTGCGCATAGCCGGCCGACCGTCGACACACTGTTTGCAAGTCAGAGACAATGACTGATCGCCCCCACTGGAGTCGCGCGATGGATCGCTTCGATGCGATGCGTGCCTACGTGCAGATCGTAGACAGCGGCAGCTACACCAAGGCGGCCCGGCAGCTGAACCAGCACAAGGCCACCCTCAGCCAGCAGATCCGGCAGCTCGAGGACCAGCTCGGCGCGCGCTTGCTCACCCGTACCACCCGATCGGTCGCGCCGACGGACGAGGGGATGGCGTACTACCAGCACGCCTGCGCGATCCTGCAGCAGATCGACGAGGTGGAGACGCAGCTGCGCAAGGGCACCAGCGCGCCGGCGGGCCACCTCCGCGTCAATGTGCCGGTGGCAATGGGCCGCCTGGTGTTCGCACCCGAGATCCGCAGCTTTCTCGAGCGCCATCCGAAGATCACAGTCGAACTCGGCTGCTCCGACCGGTCCGTGGACCTGATCCGGGAAGGGATCGACTGCGTCCTGCGGGGCGGCGCGCTGGCGGACTCACGGCTGGCTGCCCGTCGCGTGGGCGACCTGCGGTTCGTCCTCTGCGCAGCGCCACGCTACATGGACGATCACGGGTCGCCCGACAGGCCCGAGGACCTGGCACGCCACCATCAGATCGGCTTCGTGCTCGCATCCACGGGCAAGGTGCGGCCTTTGCAGTTGATGCGCGACGGCAGGACCGTCGAGCTGGGCGTGCCGGCACGCTTCGTCACGACCGACAGCGCGGCCGCGCTGAGTGCCGGCCTCGAGGGACTAGGCATCATCCAGCTGGCGGAGTTCGTGGCCAGCCACTACCTGACCAGTGGCGCTCTCGTTCCAGTACTACCGGGTTGGCAATCGCCTTCGTTGCCCCTGCACCTGGTGACGCCGACCACACGCAAGCGCACGGCGCGCGTGCAAGCCTTCATGGATTGGGCGCACGCGCTGCTGTCGCGACGGCTGGGTTCAACCCTCGAGCGGCGTTAAGAGCCGCGGTTGCTTGCTGCCGTTCTCGTCGACGACCACCAACTCAATGTCCGTTTGCTGTGCGGCCTCCAAGTTCTCCTCTTGGCCAAAGGACTCGCCTGCGGCATAGGCGAGCCCAATGGCTGGTACCGCCGTACTGCAGCCGTCGACGGCATCATGCTCTACGTCTGCAAAGGCGGTTTCCACCTTTTATCGTCCGGTTTAGCAGCGAGCGGAGGACGAACTCCCCGAGTGCTCGTCGTCGAGGTCGCCTCAAAGCCCGTTTTCCCTCGGCAAAGGCTTTGAACCACGGCGGCTCAAACAGTCAGCGATGGACCTTTCACGCCTGGTGTCGAAGCGCTGGATGTGTTGGTGCGCCAGGTTGTCATATTTCGGTTTGTTATTGACGTCTTGAACGTGTTGGCAGCAACTGTTTTTGGTGGCGTTGAGTTGATGATCATCTAGCCGCGCGAGACGGCCTCCGATCGCGGACCTATCGTTGGGTTGCGACTCAACCGATGGATCACGCGGAAGGGAGGCCGAAGTGGAACTGTATGCGGGGATCGACTTGCGTTCAAACAACAGCGTCGTGACGGTGCTGGATGGAGCAGATCGAACGGTCTATGCGAGCGGCTACCGAACGATCTGGACACGATCATGGCAGCGCTGCGCGCGTGCGAGGGCACGT